>Ga0164242_10006419_pt1 | contig 12931 bp, 15 predicted proteins | sample OricomgcompostMG_FD_108783 | JGI IMG/M metagenome (GOLD analysis project Ga0164242, IMG submission 108783) | Miracle-Growth compost microbial communities from Emeryville, California, USA - Original compost - Miracle growth compost (MG) ... | reverse complement strand
CGCGAGCATGTCGCGCTCGTCCTTGAGGAAGCCGGCGCGGTTCTCCGAGGTCGGGTCGACCGACTTCGGGCCGCCGATCCGCGACGCGTCACCGAGGTAGGCGACCTGCCAGCCGGACACGTCCGCGTCGAAGAACTTCACGGTGTCGATCTGGTGCGCCAGCTTCTGCAGGGTGGCGAGGTTGTCGGCCCGTCCCTGCGCTGACGACAGGGTGGTGAGGCCGATGATCACCGCCGACCCGAGCAGGACGCTGACGACGCCGAAACAGAGCCCGAGGCGCAGCCCGATACGGAGTCTGCGGACGGCATTGATCATCGAGGAAGCCCTTTCTTGGACCGTGGAACGACTGCCTGTCCCATCGGTGCCACGCGTGCGTCCATGAGCGCTCGCGAGCACGAATCCCTTGTTGATCAAGGGTTCGCGTCTCGCGGGTCAGGACGCGGACGGGCTCGGGGAGGTGGTGTCGCTCGGCGTTGCGCTGCCCGACGTGGTCACCGACGGCGTCGGGTCCTTGGACGGGCTGGGCGTGTGCGTCCGCGTCGGCGTCACCGACGGCGTGGGGCTGCTGCTGGGCGTGGTGGAGGTCGGTGTCGGCGACGGGGATGTCGACACCGAGCGGGACGGCGCCGGCCTGGTCGAGGTGTGCTCGGTCGGCAGGGGAGTCGGCGACGGGAACGGGGTGGGCGTGGTCGTGTTCTGGTTCGAGGCCGGCTGCGTCGCCTCGTTCGGAGTCTCCGGGCGGACCCAGAAGTAGAGCACCAACACCGCGACGAACAGCGCCGACAGGATGTAGGTGGACGTGCGGGCGCGGCGCAGCCCGTCGACCACCCGGCCGAGGAACTCGCCCATCAGCCCTCCGCCCCACCGGGCTGGTCGGCGTCGAGCGAGGCCGTCACGATGATCCCTTCCCGCAGCAGTGCCTGGGTGATGCGCGCCCGCAGCGCGCGGCCCACGTCGAACTGCTTGCCCGGCAGCGTGCGCGCGACGACGCGCACGTTGAACTGGTCGACCTCGAGGCTCTCGACGCCCATGACCGACGGCGCGTCGAGCAGCAGCGGGTGCAGCGACTCGTCCGCGAACGCCTCTTCGCCCACCCGTCGCAACACCTCGTTGACCCGGTTGACGTCGGCCGTGACCGGCACCGGCACGTCGATGACCGCGCGGGCCCAGTCGCGGGACAGGTTCGTCACCTGGACGATCTGGCCGTTCGGCGTGGTGATGACCTCCCCGTTCAGCGACCGGATCCGGGTGATCCGCAGCGTGACCTCCTCGACCGTTCCGGTGACGCCGGTCGTGCCGATGACCGACAGCCGGATCACGTCCCCGAAGCCGTACTGGCGCTCGGTCACGATGAAGAAGCCGGACAGGATGTCCTGGACGATCCGCTGCGCGCCGAAGCCGAGCGCGACACCGGCGACGGTCGCGGGCGCCACGAGGCCGGACAGCGGGAAGCCGAGTTCCTTGACGACGAGAACCGCAGCCAGGCAGTAGACCAGCACCAGGATCACCCAGGTGACGACTTGGGTGACGGCGGTGCCGTGCTTGAGGGATTCGGAGCGGACGAGCGCGTCCGTGGCCTCGGAGCGCTCCTCGAGACGGCGGGTGATCGTCCCGCTCACCCAGTTCGCCAGGCGCGTGATCAGGATGGCGCCGAGCACGTACAGGATCGTGAGCAGCAGGTTCGAACGCGCCCAGTGCGCCACGTCGTGCAGGTTCGTCCGCGCCAGCACGGTCGTGGCACTGCTGGCGTGCACCGCGGCGAGAACCATGCACCCCATCATGTCGCGTGGCCCGTCCCGGCGGTGGGACGCCTCCCTGGTGGGCCGGAACTGATTGGTCGCGCTGCCTCCGGGGTAGGCCGTTCGCGTACGGAACCACGATCCAACCCACCGACTCGAGGAGGCGCGCGATGAGCGAGCAGTCGAAGGTCGTCGAGGCCGGCGAAGGCCTGGATGATCAGGAGATGGCCGAGCAGGTGGCGAAGCAGACCTCCAGCGACCTGCGCGAGGCCGACGTGTTCAAGCGGGAGGCCGACGGGGCCGCCAGCGACACCGAGGCGGCGAAGGCCACCGGGGACGAGCTGGAGAAGGGCCCCTGATCGGGCGCTGCGGCTGACCAGTGCCGGGGCGGTGTGGACCAGCAGGTCCGCGCCGCCCCGCGCCGTCTGCCGGCCGTGCGCACCGTGCTCCCGGGACCGCCGATCAGGGTGAGCTGGGCGCAACCTGCGGTGATGCTGAGGAAGTGGCCGTATGCGGTGCGGTCGACCGGGGTGGAGGGCCCAGAATGGGACGCTCGGCCTTCGGTATGACCCGGAGCGCGAAGAAGATCACGAGTGCGAACATGACGACGACGAAGGCGAGCGACGCCGCTTTGCCGGCCCTCCGACTGTCACGGAGGCCGCCGAACAGGTCGCGAACCGCCCGAGTCATGGGCGGCAGCCTAGTCGGACGGGGGAATGGATCGATGAGCGACGCGGGGTGTGCCGGTGAGTAACGGCGTGCTCGTGCCCGACGGCGACAAGCTCGCCCGGCGCCGGGCGCTGTGGGCCCTGCTCGTCATCGCGCTCGTCGCGGCGGTGCTGGTCGCACTGATGGCCTTCTTCCTCGGCACGTCCAAGCATGGCGGAGGCAGCAAGTTGCCGCTGGCGACCGACGTCTCGCCGGATCCGACCAGCTCGTCACCCGTCGCGGCGCAGCACTCGTCCCACTCCGCTCGTCACGGCCACGGCTCGCACGGCACGCACGGCGGGACATCGTCGCCGGACGACCTGTCCGCGCCCACGACGTCCGCACCCGCCGGCAGCTGCCCGGGCTCCGCGCCGTGCATCCTGCCCGGTGACCCCGGCCAGCTCGTGGTGGCGCTGAACAATCTGCGCGCCCAGCACCACCTGCCGGCGGTGACGGGCACGGCCACGCCGAAGGCACAGAGCTGCGCGGTGCACAACGGCGACACCGGCTCCTGCCCGTCCACCTACTACTGGGAACCGGTCGAGGCGCAGGACGGCAAGGAGGTCCTCACCAAGATCGAGGGCAACGGCGGCACGTCGTTCCTGCTGAGCCCGACGCTCAAGGCGATCGCGGTCGGCTGGGCCTACGTGCCGAGCAACAAGACCTACGAATGCACCCTGGCGGCTGCCTAGGCTGGGATCGTGACGACCACGCTGCGCAGTCGCGTCTCGCGTCTGGGCGCGCGGGTCTCGTCCGTCCGCGACCGGGCCCGGCGCACCCGCGCGGGTCGCCTCGCGTGGCGGGTCGGCGTCACGGTCGCAGGCGTGGCGATGATCGTCGTGGGCGTCATCCTGCTGCCGCTGCCCGGACCCGGTTGGTTGATCATCTTCGCGGGACTCGGCGTGCTCGCGACCGAGTACACCTGGGCCGCGCGCCTGCTGCGGTGGGCGCGTGCGCTCGTGGCGGGATGGACGGAGTGGATCGGGCGCCGACCGCGCTGGGTGCAGGTGCTGGTCGGCCTCGCCGGGCTGGTCGTGCTGGCCGGCGTCGCGCTGCTGGTCTGGGAGATCTACCGAGTTCTCTAGTCGGTCTCTCGTCGCTCTCTAGTCCGCCGGGAGCTCGTGGATCGTCACGCCCTGAACCACCCGGTTGAGTTCGCCGGACGGGAACGGGTTGTCCGGCGTGAGGCCGAGTTCGACCGACGACAGCAGTGCGAATCGCTGCGCCACCACGACGTACGGCAGCGCGGTCAGCGGCTCGGGCAGTCCGGCCAGGTCACCGACGTCCCAGGTCGCGTCCGTGCCGTCGGCGGTGATCGCTACGACGTGGTCGTCGCCCAGAGCGGCCCGCAGCTCGGTCGCGATGTCCTCGTCGTAGCGGCGCGTGTACGGGTCGGTCGAGACGAACACGACCGCGAGCGTGTCGTCGTCGAGGATCGCCTTCGGCCCGTGCCGGAACCCGAGGGGGGTGTCCGGATGGGACACGATCCGGCCCGCGGTGAGCTCGAGCAGCTTGAGCGCCGCCTCGCGGGCGAGCCCCGCGAACGTGTCGCTGCCGAGGAACACGACCCGGCGGTAGCGACGTCCGGCCAGCGCCGCAACGGCGTCGGCGCGCTCATCGAGGATGCGCTGCGCGGCCGCGCTCGTCCGCGTGACCGCGTCGGAGTCCGCCGAGCCCGGCGCCAGCAGCAGCTGGGCCGCGAGGAGCATGCAGCTGAAGCTGGACGTCATCGCGAAGCCGCGGTCGTTCGCGGCGGCGGGCATCGTGTGCACCGTCGAGTCGGCCCGCCCGCCGTGCAGCCGGGCGAGCTCGCCGTCGGCGTTGCACGTGATCACCAGGTGCCGCACCGTGCTCAGCGTCGCGTCGGCGAACGCGGTCGCCGCGGTGCTCTCGGGGCTGTCGCCCGAGCGGGCGAAGGACACGAGCAGGGTGGGGATGTCCTCGGCGAAGACCGCCCGCGGGTCGGCGACGATGTCCGTGGTGGCGACCGCGTCCACGCGACGGCGCAGGCTGCGGCGCAGCGCCGGCGCGAGGATCTCGCCGACGAAGGCGGACGTCCCGGCCCCGGTGAGCACGATGCGAACCGCGGGATCGCGCAGGAACTCCGCCAGCGCCGGATCGGCCTGCGGTCCGGACGCGTCCGCGTACACGAGGTTCCACAGCCCGGGCTGTTGATCGATCTCGCGCGCCGTCACCGTCTCCGACGTCGCCGCGCTGATCTCGCCTGTCGTCACTTAGCGCTCCCGCTCAGAAGTCCACTCACGATGTACCTGTTCAGTGCGAACGCGATCACCGCCGGGATCGCGAGCGCGAAGACGCCGGCCGCGCTGAGCAGAGACAGCGGCACGGTGTGCCGGCCTTGCAACGCGGCGATCACGACCGTCAACGGCTGCGTCGAATCATCGCTCGACAACACCAGCGGGAACAGGAACTGCGCCCACGCGAACAGGAACGTGATGATCGCCGTCGAGATGATGCCCGGGATGGCCAGCGGCATCACGATGTGCCAGAGCACCTGCATGCGGCCCGCGCCATCGACCGCGCCGGCCTCCTCGATCGACTTCGGCAGGCTCGACATGTAGTTGTGCAGGATCCACGTCGCAAGCGGCAGGAACCCGGACACGTACACCAGCACGATTCCGGTGTAGGTGTTGACGAGGGAGAAGTCGCTCATGATCCGGTACAGCGGGATCAGCGTGGTGTACGCCGGGAACGCCATCGTCGCGAGCACGGCGTAGAACAGCAGCTTGCGGCCGCGGAAGGTCATCCGCGCGAACGCGTACGCGGCGAGCGTCGCCAGCACGACGGTGACGATCGTCGCGGCACCGCATTCGATGAAGATATTCACCGTCGACTGGCGCACCGTGGTCGGGATCGAGCCGTCCCCGCTCAGTAATGACGAGAAGTTGTGCAGCGTCGGCGTCGGCGGCACGTAGTGCGCCGGCTTGGCCGAGATCTGCGAGTCGTTCTGCAGGCTGGTGTTCAGCGTCCAGTACAGCGGCACCAGCGACCAGCCGAGGATGACCAGGATGCCGATGCGGCGGCCCCACGACCGCTTTCGGAACATCAGTACTCCACCTGTCGGTAGATCAGCCCCACGACACCGATCGAGACGACGAGCGTGACGACGGTGATCAGCAGCGAGAGCGCGTAGCCCTCACCGAAGTCGAGGTTCTGGAAGCTGACGAAGTAGGTCTGCTCGGTGATTGACGCGGCGGTCGGCGCAGCACCGTTGAGAACGTACGGCTGGTCGAACACGTTCAGCGTCGCGATCAGCGCCTGCACCATCGCGATGGCGATGCCGGGACGGGCCAGCGGCAGCGTGATGCGCCGGAACGAAGCCCACGGCGAGCAGCCGTCCAGGTGTGCGGACTCGTACAGCTCGTCCGGGACGTTCTGCAGTGCGGCGAGGATCAGCAGTGCCGACAGCGGCGTGATCTGCCAGACCTGCACGATCTCGATCGCGAAGATCGTCAGCAACCGATTCTGGCCGAGGAACACGTGGTAGTGGTTGATCAGGTGGAACGAGGTCAGGACACTGTTCAGCAGTCCTGTATTCGCGTCCCAGATGCCGGTCCACACGAGGCCTTCGACGACGCCGGGCAGCGCCCACGGCAGGATCAGCACGGCGATCACCAGCGAACGTCCGAAGAACCTGCGCTGCAGCGTCACCGCGAACGCGATGCCGAGGACGGTCGACAGCGCGACGCCGACGACCATGTACAGCGCGGTGTTCTCGAGGCTCGTCCGGATCGCGGTGTCCGCGAACAGCCGCCGGAAGTTGCCGAACCCGTCGAACCGGTTGGGCGGGTCGAGCGGCTGCACGCGGTAGAACGACTGGACGATCGTCATGCCGGCCGGGACGAGCGCGAGCAGCACGATGAACAGCGCGAGCGGTGTCACCAGGGCGTACGGCAGGACGTCGATCCGCTGGATCCACGTCCTGCCGCGCCTCGGCGACGGGGAGTGCGACGGCTCGGTGCGCTCCCCGAGCGCGGTGGTACCTACCGTCACGAGCCGCTCGCCAGGCTGTTCGCCTGGTCGGCGATCGCCTTGATCGCCGCGCCCACCGACATCGAACCGGTCGCTGCCGCGTGCAGGTTCGTGTAAACAGCTCGCGAGAACTCCGGGTACCAGGACGGCGCGCCCTGCGGGAAGACCGGCTTCGCGCTGGTCTTGAGCAGGTGTGCCAGCTCGGCGCCGCCGATCAACTTGCCCTTCTGGGTCAGCTCGGCCAGGCCCGCGAGCTGCGAGGGCAGGAAGTAGCCGGGCATGACCTTGCTCGGGCCGTTGGCGCCGGCGAAGTCGGCCTGGTTGCCCGCCTGGGTGAACCACTGGATGAACTTGGCGGCCGCGTTCGGGTACTTCGCCTGGCGCGGGATGCCGATGCCGTCCGGATTGCTCATGTTCGGGCCGACACCGTTGACGCCGGGCGTGGGCAGGTACTCGACCTGGTTGACGACCGAGGACGACGACGGCACGTCGTAGAGGCTGCCGACGTTGCCGGAGTAGTCACCGAACGTGCTGGCGACGTTGCCCTTGGCCATCAGCGTCTGCTGGCCCTGGGTGTCGGCGACGTTGATGTTGCCGGGCGGGACGAGCCCCTGCTTGATCGCGTCGACCATCCACTCGGCAGCCTTGTAGCCCGGCGAGCTCGGCGAGGTGAACTGCGGCTTGCCGGAGCCGTCCAGGATCGGTCCGCCGAACGCGGCGGTCGTCTGGTACCAGTACGTCGACAGGCCCTCGGCCGCCGCGAACGGGATGTTCAGCGGGTACTGCACGACTCCCTTGGCCTTGATCTGCTTCAGGTCGTCGGTGTACTGCGCGATCGTCTTCGGCATCGTGGTGATGCCGGCCTTGGCGAACAGGTTCTTGTTCACCGTCGTCACGAGGAACGACGCGTCGTAAGGGATGCCGATGACGTGGCCACCGTTGGTGAACGAGCTCAGCTGCGGCATCTGCTTGGCGAGCGCCTTGGTGTCGACGTAGCTTTCCATCGGATAGAACCAGTTCAGCTTGGCCAGTTGGCCCACGCGCGACCAGTCGACGTCCGTCGCGTCCGCGAAGTAGGTCTTCGCCGTCGCGGCGGCCGCGATCTTGGTCTGCAGGCTGTCCCAGTCGATGTTGGTCCAGTTGACCTTGATCCCGGTCTGCTTGGTGAACGCGGCGAGGGCCGCCTTCGGCGGTGGGGGAGTCGCCAGCGCGACGGTGATCGTCACGCCGCTGGTCTTGGTGGACGCCTTGCTGCCACCGCCGGAGCACCCGGCGACGGCGACGGTGAGGACGCAGATCCCTGCGGCCGCGGCCCGAACCGATCTGATCGACGTCATGCGCTGGCCTTTCCTGGTTTCGGAACGTTCCCGGAACGTGGACGACGGGTGAGGGGCGGTCGACGGACCGTTGGAGCAGTGCGGACGAGGCTGGCACCGGGGCGCGCGGACGGTCAACGAGGCTGCGCGTTACGGATCGATGACGCGCAGTTTCGGTGCCGATCACTGCGCGTTTCGCGCAATCGGCAGCGTTTGCACTGCGCGGGGAGGGTGGACGTGCGCGCGAATGGCGGTAACGTTCCGCCGCGTGCAGCGCAGGCAGCGGCTGAACCAGATCGCCTCCGCGGTCGTCGACCGGGGGCGGCTGGACGTTGCTGCCCTGGCCGAGCAGTTCGACGTGTCGATCGCGACCGTACGGCGTGACCTGGCCGTCCTCGAGAAGCAGCGGCTGATCACCCGCACCCGCGGCGGCGCGACGACGCACGCCTCCTTCAACGACATGCCGCTGTCGTACAAGACCAACGAGGCGATGCCCGAGAAACGGCGGATCGCCCGGCAGGCTCTGGCGTTCCTCGACGGGGCCCGGGTCATCGGCACGACCGGCGGCACGACCGTGTCGGAGTTCGCGCGGCTGCTGATGGACCGCGACAACCTCACGATCGTCACCAACGCGCTGAACATCGCCACCCACCTCGTCGACAACCCGCGGCTGCGCGTGCTCGCGGCCGGCGGCGAGCTGCGCAGCTCGAGCCAGGAGACGATCGGGCCGTCCGCCGAGTCGTTCATGGCGCACTACAACGTCGACGTCGCGTTCCTCGGCGTGGACGGCGTGGACGTCGACGCGGGCTGCACCAACTACGACCCGGTCGGTGCGCGCGTGAACTCGGCGCTGAAGGACCGGGCCCGGACGACGATCGTGCTGGCCGACGCGTCCAAGATCGGCCGGATCGCGCTGGCCGCCGTGTGCCGGCTGGACGAGGTGGACGTCCTGATCACCGACGACCGGGCGCCGGAGGACGCGCTGGCCGCCATCCGGGCGCGGGGGACTGAGGTCTACGCGGTCTGAGGCTGCGGACGAGCGGTGCTCGCGCTCCTGTAGTCTGTCCTGGCTGTGCGCGACCGGGGTCTCCGGCCGCCACGGGCGATTAGCTCAGCGGGAGAGCACTGCCTTCACACGGCAGGGGTCACTGGTTCGATCCCAGTATCGCCCACCAGTACGGGCTTAGGCGGCGACTCGGCGCAAGGCGTTCTGCAGGTCGCTCCAGTAGTCGAGGTTGGGCGAGCGGACCTCCGCCAGCGGCAGCGCCACGGGACCACTGCCCAGATGCAGCGTGATCGCGCCGGGTACAAGGTGACCCGCGTGGTCCGGATCCAGGTTCGGCACGGTCCAGGTCGCCCGCGCATCCAGGGCGTTTTCGACCTCGGCCACGATGGATCCGTAGGAGTCGCCCGTGTAGCCGGCGGCGGCGGGCACGCCGGTGAACTGCAGGCGCGTCACCCACCCGTGCTTGTCGATGAGCAGGGCGCTGCCGCTGCTGAGGTCCGCCGGCCCGTCCGCCTGCACTCGCCAGTCGTGGAACGCGATGTCGTCGACGTCCACGGTCCGGGCGATGAACCAGAAGACGTAGGCGCCGGGCGAACCCGACTGCCGGTTCTGCTCCGCGCTCTTAGCACGCCAGAGCTCACTGAGCTTCTCTTCTGGATTCACCGCGCTGAACGCCATGCCGGAAGTATCACCCGCCCGCCACGACGCGAAACCCCCCGCAAACGCGGCTTCCGGGGTGCTGGAACCGGCCTTAGCGGGGGGTTGCGCGGCGAGCTGAGACAGACGTCGGTGGAGGATGACGTCCTGGCCGGCGGCCTGGAATCGTCTCCTTCGTCGATGCGGCGGGACCTAATCCGTCGAGAACGACTGCGTGCCGATGACCTGCAGCAGTTCCAGCTTCTCGGCCGTCTCGGATCCGGGCGCGGCCGTGAACACCAGCAACGCCTGCGCATGGTTGTCGTAGCTGAGCCGCTGGCAGAACACCTCGAGCAGTCCGAGCTGCGGATGCATGATCTGCTTCAGCTCGTTGTAGTGGTGGTTGACCTCGTGGCGGGCCCAGACCTCACGGAACTCGGCGCTGCCCTCGAGCAGCGCCGACACCAGCGCACGCGACCGGTCGTCCTCGCCGTTGCGCGCGATCGCGGCCCGCAGGTTGGACGCCCGCGTCGCGCTCGTCCGCGCCTCCTGACCGGGCGCGCACGTCGCCCGCTCGTCCGGATCACCCATGAACCAGCGGTAGTACCGGCTGCGCTCGAGCCCGGTGAACCGCAGCTGATCGCCGAACAGGGCGACGGCCATCCGGTTCTGGGCGAGCACGTCGGCAAGATCCGACACGACCTGGGCGGGCGTGTCGTCGAGACGGTCGAGCACCCGCAGCAGCGCCGGCGACACGTGGTCCGAGCGACGCGACCGTGACGGCGGGGACTGCCCGGCCAACCGGAAGAGGTGGTCGCGCTCGTCCAGGTCGAGCCGCAGTGCCTGCGCGATGCTCGAGAGCACCTGGACGGACGGTTGCGGGCCGCGGCCCTGCTCGAGGCGCGCGTAGTAGTCGATCGACATGTCGGCGAGCACCGCGACCTCTTCGCGGCGCAACCCCTCCGTGCGCCGCCGCGTGCCGGACGGCAGACCGACGTCGCCCGGTTGCAGTGCCGCGCGGCGTCGGCGCAGGAACTCGGCGAGGTCGGTGCGGTCCACGCCGTCCATGATCCTCGCCCGCGCACGCGCATCCAGGGATCGGCGATCCCAGGTTGCGGACGTCCTGCCTGTTCCGCCGCCGGCGACGCACGCTGGCGGCACGCAACAACGGAAGGATCTTCGTGGACATCACCTCGCGCACCGTCTTCGTCGCCGGCGGAACGTCCGGGCTCGGCCGGGAACTGGCGCGCCGCTTCGTGGCCGCAGGCAGCACCGCGATCGTCGGCGGGCGGCGCTCCGACCTGCTCAGCGAACTCGCCGCCGAAGGCATCGACACGGTCGAATTCGACGTCACCGACCCGTCCTCGATCAGACGGGCGCGCGCTGCCGTCCTCGAGCGCCATCCCGGCCTCGACACCGTCGTGACGATGGCCGGCGTGATGCTGCTCGAGGACCTGCGCGACCCGGCGCACATCGCGCAGGCCGGACAGACGATCACGACGAACCTGCTCGGCACGATCCGGCTGATCGACGCGTTCACGGCGCACCTCATCGGCCGCGGCAGCGGCACGTTCGTCACGGTGAGTTCCGGGATCGGCTTCCTGCCGTTCCCGCCCATGCCGACGTACGCGGCGACCAAGGCCGGCGTGCACGCGTACTCGGAGGCGCTGCGCGCGCAGCTGGCCGGCACCGGTGTGGACGTCGTCGAGCTCGTCCCGCCCGCTGTGGCGACGACGCCCGAGCACGAGGCGCAGAACCCCCGCGCGCTGAAGCTCGACGCTTTCATGGACGAGGTGATGTCGCTGCTGAGCATCGACCCCACGCCGCGCGAGCTGCTCGTCCACGGCGTCCTCATGCATCGGTGGGCCGAGCGGGACGGCACATACGACGAGCTGGTCGCCCAGCGTTCGCAGGCGCTGTCCATGCTGCCGGGACGCTGAGACAGCCGGTGAGGCCGCCGGAAACGCCGACATCGCGTGCCAGGTAGCTGGTCCGACCGAACAGGTAGTACTAGCGTGCGGGCCCGTCGTCCTTTGAGGGGGATTCGATGGGTATGTCGCTGATCGCCCGGGGTGCGCTCGTCCTCATCGGCGCCGCGGCGGCGGTCCTCACGGCGACGTCGGTTGCCTCCGCGGGCACGCCGACACCGGCGCAGACCCGGAACGCGAACGTCGGGATGGAGTGCGTCCATCACAACGGGAAGTGGTCGTGCGACGCCGCCTACCTGTACCCGTACGCCACCGAGTGCACGCCGGGCGCGTGCGGATCGCTCGCCGTCAGCGGGACGACCGCCCGCGTGACACTGAAGAAGCGCGAGACGATCTGCTACGTGTCGGTGAAGACGTCCGAGCGGTCGAAGCACGATCGCACGTTCACCGTCCCGCACCGGGCGCACTCGTTCTCGCTCACGGGTCACGGGAAAATCGGCGAAGTGGACGTGTTCGCGGCGAACCCGAAGTACCACCACAAACGCGGTGCCGGTACGCACTGCTGACACCGGGGCCATCGTCGGAATCATCGCGCGATGACCGCGCACACCTGGCCGGCGCCACGAGGCTGTCCCTGAACCGCCTGGCATCCATCGTCGAGTGACCCGTGTGCCCCTGATGTAGCAACCATCGTGGCAACACGATGCCTGCTACGTTGCGACGATGATCAGTGTCGACAGCTCGTCGCCCGTGCCGCCGTTCGAGCAGGTGCGCGCGCAGCTTGCCGCGGACATCGCGAACGGCGAGTTGGTCGCGGGCTCGAAGCTGCCGCCGGTGCGCCGGATGGCCGACGACCTCGGGCTGGCCGTGAACACCGTCGCCCGCGCGTATCGCGAGCTCGAGGCGGCCGGGCTGGTCGAGACGCGCGGTCGCAACGGCACGGTCGTCACGTCCGCCGGTGACAAATCGCGCGAGCGACTGCGGACGGCCGCCGAGCGGTTCGCGGCGGTCGCGCACGATCTCGGCGTCGGGACGGACGAGGCGCTGCGCATCGTCCGCAGCGCGCTCGGCTGAGCTGCTGCGTTCCGCTCGCGCTGTCGGGGTAGGCCAGAACCACGAGCCTCGGAGGTGGACGTGCCGATCGACGTGCGATGGATGACGCTGTTCGCCGACGTACCCGCCGCCGATGCCGAGGCGGATCTCGCGTACTGGGCGGCGGTCACCGGTCACTCGACCGATTGGCCCAGCGGCGCGGACGGCGAGTACCTGCCGCTGCGCCCTATCGACGGCGACGCGGTGCTGTGGCTGCAGCGCGTCGGGCGCGAGGTCGGCGGCTGGCACCTGGACCTGCACGTCGAGGACGTCCCCGGTGCCGGCGAGATTGCAACAGCGCTCGGCGCGCGCGAGGTGCGCGCCGACGACGGCCTGCTCGTGCTGACCTCGCCGCACGGCCAGCCGTTCTGCCTCGTCGCCGAGGGCGACCGCGCGGGTGGACGCCGCCGGGCGCCGGCCGCGTCCTGGCCCGCCGGGCAGCGCAGCGCGGTCGACCAGATCAGCATGGACATCCCGGCGCCGGACTTCGAGGCCGAAGCCGACTTCTGGTCG
>Ga0164242_10006418_pt1 | contig 12933 bp, 9 predicted proteins | sample OricomgcompostMG_FD_108783 | JGI IMG/M metagenome (GOLD analysis project Ga0164242, IMG submission 108783) | Miracle-Growth compost microbial communities from Emeryville, California, USA - Original compost - Miracle growth compost (MG) ... | reverse complement strand
TGTCGCGGTCGCCAAGATCAACGGTCAGCACCGACCGGGCCAGGCAGCGATGGCCGAGGCCATCACGGAGGCGTTCTCCAGCGGTCGGCATCTGTTGGTGCAGGCCGGCACCGGCACCGGTAAGTCGCTCGGTTACCTCGCCCCATCGCTGATCGCGCTCGCCGCCGGAAAGGTGGATCGGGTGGTCGTGGCCACGGCCACTCTGGCGCTGCAGGCCCAGTTGGCCGGCAACGACATCCCGGCCGCATTGGATGCTGCGGAGGCCGTGACCGGCCGTCGGCCGACCGCGGCAATCCTGAAGGGCCGGACCAATTACGCCTGTCGGATGCGGGTCAACGGCGGGAGCACCGGTGCCCAGGACTCGCTGATCGATGCCGCGGACCTCGCCGAGAGCCTGCGGACGACGATCGCCGGGCAGGGTGATCCGCAGGAGGAAGCGGTCAGCTCTGCGCTCGGCGCGGAAGTGCTGGCGCTGCGGGAATGGGCCGAGCAGGAGCACGAGCAGGGCGGGCTGGCAGATCGTGACAGTGCACCGTCGCACACCGACAAAGCCTGGCAGCAGGTGTCGATTCCGGTGCGTGAATGTCTCGGCATCCAGCAGTGCCCGTTCGGCGACTCATGTTTCGTCGAGCGTTCTCGGGAGAAGGCTCGTGCTGCCGATCTGGTGGTGACGAATCATGCGTTGCTGGCGATCGACGCGATGCACGGCCGGACCGCGTTGCCGGAGCATTCGGTGATTGTCATCGACGAGGCCCATGAACTGGTCTCGCGGGTCACCGGTGCAGCATCGGCAGAGTTGCAACCGGCGACGATCGAGCGGGTCGGCAAGCGGGCACTGAACTTTCTCGACGATGATCTTGCGTTGGACTTCCTGGAGTCGGCCGACGGCCTCCGCGAGGCTCTTGACTCCGTGGCCCCGGAGCGGATCGAGGACGAGGGCTCGCCGGTGATCACCGCCGCCGACGTCGTCCGGTCCGCTGCCCGCCGGGTGGTCAGCGCACTGACCAGCGAGGGGAAGGACGACAGCGAACGCAAACAGGCGGCAGCCGCGGTGAAGGAGGTCTTCGACGTCGCCGAGCGGGTCTGCAAACTCGATGATCATGATGTCATCTGGGTCGCCGACTCCGAACGGCTCGGACGCGACGTCCGGGTTGCTCCGCTGACTGTCGCCGGGCTGATGCGCGACCGGGTGTTCAGCGACCGTACGGTGATCATGACCTCGGCAACTCTCAAACTCGGTGGCGACTTCACCGGAGTTGCCGCCTCAGTCGGCCTGCGTCCGGACGAGCGTGACGATGCTGTCGTCGCCCATGATCAACAGGCGGCAGCGCGACAGGCGTCGGTTCGCGCCGAAGAGAACGTCGACGACGATCTGGACACCGCCCTGGATGATGATCTTGATCTGGCCGACGGGTCCGGACGGGCCGACGAGATCACCGAGTCCCTGGCAGGCAAGGAGAACGGACGCGATCCCGACGGTCCGTTGAGCTGGCGTGGACTCGACGTGGGATCACCGTTCGACTATCGCCGACAGGGCATCATGTATGTCGCACGGGATATGCCCCGTCCCGGCCGGGACGGATTGGGCGAGGAGACGATGGCCGAGATCGCCGAGCTGGTCTGGGCCGCCGGTGGCCGGACGCTCGGTCTCTTCTCCTCCCGGCGGGCGGCCGAGGCGGCCGCGCAATACGTCCGCAAGCAACTGCCCAAGATGACGATCCTCTGCCAGGGGGACGCGCAGCTGTCCGACCTGACCAAGCGGTTCATCGAGAACACCGACGCGAGTTTGTTCGGCACCCTGTCGCTGTGGCAGGGCGTGGACGTGCCGGGGGACACCTGCCAGTTGGTGATCATCGACCGGATCCCGTTCCCGCGACCGGACGAGCCGTTGACTGTGGCCCGGCAACGTGCCGTCAGCGAGTCGGGCGGCAACGGATTCATGGCCGTCGCCGCGACGCATGCCGCGTTGCTGCTGGCCCAAGGCGCCGGCCGGCTGATCCGGCGGTCCAGCGACCGCGGCGTCGTCGCCGTCCTCGATCCTCGGCTGGCTACGGCCCGGTACGGCAGCTTCCTTCGCACCTCGATGCCGGACATGTGGCCGACCAGCGATCGGGAGAAGGCGATCGGGGCACTGCGCCGGCTGACCGGACAGGAGTGACACACGGTCACGATCGACGATAGTGCCGAGAACTGAGCGCAGCGGTTCACGCCGGACAGCTTCGATCTGGACGACATTGCCGACGCGTTGCAGGGCCAGGACAGCTTCGACCTTGTACGCCTGGTCGATCCGAAGACTGCCGAACTGCTCCTCTGCACCAGCGACAGCGGCATCGACGGGAGAATCCGATCGGACTGGACGAGGTCGACGCGATCGCGATCGACCCGACCCCGTCCCATGTCTGGTATCAGGACCTTGTCCACTTCGCCGAGGGAATCAGCGACGACGCCGCTTCCCGGCGGCTCGGTCGCGCACTACGGGGTAAGGGCGCGTTCCGACACTTCCGGGACGAACTGTACGAGGAGCATCCTGACCTGATCTCCGTCTGGCAGGAGTTTCGGAACGTCCGTGGCCGGCGCCGGGCCGTCGGCTGGCTGGTCGAGAACGAGATGCTCAGCGACGTCCAGGAGGATGCCGTCCTGGCTGCCAATCCCGATCCCGAGCTGCCCTGATCCCGGCGTGCAGATCTGAGGCAGATGCGGGAGGATGGCCCGGTGACTGATTGTGATCTTGCAGCCGTATTGGCCGACCGGCCATATCCCGGACGAGTAATCGTGGTCGCCCGGACCGGTGCCGACATCTCGTGTGCCTACGCTGCCACCGGGCGCAGTGAGGCATCGCGACAGCGACGGATCCGGCTGACCGACAACGGCGACCTGATGGTCGAGCCCACAGTGGGCGATGCCGACGATCCGCTGCGGCACTACCGTGCCGTTCGCCGTACGGACAACCATTTCGTGCTCAGCAACGGCACGCAGACCGATCCGGTCGCCGACCGGCTGGCATCGGGCGCGCCCGTGGCGGTCGCGCTGGAGGACCTGGAATACGAGGGTGATCCGCCGATCTACACGCCGCGGATCACGATCGTCGTCGACTCGGAGAGCCGAGTCTGGCTGGGTGCCGCCCACCGTGGATCCGAGGGCCGTGCATCGGCCGACACCTTTGTCACCCGGCCAGGTGCGCTCGGGGCAGGGGAGGGCCTGCTGCTGTCGACCTACTCCGGCCCGGTCGCCGAGCCGGTCACCAACCGGATCCCGGTCTCGATCACCACGACCGCGTCGACGCATGCCGAGCTGGCCGAGCAACTCTGGTCCGGACTGAACCCCGAACGCCGGGTCCTGGTCGCAGGCTTGCGTCCTGATGATCACCTGGCCGATCCGTACCTGCGCAACGCCGCCGACAGCTGACTCCCGTTCGTCCTGCGCCAGGTGCTCAGAAACGTGCGGGGTGGGGCGGCCTTTCCGACGGTCGTGTTGCGCCACCTGGTGCGAAACGAACGAGATGGTCGCGGTTGGGTGAATCGTCACCGCTTTCGTAGCGGATGACCGATCGATCTGCCATGGTTACCAGACATGGACACCGTCAACCCGGCAGGATTCGACTACGACCTGGCTGTGATCGGTTCAGGCCCCGGCGGCCAGCGCGCCGCGATCATGGCGGCCAAGCTCGGTAAACGGGTGTGTGTGATCGATGCCCGGACCATGGTCGGCGGCGTCTGTGTCAACACCGGGACGATCCCGAGCAAGACGTTGCGAGAAGCGGTGCTCTACCTGACCGGTATGCAGATGCGTGAGCTGTACGGCGCCAGCTACCGGGTCAAACAGGAGATCACGGTCAGCGACCTGCTCGGTCGGCTGCAACACGTGATCGGCCGCGAGATCGAGGTGATCCGCTCACAGTTGCTGCGCAACCACGTCGATCTCGTCTCGGGCTTTGCGCAGTTCGTCGATGATCACACGTTGCAGGTCGAGGCGGATGGTCCGGCAGTCCGCGAACACGCCGGTCGCCAGCTGACGATCACCGCCGAGAAGATCATCATCGCGACCGGCACAACTCCGGCTCGTCCTTCCCACATCACTTTCGACGGGGTCAGGGTGCTCGACTCCGATCAGATCCTTGGCGTGGACCGGGTTCCGGACACGATGGTTGTGGTCGGCGCGGGGGTGATCGGCGTGGAGTATGCGTCGATCTTCGCAGCACTCGGCACCCGGGTGACGCTGGTCGAGAAACGTCCGGCGATGTTGCCGTTCTGCGACCCGGAGATCATCGAGTCGCTGAAGTTCCATCTCCGGGATCAGAAGATGTCCTTCCGTTTCGGCGAGGAGGTCGCCCACGTCGAAGCGGGCGAGAACGGGACGATAACCACGCTCGCCTCCGGCAAGCGGATCGCCGCCGAGGTGGTGATGTATTCCGCCGGACGGCAGGGCAACACGCAACGCCTGCACCTCGATCAGGCGGGACTCGAGGCCGACGACCGAGGCCGGTTGGTGGTCGACGAACATTACCGATCACAGGTCGAGCACATCTATGCGGTCGGCGACGTGATCGGCTTTCCGGCCCTGGCGGCCACCTCGATGGACCAGGGCAGACTGGCCGCGGCCCATGCATTCGGTGAACCGGCCCACGATCTTGCCGCCCTGCAGCCGATCGGGATCTACACCATCCCGGAGGTGTCCTACTGCGGTAAGACTGAGGCCGATCTGACCGAGGAAGCCGTGCCGTTCGAGGTCGGGATATCCCGCTATCGGGAGTTGGCCCGTGGTCAGATCATCGGCGACACCTACGGCATGTTGAAGTTGATCGTGCACACCGAGACCCGGCGCATCCTCGGCGTGCACGTCTTCGGCACAAACGCCACCGAACTGGTGCACATCGGCCAGGCGATCATGGGCTGTGATGGCACCGTCGACTACCTGGTCGACACGGTCCTGAACTATCCGACGCTGTCGGAGGCGTACAAGGTCGCTGCGCTGGACGTCACCAACAAACTCCGCGCTGTCGACCGGCTCGCCAGTACGATGCTGGTCGCCGACTGACGAGACGCTTCATCGACGCAGCAGGTAACCGACCGTTGCGATACCCGACACCGATGCACCGACGACGATGAGCATGCCAGGCCCGATCGCGGCCGCTGCGAGGGCAGCTGCGCCCGCCCCGAGCAGCTCACAGGCGCGGGTGGAGAACAACGCCGTGCCATTGATCCTGCCCAGCGTTGCGGGGTCGCTCGACTGCATGATCGTCAGCCGGGGAATGTCCCAGATCGACCATCCGGCCGACTGGATCGCCCGGCAGCCAGCAGACACCGCTACCGCAGCAACAACCCGGTGATCCGGCAGCAGGTCGAGCCCGCCGAGCAGCAGCGGTAGCGCCAACAGCCCGGCAGTGCGCATCGTCAGACCGATCCGCATCATTGTGCGATTGCCGATCCGTACGGCAAGTCGGCGCGAACAGACAGATCCGACAATCCCCGCCACAGCAGCGATCCCGAGCACCATGCCGATCATCGAGGCGGACAGGCCGGCGCGGGCGTACCGGACCAGGATCGCCGCGGAGCTGAAAGCGAAGCCGAGTCCGAAGCACATCTCCTGGACCACCAGAGTGCGCAACCTGCGATCACTCCACAGCAGCCGTCCACCACTGATCACCTCCGCCGGCCGGAATCGTTGCGGGGCTCGCGGGCTGCTCGGCAGCAGCAGCGTGCCGATACCGCAGGCCAGATGACAGCCGGCGGGAATGATCATGGCCAGTGAGCCACCGATCGCCTGGATCACCACCCCCGCGATCGCCGGACCACCGGCTCGCGCCATGCCGTCGGTGACGGCCAACCTGCGGTTGGCCTCGGCCAGCGCATCCGGTGGCACCAGGCCCGGGAGATAGGCGTGATAGGTGATCTCGAAGATCATCGCCAGCAGGCCGACACCGGCGGAAACCATGATCAACTGTGGCACGGACAGCGTGCCGAGCAGCCAACAGACCGGGATGGAGATCATGATCAGCGCGCGACCGAAGTGGGAGATCATGATCATGGTCCGGCGCGGAAGCCGGTCGACGACAGCCCCGGTCAGCAGGCCGAGGATGATCCAGGGAGCCTGGCCGGCTGCGGAGATGATCGACAGCGTACGGGCGTCGGCATCGAGGACCGCCATTGCCGTCAGGGGCATCGCCAGGCCACTGACCTGGAGTCCGAGCAGCGAAAGAGTTTGCGCCGACCAGAAGATCCGGAACGCACGCCGCGCCACCGGGTTCTGGGATGGTCGGTCGGCAGGCCCCGGTTGTCCGGTCTCGGGATCTGGTAGCTGGTCGTACATGGGCAGCATCCATTCAGGTGCCGGCCCTCAATCCCCTGATACACGGATATGAACTTGTTACACCGATATGAACTTGTCACCGGGTATGAATCGTTGCCCATCGTGATGGGCAACGATGCTGAACCTACGCCCGAACGGTGTCAGTGTCGAGTGAGGTCCACGACAGCGTCGGCCAGTCGGTCGTAGTCGTCGGCGGTGTTGTACGGGCCGGCGGCGATCCGCAGATAGGAGTCTGCGCCGGAGGTGGTCACCGGCACCTGGATCCGGTACTCATCCGACAGTCGGCCCGAGAGCTGCCAGGCCGTTGTCGCGTCGATGGGCAGCGGAACCAGGCGCATGGTCGGGGCCGGATGCTGTGCCAGGCCGTCGAGTGAGACCCCCAGCGCAGCGGCCAACCGCTGCTGGGCTGAGGTGATCAACTCTGCCTGTCGGGCCACCTGCTGCCAGCCGCCCAACGACGCCCAGAAGTCCAGTCCGTCACCGAGCGCCAGCCAGCCCGAGTAGTCCCACGTGCCGGGATGGTCGAACGCCGCTGCGTATCCGTCCGGTAATTGCCAGCTGAGGACGGCCGGGTAGGTCGTGTCGCGCAGGTCCTCGCGGGTCCACAGCACTCCGGTACCGCGCGGGGTGTGACACCACTTGTGCAGATTTCCGACCCAGTAACCGACTCCCAGGCCGGCGACGTCGGTGTCGATGGTCCCCGGCACATGGGCAGCGTCGGCGAGCACCGGAGCGTCGACAGCCGCGGCGATCGCGCTGACCGGGAGCACCATGGCGGTCGGGGACGTGATCTGATCGACGACGACGAGTCTGGTCTGCGGGCCGGCCTGTTCGGCGTACGCGGCGACGATCGTATCGTCCTCGGCAGCAAGATCGAATTCGGCGGTCCGGACGACCGCGCCGGATCGCGCGGCCCAGTTCTGGGCGGCGATCCGTACCGCTCCGTACCCGTGGCTGCCCAGCAGGATCTCCTCGCCCGGTCGTAGTCCCAGCGAGCCGAGCACCGACGAGACGCCCTCGGAGACGTTGCGGACCAACCCCGTCGATTCCGGATCGGTCCCCAGGAAATCGGCCGCGCGGTGTCGGGCGGAGGCAATCAACTGCGGCAGTTCGGCGCCGTTGAAGTGGTGCGGGTTGCGTTCGGCGCGGTCGCGCCATGCCTCGGCTGCCCGGCGGACCGGGATCGGGGCGCACCCGAAGGCGCCGTGGTTGAGGTGGAGGACGTCGGGATCCAGACCGAAGACGTCGAGAAGCTCGCGATGCACCCGTCCATGATCCTCGGTGGGAGTCGGTATCTCACGACCGGGGTGGACGACACGCCCAGTCGGTCGACTCCGCTAAAGTTTGGTGAGGATCACCTAACTTAATCTGTGCACCGGCGCTCGGATTTGCCACAGCGGGATGAAGGGCCGGACCGATCCGGTCAAGGACGAGAGGAAGTCAGTGTTCAAACCCGTACGGGCGTTCGTCGCCGTGTTCAGTGTGGTGTCGCTGGTTCTGCTGGCGGCATGCGAGTCCGGGGCCGATACCTCCGGATCCACATCCTCGGCGAAGCCATCATCAGCGGCAGCATCGAACTTTCCGGTGACGATCAAGCACGCGTTCGGCCAGACCACGATCAAGCAGCAGCCGACTCGGGTCGTGACCTGGGGCTACGGCAGCGCCGACGCGGTGCTTGCCGTGGGCGTGGTTCCGGTGGCGATTCCGAGACAGTCCTACGGCGCCGACAAGCAGGGTTTGTTGCCCTGGACGAAGGAGAAGCTGACCGAGCTCGGCGCCAAGACGCCCGCCCTGTTGACCAACCCGTCCGGATCGACCGAGGTGCCGATGGAGGAGATCGCCAGGGCCGAACCCGATGTCATCCTGGCCAACTACTCCGGTATCACCGCGACGCAGTACGCCACCTTGAGCAAGATCGCCCCGACCGTCGCCTATCCCGACAAGCCGTGGGCAACACCGTGGCAGGACGTGGTGACGACCGTCGGCGAGGCCCTGGGGAGGACGGCCGAGGCGAAGAAGGTGCTGGCCGACATCGACGAACAGGTCAAGCAGGAGGCCGCCGATTACCCCCAGTTGAAGGGCAAGACGGTGGCTGCGGTCTGGGACACCGGAGATGCGTTCTACGTGTACAAGCCGAGTGACCCCCGGGTGGGTTTCCTCACCGACCTCGGAATGGTCAGCGCCCCGAGCGTGACCAAGCTCGCCCCGAAGGACGACAACTTCACCTACACGTTGAGCTATGAACAACTGAGCAAGCTGAACAGCGACGTCCTGCTCGTCTACGCCGACAGCCGGAAACAGGTCGACACGTTCCTCGGCAAGTCCTACGCCAAATCGATGAAGCAGGTGCAGAAGGGCACCATCGCGCCGGTTGTCGGGCCGGAGTTCGTCACCGCGGTGTCGCCGCCGACAGCGCTATCACTGACCTGGGCGCTGGACGGCTACCTGAAGGATCTCGCCAAGGGCGTATGACCCGCCGGGTGCGAACGCGAGGTCTCGATGCCCGTTCAGGTCTGCGCGCTGCTCCACCAGTCACGCGTCGTCCCGCTGGGTGCAGTCGTCGAACTGCGGGATCACACCCGACGCAGTACCGCGACGACCTTGCCCAGGATGGTGGCGGCGTCCCCGTCGATCGGGTCGTAGGCCTCGTTGTGCGGCATCAGCCAGACATGACCGTCGGTACGGCGGAACGTCTTGACCGTCGCCTCGTCGTCGAGGAGGGCAGCGACGATGTCGCCGTTCTCCGCGGTCTGTTCCTTGCGGACGACTACCCAGTCGCCGTCACAGATGGCCGCGTCGATCATCGACTCGCCACGCACCTCGAGCAGGAAGAGCTCGCCGTCGCCGACGATCTGCTTCGGCAGCGCGAAGACATCCTCATAGGTCTCCTCGGCCAGGATCGGGCCGCCGGCAGCGATCCGCCCGAGCAGCGGAACGTGGACCGGTGCCGGAAAGGCGTTGTCGATGTCGGTCTCGTCGGAGGTGGACGACGCGCGGCCGTGGATCGGTCGCACTGCCGCAGCACCGGTCCCGCTGCCGCCGGCGAAGTCCTGCGGCAGGATGACCTCCATCGCTCGGGGCCGATTCGGATCGCGCCGCAGGAACCCTTTCTGCTCCAGCACCTTGAGCTGGTGGGCGACGCTGGATGAACTCGCCAGTCCCACTTCGTCGCCGAGCTCACGGATGCTCGGCGGATAGCCGCGGGTCTCGACCGCGTCCTTGATCACTTCCAGCACGCGACGCTGTCGCGGGGTGAGCCCACTGGCATCGGCCGGGCCGTCCGGCAGTGCTGTCACCGATGCCTGTCCGGCCGCGGAGTCGGCGGAACGTTTGCGAGCGCGTTCGATCTGGGCCTCGATGTCGACGTTGCGTGGCCGGCCCCGCCGGGTCTTGAGCGTCGCGCGCGCGGTCTTGCCGGTCGTGCCGGCACCGCGCGAGCTGTTGCGGCTGGAGCTCTTCTTCGATTCGGCCATGTGCTCACCGTAGGGAAATCTGCGGCGCGAATCAAACAACTGTTCGATGTCTTCTTCGGCGTGTCGCGCTCGGGTCGGCGGTCACGGCGTCGGTTCGGGTGTCGTCGTCGTGCTCGTCCGACGAGAACTGTCAGGGGGGGCTGGTCTGCTGTTCCTGTCGGCGGGAGCCGAGGTGTGACCGGACCGGGGTCAGGTGCGTCGGTCGGGGCACAAGTCACGTGCAGGCAACACGGCAGACCAGGTAACAAATCAGAACGAATGTACGAATGGTCTTGCGGAATGGCTGCCGATCGACTAGAAATCAAACAAGCGTTCTATCGAACACCCGTTCGATGTAGCTCGGTCGAGACTTGACGGCAAGGCGACAAGCAGCGGACGACAGCGAGTGTTCGACGCAGAGGACAGGGGAGTGCGGAGATGAGTGCAGCGACGATCGAGGCGACCAAGCCGGTGGGCACGCGGTCACTGCGTCCGAGCGGTGCGTATCCAGACCTGGATGCGGTCGAGAGCCGGCCGCGACAACTTCGCAGGCCGCGTCGGCCGCGCCCGAGTCGGGGGAGTGGTCGCCGTGGTGGTCCCGTTGGTCGGTCGACCACGGGGGTGGCGGCGCCGAGCCTCGGCCGCAGCGGTGTCGATGCCCCTGCGATCGCGGGCTGCCACAGCGAGCCGACGGCGCGTGCAACACAGACACAGGCGACCGCAGTCGGTGCGGCAACCGGTTCGCCGGGCTGGCGGCTGACCGATCGAGGTATCGCGGTGGTGCTGATCACCGGTGCGGTGCTGCTCGCCGCAGCCGTCACGGTGATCGCCGCTACCGCCATCACCGTCACCTCGCCCGACTACGTGCAGCCGGGACATTCGGCGATTGTCGGACGCTGATCGGCTCGCGGCCCCGGTATCTACCGGCCGGCAAGCAACGGCCCGACCGGATCTGTTGACTGGCCGACGACGCTCGACGTACGATCAATATCTAGTGGTTATCGGTCGAGAGTCGTCCACAAGTTGTGGTCGCTGCCGGCACTGAAACATCGCCGCAGCAGCACACCGTCGAGGTGGCCTCGCCCGACCATCCTTCGATGATCTGGATGGGTTTCGGTCATCGGCTGGAGTTCGGTCGTCGGACGGAGAGTAGGTCGTCGTGCATTGCCCGTACTGTCGGCACACCGATACCAGGGTGCTGGACTCACGGGTTGCCGAGGACGGCAGTAGCATCCGGCGCCGGCGCCAGTGTCCGGCCTGCGAAAGCCGATTCACCACCATCGAGCAGACCCTGTTGGCCGTGGTCAAACGGTCCGGGGTCGTCGAGCCGTTCAACCGGGAGAAGGTGATCAGCGGCGTCCGGAAGGCCAGCAAGGGGCGCCCGGTCACCGAGGAGCAGCTGGCCAAGCTCGGGCAGGAGGTCGAGGAAGCGTTGCGTGCTTCCGGCAAACCCGAAGTCCCGTCCGACGAGGTCGGCGTCGCGATCCTCGGTCCATTGCGCAAGCTCGACCAGGTCGCCTACCTCCGATTCGCCAGCATCTATCGCCAGTTCGAATCGGTCGACGACTTCGAGTCCGAGATCGCAACGCTACGGATCGACCAGGACCCGGACGGCATCGAGCCGCTGATACCTGAGCTGGCCGACGCCGGTCGACTGGTCAAGCCGGCCAATGGCCGTGGCCGTAACGCGCGGCGCGGCAGCAAGCGCGCGGCGCCGTCCACGCGCCGTCGAACGACAGGTTGAGATCAGCGCACGACGTGGCGCTCATGGACTCCGGGCCGGGTTCGCGCACTTGGGGAAGGGTGCGTCGGACCCGCCCGGTTCAGCATCCGGGCAGGGCGAACTGACGAGGAGGGTTCATGACCACAGCCGATCCGATCGTTTCGTCGGTCGAGTTCATCGAGCTGGCGGTGCACTACCCACGTACGGTCGGGCGCAACGCGCGGCTGGGCAGCCACGGTCACGGTGGCAGCTGCCGGGCCGCGGTCATCGGCACCTCCACGGGGCAGACCGGCTGGGGACTGGTGGAAGGCGAACCGAGTGGAGCCGAGGCCATGGTCGGACGGGCTCTGTCGGAGCTGATCGACCTCGATCTCGGTGTCCGGGACGAGCAGTTGAGCTGGGCCGACGTCGCCCTGCATGACCTGCTCGGGATCGTCACCGACCGCCCGGTCTGGGACCTGCTCGGTGCTCGAGGCCACCGGACGGTCGAGGTGTACGACGGGGCGATCTACTTCGACGATCTTGATCCCGACTGCGACCCGCGTGGCCCGCAGGTCGTGCTGGACAACTGTTCGGCCGACGCGTCCCTCGGCTTCAACGACTTCAAGCTCAAGATCGGGCGCGGCAATCGGTGGATGGAACGACGTGCGGGCGACGCTCGGGACATCGCGATCACCCGGGCAGTACGTGCGGCGTGGCCGGAGGCCAGGATCCTGGTCGACGCCAACGACGGGTACGACCTGGCCGGAATCTGTCGCTACCTCGACGCGGTCGCCGATGTCGGCCTGTATTGGATTGAGGAGCCGTTCGGCGATGATGCCGACGATCTGGCGGTGTTGCGCGGCCATTTGGACCAGGTCAGCCCGACGACGCTGATCGCCGAAGGGGAGACCGACCCCGACGTGTCGGCACTGCTGGCGCCGGTGCGCGCCGGTGCCATCGATGTGCTGCTGATGGATGTGCTGTCCTACGGCATCTCGCGGTGGCGACGGTTGATGCCGCAGCTGGATGGGCTACCGGTCTCGGCCTCACCGCATGCCTGGGGTCGACCGCTGAAAACCCTGTACGCGGCCCAGCTGGCGGCCGGCCTGGGCAACGTCGGGATCGTCGAGGGCGTGCCGGGCTCCACCGAACGGGTCGACGCCGGCAACTACCGGTTCGAGGACGGACGGCTGACGATCTCGGAGCGGCCGGGATTCGGGCTGCCGGTCCCCGTCCGGTGAGCTGCTGACTTCTGATCGCTGCGATCGTCATCGTGGTGCTGCCCGCCGGCGCCTCACGTCCGGTGTTCTGACCGAGTCGCTCCGCGGGATGGTTCGCCGACGCGTGGCGGCATGGTGAAGAATGGCCGCGGAAGTTCAACAGCGCCCGACTGCCGGAGGAGAGACGCGTGGGTGGAGTCCTGGCAGGATTCCTCACACTGGTGATCGTGATCGGCGTCGGGTTCGCCAT
>Ga0164242_10006417_pt1 | contig 12933 bp, 16 predicted proteins | sample OricomgcompostMG_FD_108783 | JGI IMG/M metagenome (GOLD analysis project Ga0164242, IMG submission 108783) | Miracle-Growth compost microbial communities from Emeryville, California, USA - Original compost - Miracle growth compost (MG) ... | reverse complement strand
TCGGTTATTGTGAGGCTGGCGCTGGTGTGCTGGCAGAACAGCGTGACCTGGCCCGGCGTGCCACAGCCAGATTTCGGCGGCATCCACCTTGTGCCAGTGACTGCGCTGGTGCGCCTCGAGGAGAAAGTAGATCGACGAGACGAGCTCGCGCTCCCCTTCGGCGGCGGGCGGGCGCCAGACCTCGCGGAACCAGCCGCCCTCCGGGTGGGGCGCGAGCCGCAATTCCTCGATCAGCGCCTTGACGGGGCTCACTCGTCCCACCCGCTCTTGGTGCCATAGGGCAGGAATGCGCCCATCGCCTCGACCGAGACGATCTTGCCGCCGACGATCTTGAACACCTCGCCCGCCTGCATGTTCGACGAGGAGCGGCCGAGGGGGAGGCTGTCGACGCCGGGCACGCCGACGACCTTGACCGGAGCCCGCATCCCCGGATGCTGGAACATCGGGAACGCGAAAACGAGACCCTTTTCGACATCGACCGCCTCGTAGCGCCGCGGCCACAGCCGGCCGATGTAGTCCATCACATGGGTGTCGAGCTGGGCGCCGCAGTTGAGCGAGCCGATATATTCCATCGCCGCGTCGGCTTCCTTCGAACCAAGCGGCACCGGCCACGGCTTCGGCGGCGAGTTGGAGGTCGTCTGCATCCCGTTCTCGTGCCGCACGCAATGCGCGGCGAACGGGGCCAGACTGCCCCGCGCGTGCTCGGCCGCCTCGAAATAGGAATCGGCGATGTTGACGAGCTGCTGGCGGTCCGAGCGCTGCCCGGCGGGGACGTCGACGAGAAATTCGGGCCTCGGCGTGACCAGATTCGCGAGCGAGGCGGGCCGTAGCGCGTTGGTGGTGAGCACGTGCTCGATCTGGGTGATCCGCCCGTTCACCAGCTTGAGCCGGATGGAAACGAGCACCGGCTCGCCCCACGCCTTCATCACCGCCATCGTTGCGATCGCGCCGTTCGGCACGTCGACAGCGTCGATGCGGAACCCCGTCGGCCCCTCGCTCGCGGAGACCCACAGGCCTTCCTTGCCGATCTTCAGCGGCATCGTGTTCTCGGTGAAGCGGGCATCGCGGTCGAACGGCAGTCCGGAGGCGTCGTGCCTGACGAGGGCTTCGAAATAACGGTCCATCGTGCGGATGAGGCAGGCCCGGTCGCACTCGGGCGCGACCGTCGTGGCCGGAGAGGCGGCGGGCGCCGCCACGGCCGCGAGCAACGCCGCGGCGGGCAGGGCCAGCCATGTCGCAAGTCTCGTCCCTGCCGTCATCGTTCCCCTCCTCGTCGCTTCTCTCGCATGGAAGCTGTCCAAGGAAAGCGCGCGCGTCAACTCGCTTGCCGACAGGGCGAGTTCGCCGTCCTGCTTTCAAGAGGAGCGGAATGGGCAGGAAGCTTCAGATGGGTTGCCGCGCGGTCATTCCTCGATCACTTCCACGCCCTTCCAGAATGCGATCCGGTCGCGCACTCTCTCGGCTTCCGGCTTGGGTTCGGGATAGTACCAGGCGGCGTCCTCGTTGCGTTCGCCGTCGATCTCGATCGTGCAGTAATGAGCTGTGCCCTTCCACGGGCACTCGGAAGTGGTCGCGCTCTTTTCCAGCACCGACGGGTCGACGTCCTTGCGCGGGAAGTAATGATTGCCTTCGACGACCACCGTCTCGTCGCTGTGGGCGATCACCTGGTCGTTCCAGATCGCCTCGACGGCCATGCGAAACTCCTTTCATCGCTCCCTCGGCGCGGACAACCCGAAAAAACGGGGTTCGGTTCCTCGGCGCGAGTGGTTAGGCTGCGCGCATGACGATCCGAACCGGCATCGGCGGCTGGACCTTTCCCGATTGGCGCAAGGGCACCTTCTACCCGGAAGGCCTGGTACAGAAGCGCGAATTGGAATGGGCTTCGCGCCAACTGGGCGCGATCGAGATCAACGGCACCTACCACAGCCTTCAGAAGCCGGAGAGCTTCCGCAAGTGGCGCGAAGCCACTCCCGACGATTTCATGTTCGCGGTCAAGGGATCGTCCTACGTCACCAACCGCAAGGTGCTGGCGAGCGCCGGCGAATCGCTGGGGAAGTTCTTCGGACAAGGTCTGGAAGAACTCGGCGACCGGCTGGGGCCGATCCTGTGGCAGCTCATGGGCACCAAGCGCTTCGATGCCGACGACATCGCCGCCTTCTTCGACCTGCTCCCGCGCGAGCTGAAAGGCCTGCCGCTGCGCCATGCGATCGAAGCGGGGCACGAGAGCTTCGCGTGCCCCGAATTCCTCGACCTCGCGCGCCAGGCAAACGTGGCGGTGGTCTATCTCGAACAGGAGGGCCGCGCCTGCATCGCCGAGCGCACAGCCGATTTCGCCTATCTGCGCTGCAAGAACCTCGTGAGCGCCGAGCCGACCGGTTATCCGGCCGAGGATATCGAGCGCATTGCCGGGCGGTGCCGCGAGTGGGGCGCGCAGGGAGACGTTTTCGCCTTCATGATCAACGGCTTCAAGCCGAAGGCGCCCGCTGCAGCCATGGCGCTTGCGAACTCAATCGGGCAAGGAAGATGACGTCTGAAATGCGTCTTCAAAATGATCGATGACTGCTTGCCAGGCACGTATCGCGTGTGTGGAATGGTATCCGACGCCGGGGACGGTCGTAAGCGCGTTACCGGCCGCTTGTTGAGCCCAGAAGGCGTGTTCGGCACCGCCATAAATGTTGGCTCGCCAGTCCAGCCCAGCCCTTTGGAGTGCCTCACCAAAAGCCAGGACTTGGCCGGGAGTAATGATAGGATCTTCAGAGCCAGTACAAATGAGGATAGAGCCCTTCATACCTGCGCATTGGTCATCGGCAGCATCGGGCAAACCGGGGTGTATGAGTGCCGTTGCCTGGAACGGTACTCCGGCCCTAGCAAGTTCGAGCACGATGCGTCCTCCTGCACCATAACCGAGCGCGAGAAGTCGATCACGGTCGACGTCTGGTTGAGCGAGAAGCTGATCGAGGGCAGCGTGGCCAATCGCCCGCATTCGATCAACATCAGCCAGAAGCGGCATTGTCCGCGCCAGCATCGCTTCCGGTTTCCCGAGGAACACTTCGCCGCCGTGATAATCCATCGCGAAGGCAACGTAGCCTCGCCTGGCCAGTGCATCGGCCCGGCTGCGCTGATAACTTTCGAGCCCGACCCCGTCATGGCCGATGAGCACGGCGGGCCACGGTCCTTCGCCGTCAGGTCGCGCGAGATAACCAGTCATGGTCAAGCCATCGGCATGATAGACGATTTCGCTCACGATGTTCCTTCTTACGTCATATGGTCAGTGCGATTTGAGCCACGGCCATGTCCGGCGTGACCGCAGGTCTTGATACCTTTCACTTCGTATGTCGATGGCAGCCGAAAACGAACGGCAGATTTGGGATCGCGCCGCGACTGCAGCACCGGCCGGGATGGGTCGTTAGCGGACATTGGCTGAATCCCGCATCTTGCGTGGTGCGGATGCTATGTGCTGTGATTTGACTTATTCAACGGCGCCAAAGAGCGCGCGCTTCGGCTGACAAGCTGAACGATTAGGCGTCAGCAAACCAAGGGCACGCAGCTCACAATCGCTCGAGCGTGCGCGGGTCCCGCTCACCTTGATTGAACGCGGCGAGGGCGCGAACGAAGATATTGTCTGCTTCGCCCGCCACGGCATCGAACAGCGTCATCGAGCTGGCGGACTTCAGGCCATCGACCGGCTTGAGGATAGCCTCCGCGCTCTTGCGTCCGGTCCAGCCGACCATCGCCTCGGTGCATTCGACGAGCCGCGGCCCGAGCAGCGGATGCGCCAGGTAAGTCCGCGCCTCGACTTCGTCGCGGATCGCATAGCGCTGCGCCATTGCGCTATGGCCGAGGCCGGCGATCTGCGGGAAGACGAACCACATCCAGTGGCTGCGTTTGGCGCCCGCGATCAGTTCACCGAGCGCCTGATCGTAGATCGGCCGCTGCGCCTCGACGAAGCGCTCGAGCCCGGCTGCCGTCAATCGCCGGCGTGCTCCGGCTTACCCTTGCGCTTGGTGTGAGCCATCTTTTCGAGCTCCGTCTCGGACATGGATTCGTACATGCCCCTCGATGCGCCCTTGAGCTCGGACTTCTTGGTGTCGCCGCGCTTGGCCGAAAGGGCTGCGCCGGCGGCCTTCTGTTGCGCTTTCGATTTGGCTGGCATGGCTTGCTCCTTCCTATTGCCCTGCGTTCTTGTTGGGCATGTTCTGCGGTTCGGTGCTCTCGCCTTGGGTGACAGCGTTCATCTGGCCGGCCTTGTCGCTGACGATGCTGTCGGTCTGATCGCCGTTATTTTGCGCCGCGCGGATCTGGGCATCCACGGTCTGGGTGTGCTGATCGCTCGACCAGGCGCCGATCACCCAGATCGCCGTCAGCAGGATGATCGCGCCCAGCAGGCCGAATGTGAGGACCCAACGCGTGACGTTCGGTGTGGAAGCGGCGCGCGCCTCGTCGACCTCGGCATGAATCTCGTCGCCCTCGATCTGCATGGGCTGACTCCCGTGGATTGGCAAAAGGTTGCAAATCTACGGTTGGCGGGGGCGAATGTTCCGCTTCCGGCGGAGCGCCTTCAGTCGCGCAGCAGCTCGTTGATTCCGGTCTTCGCTCGGGTCTGCGCGTCCACCGTCTTGACGATGACCGCGCAATAGAGCGACGGGCCGGGGCTGCCGTCTGGCAGCGGCTTGCCGGGCATCGCTCCGGGCACGACGACGGCATAGGGCGGCACTTCGCCACGATGCACTTCACCGGTGGCGCGATCGACGATCTTGGTCGAGGCGCCGAGATAGACGCCCATCGACAGCACCGCGCCTTCGCCCACGCGCACGCCCTCCGCCACCTCGGCGCGGGCACCGATGAAGGCGCCGTCACCGATGATGACCGGCCCGGCCTGCAGCGGTTCGAGCACGCCGCCGATGCCGGCGCCGCCGGAGAGGTGCACGTTCCGGCCGATCTGCGCGCAGGAGCCGACTGTCGCCCAGGTATCGACCATCGTTCCTTCGCCGACATAGGCGCCGATGTTGACGAAGCTCGGCATCAGCACCGCATTGCGGCCGATGAAGCTGCCGCGGCGCACGACCGCGCCGGGAACGACACGGAAGCCGGCCTCGCGGAAGCGGTTTTCACCCCAGCCGGCGAACTTGAGCGGCACCTTGTCGAACGCGGGCACGCCCGAGGCGCAGCCTTCCATCACGCCGTTGTCGTTGAGCCGGAACGACAGCAGCACCGCCTTCTTCAACCATTGGTTGACCGTCCAGCCGCCGTTCCCGTCCGGTTCGGCGACGCGCGCCTTGCCGCTGTCGAGCAGTTCAAGCGCCGCCTCAACCGCGTCGCGCACCTCGCCGCTACCCGGATTGACCGTGTCGCGCGCATCCCAGGCGGTTTCGATGGAGGCTTCGAGGGCGTCGCTCATCAGAAATCCTTAACCAAGATGAAGTTTACTGCCCGCTCGATCGTGTTCGGGCGAGAGGCCCGGTAAACTGCCTCCCGTCCACGGGCAAGGCATGTTGCGCCGCGCTTGAGCCCGGGATAGGCTGACACCAGTGGAGGAGGCCGAAGCGGCCCGTGCCGTACGGCCTGGAGGCGATGCCTCCAAAGGGGTCGATATATGGGGCATGGGCATTTCCGGTCGGGCGTGACGCTGGCGACCATTTCGCTTCTGGCGGCCTGCGGGGGAGGCGGCGGAGTCAACAGCACACCCGCTCCGGCCCCGGCGCCGACGCCCACTCCCGTGCCAACTCCGACGCCGAGCCCAACGCCTAGTCCCACGCCGAGCCCGACGCCTTCGCCGGCTCCAAGCCCAACGCCCGCGCCGGTGCCTTCGCAGTTCAACACGTCCGAGTTCCGCCGGTCGGACGGCCCGCTACAGCATAACGCGGCGACTGCCTGGGCTTCGGGCTGGACCGGGCAGGGGGTGACCATCGCCCTGGTGGACACTGGCATCGATATCGACAGTCCGGAATTCGCGGGACGCCTCTCGTCGGCTTCGCGCGATATGTTTGATGCGACGAGCGCCCGAGGTTACAACGCCACGGACGATCACGGCACCAACGTGGCGATGGTCGCCGCAGCGGCGCGCGACGGCAGCGGGATTCTCGGCATGGCCTGGGGCTCGACGATCATGGCGTTGCGCTCGGACACTCCCAATTCCTGCGTTGCCGACAGCGGATCGACCGATCCTGATGCCGACTGCCAGTTCGACGACGAGACGATCGGTTCGGCGATCGACTACGCCACCACGCACGGGGCGAAAATCATCAACCTCTCGCTCGGCGGCGATCCGCCCACTTCTACGGTCACCTCGGCCGTGGCCCGGGCTGCGGCCGCCGGCGTGCTGATCGTGGTCGCGGCGGGCAATGACGGCAACGCCAACCCCGATGCGTTCGGCGCGGGCATCGACACGGCGGGCGGCGGAGCAGTGATCATCGCCGGCTCGGTCGACGAGAACGGCACGATTTCCAGCTTCAGCGATCGCGCCGGGAACCAGCCGACGCATTTCCTCACCGCGCGCGGCGAGGACATCTGCTGCCAGTACAAGGACGGCCAGATCGACGTCGAGGACGGCTACGTCTACGTGCTCTCCGGGACCAGTTTCGCCACCCCGCAGATCGCCGGCGCCGCGGCCTTGCTCGCGCAGGCCTTTCCCAACCTCACCGGCAAGCAGATCGTAGACATCCTGCTGAGTTCGGCGTTCGATGCGGGCGCGGCCGGGACCGATACCGTCTACGGGCGCGGCATCCTCGACATCGCCAAGGCCTTCCAGCCGATCGGAACGACCAGTCTGGCCGGCAGTTCGACGCCGCTGGCGCTGAACGATAGCAGCGGCGTGACTTCGGCCGCGATGGGCGACGCCGTCGCCCGCGCTTCGTTGCAGACCGTGGTGCTCGACCAGTACAAGCGCGCCTACGGCGTCGATCTCGCACCCACCTTGCGTGGCGCGGTGGTCAGCCAGCCGCTGCATGGCACGGTCGGCTCCCCGCAGCGCCATGTCAGTGCCGGCAACGACACCGCGGCGATCGCTTTCACCATCGATGCCAGCGGCCAGCAGGGTGAAATGCCTCACATCGGCCTGCTGCGGCTCAGCAACGAGGATGCCGAGCAAGCGCGCGTTCTTGCCGGCCGCGTCGCGCTGCAACTGGCGCCGCATACCAAAGTCGCGTTCGGCTTTGCCGAGAGCGGTGACGGCCTTGTCGCCGAATTGCAGGGTCAGGATCGTCCCGCGTTCATGATCGCCGGAGGCGCCGCCGGCGATCCAGGGCTGTATCACACCACCGACGCCTCGATCGCACTGCGCCGGCAAGTCGGGCGCTGGGGCCTGACTGTCAGCGCCGACAGCGGCAAGACCTGGAGCGCCGCCTATATGCATCGCGCCGCGGAAATGCGCGGGCAGCGCGATCGCAACGGCCTCGGCGACTTCAGTCTGGCGCTCGACCGCCGTTTCGGTAGCCTCAGCGCTTCGCTCGCGCTCGACTGGATGCGAGAGGATGCGACGCTGCTCGGCGCCGAATTTCATGATGCCTTTGGGCTTTCCGGAGCCGACACGCTGTTCCTCGACGCGCAGGCGGGCTGGCAATTCGCGGAGAACTGGCGTCTGGGCGGCGCGCTGCGCAACGGCTGGACGGTCGCGCACGGCGGCGGGCTGATCGCCCGCGGCTCACGCCTGACCAGCCGCGCTTGGTCGCTCGACCTCGCCCGCAGCGGTGTGTTCACAAAGGGAGACAGCCTCGCTTTCCGCGTTTCGCAGCCGCTCAGGGTCGAGAGCGGCGGGCTCAATCTCGAGCTGCCGATCGATTACAACTACACGACGCTGCTGCCCACTTACGGCGTGCAGTCCTTGTCATTGACCCCACAGGGCCGCGAACTCGATGCCGAACTGGCGTGGAGCGGCCGGCTGTTCATGGGCGATGCCGCGGCGAGCCTGTTCGTCCGCAAGGACCCAGGGCACTACGCCGACCTGCCGCTGGACGAAGGCGTGGCGCTGCGCTGGTCGACCGGGTTCTAGCGCATCAGGTCGCGCGTGAAGTCGACCAGTCCGGTCTGGCGCGCGCGGCGCAGGCGTTCGGCGCGCAGGATCGCGTGGACCTGCTCGAAGCACCTATCCATGTCGTCGTTGACCACCACGTAGTCGTACCCGTCCCAGTGGCTGATCTCGGCGCGCGAGCGGGCCATGCGGTTGGCGATCACTTCTTCGCTGTCGGTTCCGCGTGAGCGGAGCCGGGCTTCCAGCGCCTCAATGCTCGGCGGCAGCAGGAACACGCGCACGACGTCCGTTTCCATCAGCTGATAGAGCTGCTGCGTGCCTTGCCAGTCGATGTCGAACAGGAAATCCTGCCCTTCCTTGAGGCCCGCCTTGATCTGCGCCTTGGGCGTTCCGTAGAAGTGCCCGAAGACCTCGGCCCATTCGAGGAACTCACCGGCTTCCACCATCGCCTCGAACCCGGCGCGGTCGGTGAAGCGGTAATCGAGATCGTCAGTCTCGCCGGGCCGCATCGGCCGGGTGGTGGCCGAGATCGACATGGCGATCTCGAAATCCTTCTCCAGCAGCCGGTGGGCGATCGTGGTCTTGCCCGCGCCCGAGGGCGAGGAGAGCACGAACATCAGCCCGCGCCGCTTGAGGGTGTTGCCAGCCATGCGCGCTGTTGCCGCAGGGCAGGGCGGGAAATCAAGCCCCGCGCCGCCGGCTATGCTCAGAGCTTGACCTCGTCGGCGTTGGCCGCCTGCTCCGCGAGCGCCTCGTTGCCGCGCCGCCGCGCCTTGCGGCGGGAGATGCTGCGGTCGAACAGCGTCTTGGCGAGCAGCCCGCCGCCGACCAGCAGTGCGCCCGGCACCGAGCGGGTCGCCACGCGGGCCACGGTGGTGCTCACTAGGGTATGCGCGAGCCCGCGGCCTTCGATTATCGCCACGGCCTGGTCCTTCTCGAACCGCGCCTTGAGCAGGCCTTTCTCCATTGTCCGCCGCGCGAGCCGGCCGGCGCTGCGGACCAGGATCTCGGCGATCAGCACGTTGGTCGCGGGGTTCGGGCTCGGGCCGGGCACCTTCTCGATGCCGCTGCGGGTCTTGTGGAGCGCCGTTTTGACCGCTCGACCGCTCTTGCGGGTCAGTCTGGCCGAAAGCTCCTTCTTGGACATCGCCTCGCCCCCATGGCGGCGCGTCTGGCGCCCGCGGTTACTTTTTGCGGCCGAAATCGACGGTCACGACGTTGGAACCGTCGTCGCTGGCGTCAACGCCTGCCTTGTCGCCCTGTTCCTTGCCGTCGTTCTCGGCATCCTCGTGCTCCGGCGGCGCGGTGTCGGCGGCGACCGCCTGGAATTGCAGCCCGAAATCGACCGCCGGATCCACGAACGCGGTGATCGCGGCGAACGGGATCTCCAGCTTGGCGGGGATCTGGTTGAACGAAAGGCCGACGGTGAAACCCTCCTGGTCCACCGCGAGATCCCAGAACTTGTTCTGCAGCACGATGGTCATCTCGTCGGGAAACCGCTCCCGCAGGCTCTTGGGGATCGACACGCCGGCGGCGCCGGTCTTGAAGGTGATGTAGAAGTGGTGGTTGCCCGGCAGTTCGCCGCCGCCACGCTCGACTTCTCCGAGCACGCGCCCGACCACCGCGCGCAGGGCTTCCTGGACGATCTCGTCGTAGGGGATCAGGCTGTCGGGCGCTTCGTCGCTCATATCAGCGGGATAGGTGGCGAGGCGCGTCGGCCCGGTCAACCTGTAACTTGCCGGAAGGCGTTGCGCCAATCGCGATTGCGGATATAGCGCGACCCATGCGCAACGGCCGGGTAAACCGCGACACCAGCGAGACGAAGATTCTCGTCGAGATCGATCTCGACGGGACTGGCGCCTACGACGTCGCCACCGGAATCGGCTTTCTCGATCACATGGTCGAACAGTTCAGCCGCCATTCGCTGATCGACGTAACCATGAAGGTGGACGGCGATCTTCACGTCGATCAGCACCACACGACCGAAGACAGCGCCATCGCGCTCGGCCAGGCGATCGCCCAGGCGCTCGGCGACAAGGGGGGCATCGGCCGCTACGGCAGCGCCTATTCGCCGATGGACGAGACGCTGGCGCGCGTCGCGCTCGACATCTCGGGCCGGCCGTTCCTGGTGTGGAAAGCGCATTTCACGCAGGAAAAGCTCGGCGAATGGGATACCGAGCTGATCGAGCACTGGTTTCACTCGGTCGCTCAGGCCGCCGGGATCACGTTGCACGTGCAACTGCTCTACGGGCAGAACAACCACCACGTGTGCGAGGCGATCTTCAAGGGCTTCGCCCGGGCGATGCGCCAGGCGGTCGAGCTCGACTCGCGCAAGGGCGGGGCGATCCCCTCCACCAAGGGCCAGCTCGGTGGCTGACGCTATCGCGCTGATCGATTACGGCGCGGGCAACCTTCACTCGGTCCATAACGCGCTGAAAGCCGCCGGAGCGGAGCGGGTTGCCGTCACCGCCGATCCGAACATCGTGCGCGGCGCCCGGCGGATCGTGCTGCCCGGCGTCGGCTCGTTCAAGGCCTGCATGGCCGGATTGAGCGCCATTCCCGGCATGGTCGAAGCGCTCGAGCAGCGCGTGCTGGGGGACGGGGTGCCGTTCCTCGGCGTCTGTGTCGGGATGCAGTTGCTGGCCGACCGCGGGCTGGAGTTCGGCGAAACGCCGGGGCTCGGCTGGATCCCGGGACAAGTCGAGCCGATCGAGCGGACCGATCCCGGGATCAAGGTGCCGCACATGGGCTGGAACGACGTTTCGCCGACGCCGCATCACGACGGCGCGCAACTCGTCGCGCCGGGCGAGGCCTATTTCCTCCACTCGTACCACTTCGTGCCGGAGGGCGGCCGCCACATTGCGGCGATGACCGATCACGGCGGGGGGCTGGTGGCCGCCGTTGCACGCGACAACCTCGTCGGCGTGCAGTTCCACCCTGAAAAGAGCCAGGCCTACGGGCTCGGCCTGCTGGCGCGCTTCCTCGATTGGCGGGTGTAGAACTTCCGCGCCGGGGAGGAAGCAACGGAACCGGCTTCCTCGCCATCCGTCTCCGCAACGAAGGAGGCTCGCGATGGTGACGCGACGGGTCAGCGAGGAATGAGCTTTCCGGAGGACCGCCTGGTCCTCACCCCCGACGACATCGACCTGTCGCGCTCCCCGTTGGCCGGTCGGATCGACGCCGAGACGTACGTTCTCGGCGCGTTCAATCCGGCGATGACCCGGCTGCCGAACGGCAACTTGCTGCTGATGGTCCGCGTCGCGGAAGCGCTCAAGGAGCCGATCCACGACGACGAAGTCCACGCCATCCGCTGGGATGCGGAATATGGCTACGTCCTCGACGGCTGGCCGCTCGAGCTGACGGATACCGCCGACCCGCGCAAGTTCCTCCTGCGCGGCCACGGCTGGAAGATCATGGCGCTGACGTCGCTCGCCTGGCTGCTGCCGGTCGAGCTGACGCCGGACGGCCTCGAAGTCGTCGCTCTGCATTACGACAAGGCGATCGCCCCGGCCGGGAGCTGGCAGTGCTACGGTATCGAGGACGCGCGCATTTCCCGCGTCGGCGGCCGCTGGCTGATGACTACCTGCTCCGTCAGCCCGGAGCGGCACTCGACCACGCTCTACACCTCGGACAACGCGCTCGACTGGCGCTTCGAAGGCCTGGTGCTCGATCACCAGAACAAGGACATGCTGATCTTCGAAGGCCTGATCGGCGGCGCCTACTGGGCGCAGACCCGGCCGCTGGGCGATCTCTACTTCGCCTATCCGCCGGGCAGCCCGTGGCACGCCGGCCCTTCGATCAATCTCGCCACCAGCCCCGACGCGCTGCACTGGAAGCCGCATATCGAGCCGGGCATCCGCCCGCACTCGGGCACGCCGGCGACGGCCCGCATCGGCGGCGGAACCCCGCCGCTCCTGACCGAGATCGCCGGCCGGCGCGGCTGGCTGACGCTGTGGCACGGAGTCGAGCCGAAGGAGATCGTCGGCATCTACCGCACCTATTGGTCACTGCTCGATCCGGAGGAGCCGTGGAAAGTCCTCGCCACCAGCCATCCGCCGCTGATCGAGGCCAACCCCGAGCTGACCCGGTCGCTGGAAGACAGGATGTACGTGCGCGACGTGGTCTTCAGCACGGGTATCGTCGAGGAGGCCGGTCACTTCATCGTCGCCAGCGGCGAGGCCGATCTGGCGTGCCGGATCACGCATGTTCCGAAAGACGCGTTCGTTCCCTCGTAGTTCCTCCCCGGAACGGGGAGGGGGACCGTCGCAGGCGGTGGAGGGGACTCGCCGCAGACGCCGCGCCTGGACGAGAATCCCCTCCGTCAGCCTTGCGGGCTGCCACCTCCCCGCCCCGGGGAGGATTGCATGGGGCAGCGCTCGGCATTACCGCGCGCCGCATGATCGTTTTCCCCGCCATCGACCTCAAGGGTGGACAGGTCGTGCGCCTGGCCGAAGGCGACATGGCGCGCGCCACGGTTTACGGCGACGATCCGGCGGCGCAGGCGCTGATCTTCGCCGAGGCGGGGGCCGGGCATCTGCACGTGGTCGATCTCGACGGTTCGTTCGCCGGCCGGGCGGAGAACCGCGCGGCCGTTGAAGCGATCGTCGAAGCGTTCCCGGCTACGTCCAGCTCGGCGGCGGCATCCGCAACCGTGAGGCGGTGGAAGGCTGGTTCGATCTCGGCGTGGCGCGGATCGTGATGGGCACGGCGGCGCTGAAAGACCCGCAATTCGTCAAGGACATGGCGCGCGAGTTTCCGGGCGGCATCGTCGTCGCGGTCGACGCCCGCGACGGCATGGTGGCGACCGAGGGCTGGGCGGAAGTGTCCGACGTGCCGGTGGCGGACATGGCCCGCCGTTTCGAGGACGCCGGGGTCGCCAGCCTGCTGTTTACCGACATCGGCCGCGACGGTCTGCTCAAGGGCTGCAACATCGAAGCGACGGTCGATCTCGCCCGCCGCACCGATCT
>Ga0164242_10006416_pt1 | contig 12935 bp, 14 predicted proteins | sample OricomgcompostMG_FD_108783 | JGI IMG/M metagenome (GOLD analysis project Ga0164242, IMG submission 108783) | Miracle-Growth compost microbial communities from Emeryville, California, USA - Original compost - Miracle growth compost (MG) ... | reverse complement strand
GCCGAACTGCTTCATGTTTCCCGAGGCTTGCATCCGGATGCGACCCCGAGGAAGCGGCGGTACGCAGGTTCCGTCTCCACTTTGTTGCTCGGGCGTCCTATCGGCCCCGAAAGAACGACGATCGGACCCCATGATGGCTTTCTCCCTCGATGGTTTTAACAGCGGCGCGTTCGTCGCCGCGACGCTGGCAGAAGATCTGGAGCCGGGCGGCGACATTACTTCCGCCGCGGTAATTCCGGCCGAGGCGCGTTTCGTCGGCGTGATGGTGAGCCGTGATCCGATCACGGTCGCGGGCGTGGAACTCGCCGCCGACGTTTTCGTCGCGCTCGATCCGCAGGCGCGGATCGAAATGCTGGCGAAGGACGGCAGTGCCGTCCCTGCCGGGACCGCGCTGCTGCGGATCGAAGGGCAGGCGCGCGCGCTGCTCACGGCGGAACGCTCGGCGCTCAACACGATCCAGCATCTGTCGGGCATCGCCACGCTGACGCGCACCTATGTCGACGCGATCGCGGGCACGGGCGCGATCCTGCTCGACACGCGCAAGACCATTCCGGGGCTGCGCTTGCTGGAGAAATACGCGACCCGCATGGGCGGCGCGCAGAATCATCGCATGGGGCTGTGGGATGCGGCGATGATCAAGGACAATCATGTCGCGGTCGCGGGCGGGATCGCGCCCGCGGTGCGTCGCGCGGCGGAGGCTGGAATCGCGCGCATCATCGTCGAGGTCGACCGGATCGACCAAATCGCTCCCGCGCTCGATGCCGGCGCGACGTGGCTGTTGCTCGACAATATGCCGCAGCCAATGCTGCGCGAGGCGGTCAGCCTGGTCGACGGGCGCGTGCCGACTGAGGCTTCGGGGGGCGTACGGCTCGACACGATCCGCGCGATCGCCGAAACGGGCGTGACCTATATTTCGGTCGGGCGTTTGACCCAGTCCGCGCCCGCTGCCGATATCGGCCTGGACTTCGAGGCTTTATGATCCCGTTTCTGTTCGCCGCTCTCACCGCCGCCCAGGCTCCCAGCTGCGCGGTGCCGCCCAATTTGCACGCACCCCACGTCGAACTGCCGCCCGCTGATCAGCCGGTGCGCGCGATGCCGATCGCGAGCTATACTCTCGCTCTGATCTGGACGCCGCAGCATTGCTTCCACAAGGTCGGCGGCGCCGAATCCTTCGAATGCGGGCGCGACACGGGCACCCGCTTCGTGCTGCATGGACTCTGGCCCGATGGCGAGGGAAAGAGCTGGCCGCAATGGTGCGCGGCGGCCGCGGCCTTGCCCAGGAAGACGATCGCGGCACATTATTGCGCGACCCCCTCGGCGCAATTGATGCAGCACGAATGGGCCAAGCACGGCACTTGCATTCCGGGCGCGACGTCCGACCGCTATTTCGACCAGTCGAACCGGCTGTTCCGGCGGCTGCGCTTTCCCGACATGCGCAGGCTGTCCGCCGCGCCGACGAGCGAATCCAAGTTCGCGCAAGCCTTTGCGGCGGCCAATCCGGGGATGGAGCCTGACAGCATCCGGCTCAACCTGGACAAGAAGGGCTGGCTGCAGGAGGTATGGCTGTGCCTCGACACGAGCTTCCAGTCGATGCACTGCGCCGCCCCTGCGAAGCCGTCGCGGGTGGTGCATATTCGCTAGTCCGACTGATCTGTCGCCCTGGCCTTCGTCGGGGCGACGGTTAATTGTCGATCGTCACCGTCTCCGGGTGATATTTGTCGAGATGCTTGTGGATGATGCGCAGGTTGCGGCTGTTGGAGCGGAACAGGAAATCGGGAATCGCGCCGACCCAGGGGATCGAGCCGAGCAGGAAATCGACGCCCACGTTGCCGAACATGCGCGCCATCTGCCATTTGGACATGCCGAGGTTGCGCGCTTCCCACACGAGGTAGCTGCCGAGCACCGCGCCGATCAGATCGCCCGCAAAAGGAAGCACGTCGAGCACCACGTCCAGCCCAACCGGCCGATTGATGCCGGGAATGACGAACATCCGCTCGAGGATCTGCTCGAGCGCCTCGATCCGCTTGCGCACCGACGCGGGATCGCGGCCGAGGGTCGGGATCCGATCCGCCATCGCATGATAGGGGCGGGGGCGGCTGCTTCCTGCCGACATGCGGGAATCATCGCGTGGGTGCGTCACTTTGTTCCCTTCGACCAGGCTCAGCGGCGCGACCTGAGCTGATCGAGCGGATGCGCGGCGAGCCCGTTTTCGGTGAAAAGGTCAAGGCTGGGCGCGACCAGCGACCAGCGCACCGGCGTCGCGATCGGAATGAAGGGCGGGTTGATCAGCGCCAGCCGGTCGGCGGGATCGCAGCCCGCGCTAACCGCGCAGGCAAGTGTCGCGCGCGTGGCGGGCGGGGCGACGCGGTCGACTAAAGCGAGATCCGCGTTGCGCGCATCGGCATCGACCATCTCCGCGCTGATCCCGACCCTGGCCCAATCCTGCGCCACGAAGGCGAACAGCAGCCGTGCGCCCGGCCCATGCGGCATCGCGACGCGGATATGCGCGATCTTGCCCCGAAGCACCGCAAGCGCGGTCGCGCGGCGCTCGGCGAGGGGAGGCTCGAGCGCCGAGCCGGCGATGGTGGTCGCCTTCGCCTGACCGGGCGCGCCGATCGTGGCGACGATGCGGTCGCGGTCGATCGCGAGCGACAAAGCGTTGCGCACCGCAAGATCAAGATCGGCGTTGCGGATCGCGAAGCCGAACAGGCCGGTCGCGGAATCGAAGCGCAGCGCCTTGCGGTCGGGCTCGGCCGCGCGCGCGACCGGGAGGTCGGCGAAGGTGCCTCCCGTCACCAGATCGGCATTCCCGCTCTGGAAGCGGACCACCGCGCGGCCGACGCGCTCGGCGCGAAGCAGCACCGGCAGAGGAGCATCGTCGCCGGCACGCGGGTCGAGCCGCACGCGGCTATGCCTCGCATCGCCTTCGGGCTTGCCCTGCTTGAGGTCGGAGACCGCCCCGACAGCGAATTCGGGCCGGGCGAGGAGGGGGAGCAGGTCGGGCTGCGGGACCGACAGCCGCATCTCGACGACCGTACCGGTCACCGCATCGATGCTTTCGACCGGGCCGAGCGCCGCGGAATCGGGGTCGCGCCGGTGCCGCCGCAGCGCAGCGCGCAATCGCCGGGCGACGACCGAGGCGGAGACGCCCGCGCCGTCGTCGATCCGGAAGATATAATCGAGCCCGTCGTCGAGAATCGCCCAACGGGCCGCCGCGCCGGGAATGACCTGGCCTTCGCGGTCGAGCCGAACCAGGCCCGCCTCGGTCGCTTGCCGGACGGTCCTTTCTTCGGCGGCATGATCGCCGATCACGCTCACCGCGATCGGACCGCCGCCGTGGCGGCCGCCGCAGCCCGCCATTAAGGCAAGCGCGAGGATCGGGAGGAACGCCCGCATGGAGCGGGTTTAAGCCGGGGTTTCGCGATGCGGCAAGTCGCAGCCGGGCGGAATGCGCTTTGCTGCAATCGTTACATCTGCTTAACGCCACGCTCCTAAACACGGAAAGTCATGTCCGAAGCCATGCAGCATCTGCTAGACCGGGCGACCGCGGCCGCCGGCATCGGCGCGTGGCAATGCGATCTCGCGACTGAGACGCTGAGCTGGAGCAGCGGCACCTATCGGCTGTTCGGCATTCCGCAGGAGCGCAAGCTCGATCGGCGCCAGATCGTGTCGATGTACGATCCCGAATCGCGCGAGGCGATGGAGCGGCTGCGTGCCGAGGCGATCGCGCGGCGCGGTCCGTTCACGCTGGAGGCGCGGATCACCGCGGGCGACGGGCGCGATCGCTGGATCCGTATCAGCGGTGACGTGATCTGCCGCGACGCCCGCCCGCTGCAGATTTTCGGACTCAAGCAGGACGTGACGGAGGAACGCCGCCAGCGCGAGGCGATGCGGCGGCTGGCCGAGCAGGATCCGGTCACGGGGCTTGCCAGCCGCGCCATGTTCCAGGCGGGCTTTCTGGCGCGTTCGCCGGCGTCGGCGGCGCCAACGCCGCTGGGCGCGCTGGTTCTGTTCGATCTCGACGGATTCAAGGCTATCAACGATCGCTACGGCCATGCCGCCGGCGATGCCTGCCTGCGCGAGGTGGCGGTACGGCTGACCAGCGGTTTTGCGGACGCGCTGATGGTCGCGCGTATCGGCGGCGACGAATTCGCCGTGTTGGTCCCGCCCTCGGGCGCGGCACTGCACGAACGCATACGCGCGGTGATCGGGCAGATCGGCCACCCGATGTTCTGGCGCGGCCAGATCCTGCTGGTAGGCGCGTCGGCGGGCGCAGCAGTGCCGCAGGACGTCTGGGCCGATGAGCCGGAAGAATTGTTCGGCGTGGCCGATGCCGCGCTCTACGGCGCCAAGCGGCAGGGAAGGAACCGGGTGATCGTGGCCGGTGGGGCAAAGGTCGACCTGCCCGACGAGGGCCCAATCCTGCGCCAGGCATTGCGCTGATCCACGCAGGATGGTGCGGACGGCGGGACTCGAACCCGCACTCCCACTGGGAAAAGGATTTTAAGTCCTCTGCGTCTACCGGTTTCGCCACGTCCGCACACGGGTGGGCTTAGCCGCAGCAACGGCTGGAACGCTAGGGCGGATTATCCTTCGCCCGTTCCTTAGTCCCCTCCCTTCAAAGGGAGAGACTAACAGTCGCTGAATGTGGATGCGTCCTCAGGCCTGAACGTCACACGTTGAGGCGGTGGCGCATTTCCTTGCCCGGCTTGAAATAAGGCACGCGCTTGGGCTGCACGTCCACCGCCTCGCCAGTGCGCGGGTTGCGGCCGACGCGACCGTCGCGCGCGCGGGTGGTGAAGGTGCCGAAGCCGCGCAATTCGACGCGGCCGCCGTCCGCGAGGCGCTTGGATATGGCGTCGAAGATGCATCCCACGATCTGCTCGACCTCGCGCGGGGAGAGCCCGGGCTGGTCCTTATGCACGAGAGCGATGAGTTCGGACCTGATCACTGACGTCTTGCCCCCTGTTAGGCGCTTAAAAACCGCGGCTCCTTTCCCCTGGAGACCGCGGGCCGCTTATTTTCCCCACTCATGCGGTCAAATTAAACGCAGATCAATCTGATCGAACGATAGAGGCCGGGGCGGGCTGATGTGCCCGACCCGGCCCTATTGTGCAAGCCCCTTAGGCTTCGTCGCGCGCCTTCAGAGCGGCGCCGAGAATGTCGCCGAGCGACGCGCCCGAATCGGACGAGCCGTACTGGGCAACCGCCTGCTTCTCCTCGGCGAGCTGGAGCGCCTTGACCGAAAAGGTCGGCTTCTTGGAACGATCGAAGCCGGTCACCATCGCGTCGAGCTTCTGGCCGGGCTGGAATCGCTCCGGACGCTGCTCGTCACGATCGCGGCCGAGATCGCCGCGCTTGATAAAGCCGACCGGGCCGTCGTCGCCGACTTGGACGTCGAGGCCGCCATCGTTCGAGGCGAGCACGGTGACCGTGACGGTTGCGCCCTTGCTGACGCCACCCGTCGAAGCCGCGCCGGCCGAAACGCCGCCGCGCTCGAGCTGCTTGATGCCGAGGCTGATGCGCTCCTTCTCCGGATCGATGTCGAGAACCTGCGCCTTGACCACCTCACCCTTGTGGTGAAGGGCCAGAGCTTCCTCGCCCGAAACGCCCCAGGCGATGTCGGACATGTGGACCATGCCGTCGATCTCACCGTCCAGGCCGATGAACAGGCCGAACTCGGTCGCGTTCTTGACTTCGCCCTCGACGGTCGAGCCGACCGGGTGCGCCTCCGCGAACTTCTCCCACGGATTGGCCTGGGCCTGCTTGAGACCCAGCGAGATGCGACGCTTCTCTTCGTCGACCTCGAGGATGATGACGTCCACTTCCTGCGAGGTGGAGACGATCTTGCCCGGGTGGACGTTCTTCTTGGTCCAGCTCATTTCGGAGACGTGGACCAGGCCTTCGATGCCCGGCTCGAGCTCGACGAACGCACCATATTCGGTGATGTTGGTCACGCGGCCCGAAAATTTGCCGCCGATCGGATATTTGGCGGCGGCACCTTCCCACGGATCGCTCTCGAGCTGCTTCATGCCGAGGCTGATGCGCTGCGTATCGCGGTTGATGCGGATGATCTGCACCTTGACCGTATCACCGATGTTGATGACCTCGGACGGGTGATTGACGCGCTTGTAGCTGATGTCGGTGACGTGCAGCAGGCCGTCGATGCCGCCGAGATCCACGAACGCACCATAATCGGTGATGTTCTTGACGACGCCGTCGACGATCTGGCCCTCGGCCAGGCTCTGAATCAGGCCGGTGCGCTGTTCGGCGCGGGTCTCTTCGAGCACGGCGCGGCGCGACACGACGATGTTGCCGCGGCGGCGATCCATCTTCAGCACCTGGAAGGGCTGCGGGATGTCCATCAGCGGGCCGACATCGCGGACGGGGCGGATATCGACCTGCGAACCGGGCAGGAAGGCCACCGCGCCATTGAGGTCGACGGTGAAGCCGCCCTTCACGCGGCCGAAGATCACGCCATCGACGCGGTTGCCAGCGGCGAATTCTTCCTCCAGCTTGTCCCAGGCGGCTTCGCGGCGGGCGCGGTCGCGCGACAGCATCGCTTCGCCGGCGGCATTCTCGACGCGATCGACGAACACCTCGACCTCGTCGCCGACCTTGAGGTCAGCCTTCTGGCCGGGGGCGGGCGCGAACTCGCGCAGCGGAACGCGACCTTCGGACTTCAGGCCGACGTCGATCACGACCATGTCGTTCTCGATCCCGGTGACGGTGCCCTTGACGACCCGTCCTTCGAAGCCCTGGTTTTCGCCGCCGAGCGTGTCGTTCAGAAGCGCCGCGAAATCGTCGCGGGAGGGAAATGCCGTAGTGGCCATAAGCGATCAGAACCTTTTCAACATTTGTTTCCGGCCGTCCGGTTGTCTCCGGAGGTCTTCAGCCGAACCGCCGCACGCGCCGCATGCGCGAACAGCATCCATTGGGTGAGACATGCGGAGGGGCCAAGCCGCAAAAATGCGAAAAGGGCGCGTCAAAAACAGGAGCGTACCCCCGCTTTGCGCGCCGTCCTCCGCGAGCATCGCTCGCTGGATGGGTTTTACATAGCGAAGACAGGCGCTTTCGGCAAGCCGGGGAAGGAGGGAAGACGCTTTCCGTTGTCATTCCCGCTTCGACACCGCCTACGGCGTTGCTCAGGACAAAACCTCCGCGAAGCCGAAGGCGAGAATCCATATTCGCACCAATAGCAGAGGAATTGCACAGTCAGGGATTATGGACCCCGGCCTCCGCGGGGATGACGAGTCCTTATCAGCTCCGCGGCTTGGGCGGGCGGCGGTTGCGATCGCCGCCGGGACGCGGACCATTGCGGTTCTGGGGCGGGCGCGGACCGCCCGTCGGGCGGCCGCCCGGCCCCTGCGGGCGGGGACGCATCGGCGCCGGCGCTGGGCGGCCGGGGGAGACGCTATAGCCTTCCTTGAGCAGGCGGTTGAACGCCTGGCGCACCGATTCCTGAATGCTTGCCTGCAATTCCCGGGGCAGGTCGCCAAAGCCGGTGTTCGGCCCGATCGCCTGCACGTCGCGCAGCATGGCATTGGGCACGCCCTTGGACGCGGTGCGGAGCGCGGCGACGGCGTCGATCAGGGAGGAGAGGACGATCTCCTGCATCAGGTCGGTGGCGGATTTGGTCATGTTGGCGCCCCTTTAGGCGGGGATCGGCGGCGGGCCAATGACAAAAGCGAGGCGGGCCCCTCAGTTGATCCGCTTGATGGTGATGATTTTCACCTTGTCGCGGATGATCTGGTTGAGCGTCATCTCGTCATAGCCGCCGGGATAGGTCGGCTTGGCAAGGATGCGCCGGGCCACCGCCTTTCCCGTGAGCATGTGCCCGAAAGCGGCATAACCGGCATAGTTGCTTCGCGCGTCGAGGTCGGGTGCGGGGCCGATCGTGATGAAGAAATCGGCCATGGCCGATCCGACCTCGTTGCGCGCCATCGAGAGCGTGCCGTCGGTGTGTTTGATCCCGGTCTTGTTGGTCGGCTCGTGCTTGATCGGCAGGAAGCTCTTGGCGATGTTGTGGTCGAGCCCACCCTGAATCAGCCCGTTGCCGGGCACGCTCTTGCTGCGCGCGGCGCGGTAGAAATAGGTGCCGTCGAATCGGTGCGCATCGACATAGCGCAGGAAATTGGCGGTGGTGATCGGCGCGCGCTTCGCCTCCAGCACCGCGGTGATCGTGCCTTCGCTGGTGACGATCGCGATCTTGGGCAGGGGAGCGGGCTGAGGGTGGTGGGGGCGAGAATGAGTTGCGGTCGCAACCAGAGATAGCGCGATAAGAAGCGGCCGGATCATTCTGATATTTCCGAATTTCAATCGTTGGCGGCGGAGAAAGGCCGTTGCTCGACCAGCGCGATCGCGGCGGCGATCGCGGCCTCGATGCCAAGCTCGCTGGTGTCGAGCAAGGCGGCATCGTCCGCACGTTTGAGCGGCGCGGTGGAGCGCGCGCTGTCGCGCTCGTCGCGGGCGCGGATGTCGTGCAGCACCGCGTCGAGATGGATGTCGAGCCCCATCTTGCGGAGCTCGGCATAACGGCGCTCGGCGCGGACCTCGGCACTCGCGGTCACGAACAATTTGGCATCGGCATGCGGCGCGATCACGGTGCCGATGTCGCGGCCGTCGAGCACCGCGCCGCCCGACTGGTTGGCGAAACGTTTCTGCCGATCAAGCAAGGCAGCGCGCACGTCGGGATGGACCGAAACCAGCGAAGCGGCCTTACCAGCAGCTTCCGACTTGAGGCCGGGAACGTCGAGCGCGCTCGACAGATGCTCGGCAGCGTGGAGCGCGTCTTCGGGCGAGGCAGGGTCGCCGCCGGCCTCCAGCACCGCCATGCCGACCGCGCGATAGAGCAGGCCGGTGTCGAGATGCGGCAGGTCGTAATGCGCCGCCAGCGCGCGCGCGATCGTGCCCTTGCCCGAAGCCGCGGGCCCGTCGACCGCGATGATCATGCCCGTGCCCGCAACCTGAGCGCCCGGACCAGACCGAACAAAGCGATAGTCGCCCACACGATCTCCAATAGCATCGAGGCGATGTTGAAATGGACCGACAGGCTGACGATCAGTGCCAGCGCGCCCGCCAGGTTCAACAGATTGAACAGCAGCAGGTTCATGGCTTTCGACAGGTTTGAATAGGCGAATGCGACCACCAGCACCGCGCTGCCGACCAATCCGACGATATTGGCGAAATCCCAGGTCATGCGTCCTGCTTTAGAAGCCAGGGGCGCAAGATGGCCAGATAGGCTGCGGGATTATCGTTCATCGCGAAATGCGCGGCGTCGGGGATGACCGCGAAGTCGGCGCCGGCCTGGCCCGCGAAGGCGGCGACGGTCTCCGGCAGCGCCTCGTCGGCTTCGCCGGTCACGAACAAGGTGCGCTTGCCGTCCAGCCGGGCGAGCAGGGACGTGCCGTCATAGCTCTTGAGCGTGCCGCTCGCGGTGAATTCGGCACAGCCCCACATATGATTGTAGATGCCGGGGCTGAAGCTACGCGGAAGCGCGGCCTTGTAGGCGGCAATAGCAGGCGGCGGATCGGCTAGGTGGATGTGGCGCCGGTAGAAAGCGTCGTTGGCGCGTTCGCAATCCGCCTCCTTCGCGGCACCCGGGGTGCCGCACAGATAAAGGAGCTCGCGAATCTCGGGCGGCATCGCGTCCTTGAGCCGGTTGGCATCGCGCAGCCACGCTTCGGTGGAGATGAGCGGCGATTGCAGCACCAGCCCGGCAAGCGCTTCATACCGGCGCGCACCATATTCGAGCACGACCAGCCCGCCCCAGCTCGTGCCCAGCACATGCCAGCGATCGATGCCGAAACGCGCGCGGATCGCTTCGAGCTCGTCGACGAAGCGCTCCACCCGCCAGTTGGCGGGATCGGCGGGACAATCGGAGCGGCCGCTGTCGAGCTGGTCGTAAAGGATCACCGCGCGATCTTCCGCAAGCGCGGTCGCGTTCAAGAAATACCAATGCGAACTGCCGGGCCCGCCATGCACCATCACCAATGGCGGGCGACCGTTGCCGAGGTCGCCATTGACACGGACGTAGATATTCCCACCCTCGACCGACACCATCGCCTCGCGCTCAGGTTGCAGCCGAATGCCGGGGACGATCGGCCCTATCCTTCCGGTGCTGGCGGTCAGCATGGGCTCAGGCGACCTCGGCGCCGAGCGTCCGCATCAGATCGGTGAAGATCGGGAAGCTGGTCTGGACGGGAGCCATGTCGTCAATGGTCACGGTGTCGCGCGACACCAGCCCCGCGACCGCGAAGCTCATCGCGATACGGTGGTCGAGATGCGCGGCGACGGTCGCGCCGCCCGCCAGCCTCTCGCCGCCGGTGCCGTCGATGATCAGCCCGTCCTCGGTCTCCTCGACCCGGGCGCCGATCGCACGCAGCCCTTCGGCCATCACCGCGAGGCGGTCGCTCTCCTTGACCCGCAATTCCTCGAGTCCGCGGGTCACGGTGCGGCCCTCGGCGAGCGCGGCGGCGACGAACAAGATGGGAAATTCGTCGATCATGCTCGGCGCAATCCCGGGCGGGACCTCGATCCCCTTGAGGGTCGAGCCGCGCACGCGTAGGTCCGCGACCGGCTCGCCCCCGACCTCGCGGGCGTCGAGATAGTCGATCTGGCCACCCATCATCCGCAGCAGCTCGAACAGTCCGGCGCGGGTGGGGTTGAGGCCGACATTCTCGACGACCACGTCGGATCCCGGCATGAGCAAGGCGGCGATGGTGGGAAAGGCCGCCGAGGAGGGGTCGCCGGGGACGACGATATGCTGCGGCTTCAATTCGGCCTCGCCGCGGATCGATATGATGCGCGCGCCATCCGCCTCCAGTTCGACCGACAGATCGGCGCCGAAGCCCTTGAGCATGCGTTCGCTATGGTCGCGTGTGGGTACGGGTTCGATCACGCGCGTGAGGCCGGGCGTGTTGAGGCCGGCCAGCAGAATCGCCGACTTCACCTGCGCCGAAGCGACCGGCAGGCGGTAATCGATCGGCACCGCCGGGCAGAGGCCGCGCAGCATCAGAGGCAGGCGACCGCCCGGGCTGGGGGTGAATTCGGCGCCCATCTGCGAAAGGGGCTCGATCACGCGGTTCATCGGCCGCTTGGAGAGCGAGGCGTCGCCGATGAAGGTGGCGGCGATCGAGTGGCTCGCGACCAGGCCCATCAGCAACCGGGTGGAGGTGCCGGAATTGCCCATGTCGAGCGCGGCCGCAGGCTGGAGCAGCCCGCCGACGCCGACGCCGTGGATCGTCCAGCGGCCGTCCTCTCCACGCGCGATATCGGCGCCCATCGCGCGCATCGCGGCGGCGGTGGCGAGCACGTCCTCGCCTTCGAGCAGCCCTTTGACCGTGCTTTCGCCTACCGCCAGCGCCGATAGCATAAGCGAGCGGTGCGAGATGGATTTGTCGCCGGGAACGCGCACGCGCCCCTTGAGTGGGCCGGAGGACTTGAAGGCGGCGGGGGCGGGGGCCATGTCGTGCATTGGCGGCGGCCTTGCCAGCGGCCCCGGCTCATGGCAAGGCGCGCGGCGATCGGCGGGCCTGCATCGGCCGGATCGCCACCCTTGAATTTCTTTCGGAGCAAAAACCCGTGGTGAAACCGGAATGGGGCACCAAGCGCACCTGCCCCAAGTGCGGCACGCGCTTTTACGACCTTGGCCAGGAAGAGCCGATCACCTGTGTCGAATGCGGCACCGTCTTTGAGGTCGAGCCGATCCTGAAGTCGAAGCAGCCGCTGCCGTTCGAGGCGGCCAAGCCCGCGTCGGAGAAGGAATCGCAGGATTCCGACCTGGCCGAGGATCTGGACGTTGACGTCGACGAGGACGAGGAGCCGAACGCGGACGACGATGTCGACCTGGGCGGCGACGACGATATCGGCGTCGATACCGGCGACCAGGAAGAAGATCACTAAGCCTGAATGCAGCGGGCGCCGTTCGATCGCGCGATTCACGCTCGAATAAAAATGCGAGCGTTTTTTCCGGACGATCGAGTGATTAGCCCGCTTGCAAGGGTGCCGCGCCTGCTCTAAGGCGCGGCCCTCATCGCCGCCGGCACCCATCCGGCGGCTTCGTCTTCGGCTCCCTTTCCAGGGCGGCACGAAGGGCGCGGGGCCGTAGCTCAGCTGGGAGAGCGTCGCAATGGCATTGCGAAGGTCAGGGGTTCGATCCCCCTCGGCTCCACCATCCTTGCCAACCTATTGAGGTGGCACGGAAAATCCCGGAAAATAGCAGATTTTTACAGGCGGCTGTTACATCTGTAACAGGACGACCGACCTATGTGCACTTACCTGTTCCGGCGCGGAGCTACCTATTATTTCCGCCGCGTAATTCCGACCGAACTACGTCCCGCGATGGGCGGCAAATCTGAGTTCATGGTTTCCCTACGGACCAAGGACCGGGAGGCGGCAAAGCGGATGATCCCGCAGCACACCGCAACGTCCGAAGATTTGCTCGACGAGGCAAGGCGCGCGCTATCCGCCACCATACCGGAGGCGGTCCAGGAGAGTCCTCCTGCCGTCGCGCCAATGCTCACCCCTTCCGAGATTGAACAGGCCGCGTTTGAAGCCCAGCAGGAACAGGAGCGTCAGCAGCGGTGGCAGGCGAGGGCGGCTGAGCGGGCCGAACTGCGCCGTAAGTTTGCCGAGCTTCACAGCGTGAATTTGCCAGTGCCTCTCCAGGCGATGCGCGATTTGCTCCGCGAACGTGACGAGGCAATCGCACGTGTCGAACGTCAGCTTGCGGATCGCGAGTCAGTCAAGCTCGCTGGCGCACTTCCACCCGCCATCAACACAGGTGCCAGCGGGGCGATGCTTGATGAACAGATAACCGACTTATGGGCGGCCGAACGCAAGGTCGTGAAGAAGGGCATCGACACGCACCGTGCCGTTGCTCGCTGGTTCTACGAACGTGCCGGACGAAAGCCGGCATCGGCAATCACGCGGGC
>Ga0164242_10006415_pt1 | contig 12936 bp, 6 predicted proteins | sample OricomgcompostMG_FD_108783 | JGI IMG/M metagenome (GOLD analysis project Ga0164242, IMG submission 108783) | Miracle-Growth compost microbial communities from Emeryville, California, USA - Original compost - Miracle growth compost (MG) ... | reverse complement strand
GGAGCCCTTCCCTTAATTAGCGCGCGCCGCACGCAGCACCGACATATTCCCTGATAGCTCAGTTGGTAGAGCGGGTGACTGTTAATCACCATGTCCCAGGTTCGAGTCCTGGTCAGGGAGCACGAATGGTGTGGAAGAAGCCGCAGCTCCTGAAAGGGACTGCGGTTTCTCTGTTTCTGGCCTCTGCGTCCACCCGCCACTGGCTCAGGCTGCCCATGTTGGTTCACCTCGAGGCCAGTCGTTGTGGCTCAGCGGCGATTCCGGCCGCCGACGCACCCATCGAGCGGTGTCGGGCCGCCGTGCTAATAGTCCGAGGATGGAGCGGAAGTCCTGCGAAAACCTGGCGGCAGCCGGCACGCTGGCGAACTTGGATGACCCCTGTCCGAATGCCGCAACGACCCGCGCCTACTATGCGGCCTACCAAGCCGTTTGGTCGAAACTCGAAGAACGAAACGTTCCGGTTCCCGAGGTTCGTCCGGGCGTTGTGTACTTCAAGCACGACGAGGTCGCACCTTTGGCGCAGGAGCATCGACTTTTCGATCAGCGTCTTGCACTGCGTTTCGAGGACCTCCGCGAGGCCAGGGTGAAGGCCGATTACTACCTCGATGGCTGCACTCAGGATGAAGCCCGCGAGCACGTCCAAAGCGCCAAAATGATCGTCGAATCCCTTTTGGGCGAAGGGTGCTGCGATGATCAGTGAACGCGATGCCGTTCTCGATGTTGTTCGGCGGCTCGTCAGCAACCGGCCCGTTCGCTGGGCCGATAGGAAAACCACTGCAGGCGATTTTGACGGTCGTGAGTGGACAGTTGAAGTCTTTGACGTCGCCAAGGGCGATCGCCTTGCCCTCCGAGAGAAGCTCTGGGACCTATTCAGCGCTGTCAGGAAGCACACCGGCGACCCTATGTCCCTAATCACCCACACCCCGGACGACACAAGTTCGTACTACGCGTGGGTGAGAAGCGAACCGAATCGTGACATGGCCTTGCCGGGCGTACCTCGCGGAGGCACTGCTCGAGCAATCGGTCGCGATCTGCGCGCAACTCCCCTCCAACACATCCGACCTCGGAGGGCAGCCTAGGTGCGCTACTTTACGGCCCAAAAGGTGGTCTCACCTGTGACAGGGCGAGCCGGGTTCAACGCCTTCCGGTACGCAAACGCCGCTGTTCGATCCTTCGAGCTTCTTCAAACCGCCGACGTCGGAAGACTGGAAGCTCAGCACGTCGAAGTGCCTCCCGGCGGAAACGACATTCTCTGTTACCTGGATGTCTTGGCGCCGGATGGGACTGGAACGCCGGAGATACAGCCTGTTCTCGAGGCGCTTCGTGATGCGTGGGCAAATGAGCGACGCGGGAACGCTGACATTGGCGAAGTGCGCGCTCTTTTCGTGCCAGGCCGGACACCGGTGGAAGCAGTCACGGGAGAGCTCGAGGCATTGATTCGGGCACTACTCGCAGTTGCCGCGGCCCCACCCTCGCCGGCGCCGCTGGAGAGCGATCCGATTACCATCCTCGTAGCTTCCCAACCTGACGGGCAGCAATACAAACTCGACCAGGAGAGCACGCGGCGAGTTCAGGTCGTGAATGGTCCCGAGTGGCGCGCAGCTGCGGTATCCGTCTCCGGGCAGAGCGCGGCCGACTTCGGAAAGGTTGCGGCGCCGAGCTTCGGGGAGCTGAACCACTCCTTGGTTCAGACGCTGACCGGCCTTGATGTTCTCCGCCTCTATGAACTCTTTGGTGGTGTTCGATTCGTCGAGCATTCGGGCGGAAGAACCATCTGGCAATGGCCAGCGCCTGACGTTCGCCCAGGCTACTGCCTCTCTTGTCATCAGCACGGCACCCTTCGTGACGCCGGCGCGGGCGCCTTCGTCTGCGCCTACTGTGGCAACGTGCAGGACACAGACGGACTTTGGGTGGCCACGCTCACCTAGCCCACGCCGCGAGGGCGGCATTGGCGTCCACCGGCGACAACTCCTCCCGGGCGACGAGGCCCTGCTCCAATGAAGGCGGGAGGCAGGGCTGGAACTTGGAAATGCGAGAGCCCGACGGATCCGCGAACCGGACGACCTCCCCCCAGTTCAGCGGGGCCCGTTTGGCCAGTGCATCGATCGCCTGGCGAACCGCGACCTCACTCCTCGCTGCATCTCCCGAGATGACCACGTTCAGGTTGCCCGCGGTGACCCGCTCCCCGAGCGCGCCCTCCAGCATCCGGGTCAACACCCTGTTCCCCGCGCCACCGACATGGGTCCACCACCTCAGTCGCCCGTCGTGTTCCGCGATCAGAGGCGCCCCACCATCGGACAGGAACGTGTGCGCCGCGCGTTGGCCGGCGATGACCTCGGCCGCCCGCTTCGACCAGGACTCGCGGACGAAATCTCCGGTCAGCACGTCGCGAATCGCCTGGCAGAGCGCCCGGGAGAGCAACACCGGCCGACCGAACCAGCGCGGGTAGGCGCCTTCCCTTGCCGGCTCTACCGCACAGGTCCCTCCGCGCCAGTCCACGCCGAGAACGTGCCAAGGCCGGCCGCCGAGAACGAAGTTCGCGACCTCGCGCTCGCGGTCCTGGAGGAAGAACGCGTCCACGACCCCCACCTCCTGCTGCCCATGCAGGACCTTCAGCACGCGCGGGCTGGAGAAGACGGCGTACAGCTCCAGGAAGTTGCGCGCTCCGTAAAGCCGCTCGCCTCGGGGACCCAGCACCAGTCTGGCGTCGATCTCGACCAGGATCTCGGATGCGAGCATGTGGCGAATCAGGGCGAACCGCTCCGCGGGGGAGATCTCAGAAAACGCTGCGCAGCCCTCCACCCACTCCCACCAGCTTGCAGCCGGAACGCCGCGCTCCTGCATGGCGAGAGCGATGGCCTGATGCGCAAGCACGTGCGGCGCCCACGAAGATGGCCCGGACGGCTCCACGTAACCCTGCTCAAACAGCTCCAACAAGGCGCAGCTTTGGACGACGGCCTCTTCATCGGTGGCGAGGAAGGTGCAGTTCGGCACCGCGCCTTCGCGGCGTCCGGTCCGACCCATCCGTTGGAGAAAGGAGGACACTGTGCCCGGCGCGTCGATCTGGATCACGTGGTCCAGATCTCCGACGTCTATTCCCAGCTCGAGCGCCGAGGTGGCGACGATGACGCAGTTGGAGCCTTCCTCGAACGCCTTCTCCGCTGCGACCCGCTCCGAGAGAGCCAGAGAGGAATGCGAGAGGAACGTCTCCACGCCACGCTGCGCCAGCTTGTGGCCCAGCTCCTCGACGCGCCGCCGGCTGTCGACGAAGACCAACCTCCGCGTGCCCGGATGAAGGCGGTCGATCATCAGCGCGGCGTTCTCGAGTGAGCCGACGTGATCCACCGCGAGCTTGGGCTGCGTGCGGGCGCCGCCCGGATTGACGATCTGCTTCGGCCGCAACGAGCTGCCCGAGATCCAGTCGAGGATCACCTCAGGATCCCCAACGGTCGCGGACAGACCCACGCGCTGAATGTCCTGGTTCGAGATCCGGCTGACCCGTTCCAACAAGGCGACCAGGTGCGCCCCGCGATCGTCTCCTGCGAAGGCGTGGATCTCGTCCACCACGACGGCACGCACATTTCCCAGGAGCTTATGTGGCGGTCTCCGGGTGCTCAGGAGCATGGCCTCGAGGGACTCCGGTGTGATCGCCAGGACATCCGGAAGTTGCGCGAGAATCCTTCGGCGCGCCGAATCGCTCACGTCGCCATGCCACTTCGCGGACCGCCGGCCGACCAGGCCAGTCAGCCTCTCCAGGCGTACCTCCTGGTTGTTGAGGAGTGCTCGGATCGGCGCGAGGTAGAGCACCGAGATTCCCGGCCAGTCCTCACGCTCCATCTGCGAGAGGAGCGGCAACAGCGCGGCCTCGGTCTTCCCTCCGGCGGTCGGGGCCAGCACCACGCAGTTGGCGCCGTCGAGGATGGCGTGGGTGGCGAGCTGCTGGACCGGGCGCAGATCCGGCCATCCCAGCGAATTGGCGATCTGGTACTGGAGCGCCGGGCTGAGCCGGCCGAACGCGTCGGCGGCCGCGCGCTCGATCACAGGGACAGCTCGATGTCGTCGGGGTTGCCGCCGCTCGCGACCGCGCGCTCCTCCACGCTCAATTCCTGATCGTCGATCTTGAGCTCGAAGTCCTTGCGCGGATCGAAGTCCGGAAAGAGGTCCACCCGGTCCAGCACGCCTGCCACCAGCTTGCGCAGGAAGATGCGTGGCGCGATCCCGACCTTCCCTCCCAGCTTCCCCGCCACCGCCCGAGCTAGGCCGCGCAGGACGTCGTCCCCGACCTTCGCGCTCATCCGCTCGCGCGCTTCGGTCGGGAACAGGTCGCGAACGTGTCTACCCACCTGGACCAATCGGTCCTCGTCGAAGGGGGACAGACGCACCTGAACGTCGCGCGGGTTGTCCCAGCGCGGATCAGCGGCGAAGTCCACATGGAGTCTTTGTGCCAGCGGGGGCAACCGCCGCACACCGTTCGCACCGTCAAAAAAGGAGGGCGTGCCGGTGATCAGGACGTAGAGGCCGGAGAAGCGGCCGCCATAAAGGTCATCGATCAGCTTCCTCAGCGCCTCCAGGCTGCGGTCCTTGCTGTCGGAGCGCACGCGCTGGATGGTCTCCACCTCGTCCAGGACGAGCAGGAACCCCGGCCTGCCGCACTGATGGAGCAGCTCGAGCAACCCGCGCAGGAACCCCAACGCGCCGGTGTGATCGATCTCACCCTTGATCCCAGCCTTGCGCTTGATGTCGGCGCTGACGTTCGGCTGGCCCATCAACCAGGCAATGAGTCCCTCCGCGGTCGCGTGGTCCTCGGCCAGTTGCGCTGCATGGTAGGCCCGCAGCACGGCGGCGTACTGCGGCTGGACGGCGCTCACTTCTTGGAGCCGCGCCTCCATCAGCGCCCCCACGCCCTTCGCCAGCGCGTCCAGGTCATCCGGATCGGCCAAGGTCCGGGTGACCTCCTCCTCCAGCTTCAGGATCCACTCAGCAACCAGCGCTCGAAACGCTCCCGTCTCCCACTGCGCGGTCCGCAGCCCTTCCATCGCCCGGCGGTAGACGGTTTCGAGATGATGCAGCGGGGTGTCGTTCTCGGAGATTTGGACCTCCGCCACCGCGAAATGCGCGTCGAGCGCCCGCTGCTGATACCAGCGCGCGGTGAAGCTCTTCCCGCAGCCGAAGTCGCCCCGCAGGGCCTTGAAGACCGCGCCCCCGGACTTGCAGCGGTCCAGCTCTTCGTCGAGGGCGCTCTGGAAACGTTCGGTCCCCACCGCGAACAGATCCAGCCCTCGGCGCGGAACCGTCCCTCGGCGCAGCGCTTCGATCACATCCCGGCGGAGCAGAACGCTCGGCTGGCTCATCCCTGAACCCCGTACTGTTGTGACAGGCGGGCGCGATGCAGCAGCACGCGCTTGCCGGCGATGTCGTGTTCGACGATGGCGAAGCCGTCCGCGTTCAAGATGCCCATCCTGGCCACCACGCCGGCGACCTGGTGCGGTTTCACGCCACACTGCCGCGCGAACTCGGCGGTAGGAAGCACGTCTCCGGCTCGGACCAGCACCGACAACGGGGACAGTGCCCGTTCGATGTCCGGCTCGGAGTTCCCTACGACCTGGGCCTTGAAGGCTGCCGATGCGCGCAGCGCGGTCACCAGCTTGGGCTCCTTGGCCTCGACCTGGGAGACCGGCATCGCTACCGGAGTCCGCACGGTGAGCAGCGCGAGCTGTCCTGACTCCGTCTTTTCGACCGCCGGCGCCGGCACGACGGCTGCGGGCGTGGGCACGCGAAGCTGCCACCAGACCGGCTCGAGCTGCGCGAGCTCAACGGGACGCAGCGCTTCGTCATTGTGAACCCGGTCCAGCCATTCGGGCCCGATCAGGAAGGCGGGGGCGACCGCCTCGGACAGAGACAGTCCACCGTGCTCTCCATAGTGCGCCGTCTTGTGACTCGCGCGCGAATCCCACAGCACCGCCACCCTGGCCGCCCCCTTCGGCTTCCAGCAACCCTCCGGAAGCACGACTTCTTCGGGCAGAGGCACCTCCTCCGCGCCAAGCGCCCGCCAGCGCGCGCCACCCTCCCGGCCATCCCCGCCCACACCGGTCAGCTTCGTATTTCCGTCCGCGAGCACGTGCCCGTGATCCGCCACCAGCAGCACCGCGCGATCCGCGCCATCCGCGGCCCTCAGGAGCATCTCGAGCGGACGCGGAGGATGCTCGCTGTAGTCCTTGGCCATCTGCGTACTGCCCTTGAGCTCCTCGTCGATGGCATTGACCACCACGGCCACCAACTTCTCGTCGCCGTCGATTCCCTGCTGCAGCTCCGGGTGAAGCGCATCCCCCGTGCCCAGCTCCTTGCGAAGGCACAAGGGAACCGGAACATCCTTGGAGAGCGCGCGGACCACCGGGTTCTGCGCCCAGCGCTGCACATCCTTGGACGTGTCCTGGCCACCGAAGCGCACGTCGGCCTCACCGGCGAAGAAGGCGGCCCGGCTGAGTTCGGTCAAGGTTGGCGCCACCGCCAGCACGGGTGGGAGCAAAAGCGGCCCCTTGTATCCGGGCGCACGCCACGCAATCCGCCGCCAGCGCGCCTGCTCGCTCATCCACGCCAGCAACTGGACCGCCGCGGCCTGGCTCATCCCGTCCATCAAGATGACCAGCAGCTTTCGTTCGCCCTGCTGGAGAAACGGCCCCACCCACTTCGAGGCGACGTGCTCTATGGGAAGGACCTCGCCGGAGGGCTTTCCCGACCGGACCCATTCCACATAGGCCTGGGCGAAGCGCCGGTCGTCGCTGCGTAGCTCCGCCTCCACCGCTCCGAGTAGGGCTCGGGTGGCCGCGTCCAGATCGGGCGCGCCGCCCATCGCCCGGGCGGACTGCCGCGCCCACTCGACGTAGCCGCCCTCCTGCGAGTACTGGGTCGCCAGATCCGCTGCCGGCTGCCACACCGCGCCGTGCGCCGGTGGCTTCACCCTGAGCTTCCGCGTGCAGAGCCAAGCCGCCAGCCGCGCGACCATGGTGCGTCGCTCGCGCTCCCGTTGGGACACGACCCGCTCCCAGCGATGCGCGCGAAGCGTCTCCAGCGCCGACCGGACAGACGCGAACCGCTCGACGGAGATCTCTCCGAGGAAGCTTTGCACGGCCTGGGCGAAGGCCGTCTGGCGGGCACGGTGACCTTCCGGGAGCCACTCGCTCGCGCTGAGCACGGGCCGAAGCTCGGGCTCGGTCACCATGGCCTCGGTGGCCCGGAGGAGACCGGTGTCCTCGCTGCGCGAAAGGTCCAAAAGCTCCGCCAACACCCCGCGCTTCGCGAGGTCGGCCAGTGCACCCCGAAGCTCCGGGGCCAGTTCCGGGAGCCAGGCGGTGAGCCGGCCTTTGAAGAGCCCGCGGACGAATTCGCTGGTCACCTTCTCCTCGGCGAGCGCGAGCAGCCCAACCTGGATCACCCGGTCCACCTGCCCCAGCTCGAAGGCGCGCCAGGCCAGCACGCCCGGTGCTGCGAGCCTCGCACCCAGCCACGCGAGCAGCTCCGCGCGGACGGCCCGGAAGCCGGCATCCGCATCACACCGCTTCAGGAAGCCCGGCCCCAGGTCGGGTCGCCTTGTCTCTTGCTCGCGCACCCACCGGAAGAGCGCCACCGCGCTGGAGACCGCGTCTTCTTTGAGTTCGAGCTGCCCTTCGAGGAACCGGAAGAACGCCTCGTCCAGCCCGACGCGCAAGCCAGAGACGCTCCGCGGGCGGGACAGGCCGCCGGACAAGTAGAGCCGCGCGAGCGCCGACCCACTGAACGCGGGATCCACCTGGCGTGCCCCGAAGAGCGCTTCCAACCGAGTGTCCTGCTTGACGGACAGAAGCCGTCCACCGGCAAGGCGACACGCGATGTCCAGGGGAAGGGCATCCACCACCCAGTCAATCAAGAACACCCGCCGGGGCGCGTTCTCGTCCGGCTCCGCGGGAAGCCTCGCCCGCAGGTCCAGCTCACAGCGGGTGGGGATGATCTCCCACGGAAGCCCATCCCACTCGAAGCGGCCGGGCTGTCCCGCGCCGTGGAGCGCGACCAGCTTGGACCGGTGCTTCTTCCGAAAGAGCTGTTCCAGCTCCGCGCGGATCTCGCTCTCGCTGAGCTGTGGTGCCGGCAGCATCGATTAACCCTTCCGGTGCCAAGCGGTGACGTGGATGCGCACCCGGCTGAGGTCTTCGCTCTCCATTCGGTCCGCCAACGCACGAAGCTCGGCCGCGGCCTGGACGCCGCCCTGCAGCTCCTTGCTCGCATCGAGGAACACCTCCTCGCCCGACACCGGAGGGGCCGGCTCGGGCACCGCCAACAGCCGAGCCGCGCGCTGGGTGAGCGCCGTGAGCCCATCCGCGAGCATGGCGTTTAGCTGGTCCGCGGAGAGGAGCGCCGTGAGGTCCGCCAGCAGCGCGCGAGCGTCCTTGCCTTTCTCCGCGTCAGCCTCCAGATGGCGCACCTGCTGAAAGACGATCCAGCGCGCATCCTCCTCCAGCCGTGCCTTCACCTCCCGGGCGACGGTGAGGCTTCGCTCCATCGCGGACAGGGACGTCTCCGGCTTGAAGCCCGCCAGCGTCCGGACCAGCGCGGCACCGCTCGCGCCCACGAGCGACTGAACCAGCCGTGCGCAACTCCTGGCGGTCGTGAGCCGCGGCGAGGAATCCGGGCAGCCCCACTCCCGAGAACGGGTCTCGAGAACGGGAACCAGCGGGGCGACCTCGGTGTGCCTTGTCGCCGCACCCTTCACCTTCTCCACCAGCGCGCCCAGGTTCTGCGCGCCCAGGGAGTGCCCGCTCAGCGCGATCCCGAAGAGCTTGCCAGCGCGGGCGAGCGCTTCGGTCCACTCGGTCTGCGTGGGGAGCTCCGGCCGGACCAGCTCCACGTCATCTTGGAGCTGCCCCGGTTTGGGCAGCTCGAATGTGCGCCCCGGACCTTGGAGCATCCGGCCGCTCCACTGCGCATAGAGCGCGATGAGGACGTCCTGGACCTCGCGGGTCAATCCACGTGTCCGCTCCGGATCGAGCCACGTACGCACCATGCCCACGCTGGGCGTCTCGATTCCCATCTGCTCGCGCTTCTGCTCCAGGTCCCGCAGCGGCTGATCCCGGAGGAGCGCCACCGCCTCGCCGCCTTCGGTCAGGCCCAGGGGATCGGCCAGCGCCCGGAGTTCGGCCCGCTCGGTGCGATCTACCGCCAGCTTGTGCTCGCGTTCGTCAATCAGCCGCTCGACCAGCCCGCGGACCCGCTCCATCCGGGTGGCGGTGACCGAGACGCCGTCTCCGAACTTCGGATGATGCGGGTAGCGCTTGTAGAGCAGCAGGTCCACCACGCGCGCGAGCCCGTCCTTCATGTTCGCCGCGAGCACAGGCCTGAGATCCAGCCCGTCGAGCAGCGGGACCAGGTGCTCGTCCACCGCGCGGGAGGGGTCCAAATTCGGCGTGTCCTGCGCCTGGGTCAGGCCATACGCCTGCGCCAGGGTGCGCTCGATCAGCGCCTCCTTCTGTCCGCGAAGGCTGGTGAGGTCGGCCTTGGCGGCGTCCTGGTCCTCCGGCCTCAGCCCGGACAGGTACTTGCGCGGGTCGCCGTCCAGGATGTGCTCGAGCTGCACCAGGTAGCCCAGCTCTCGCTCGAGCGCGTGGGAGAAGAACGTGGGCAGCCACACCACCGTTGGGTTCTGCGGGGTCCCCGGCGGCCGCGAGCCCTGGAACTGCTCCAGGGCACGGACGTCCTCGTCGGGCCCGTGGCCCCTCTCATCGAAGGGGTAATCGAGGATGAGCTGCCATTCGGTTCCGGTGGGACAGACCAGCGCCGACCCATCCAGCTCTCGCACATTCGCGAACCGGACCCGGCCCCTTCGCCGCGTCCCAAAAAACGAGACGTCCGTCTCCACCACGTTGCTGTCGCCCGGAAGCCCGAGTGCGCCGAAGAGCAAGCGCCGGAGGGTGACCTTCCGCGCTCCGGGACTGTCGGCCTCGGCCGCCTGGGCGAGGATGGGGCCGACGTCGACTCCCTCCAGGTGGACCGACACCGTCGGATCCGCCTGATCGCCCAGGCGGATGGCGCTGATCTGGCTCGCCCATTCGCGGAGCCGCTGGGTGGCGACCTGAATCTCCGCGCCGGGGATGGGAGAGGCAATGGTCCCGTGGTTTAGATGCACCAGCCGGCCCACGGTCAGATCGACGAACGGCTTCGCCTTGGGAACCAGGGCGGCCATCAGCAAGGTCTTCGCCAGCCGGTTGTCGTTCCTGCACGCCCGCTGTTGGCAGCCGCTGCAGCCCAGCCGCACGTCCGCGTCCGGCCGCAGCCTCTGACAGGCCTCGGCCGAGTCGGTCCGGTTGTGGATCCGGATCAAAGGCAGGAACTGATTCAGATACAGGTCCTTGGCCCGCTCGAACCGGGCGCGCATCACCGGATCGTCAATGGGGTCCGTGCCTCCGGCGAGCGCGTCGAAGGCGTCGCCCACCGGCACCACGCGGCCCAGCTCCAGGTCGGTCAGGTGATCGACCAGGAGCTCCATCAGGATTCGAATCGCCGTCCGCTCGCGCTGCAGACAGTCGGAGAGCGCGACCAGGGCCTCCACCAGCGCCGGCGAGAACGGGTAGACCTTCTTGAAGTCCGCCTCATCACCTTCACTGCCGATAAGCACGCTCTTCGCCTGACCGGCGGCGCGCCAGGTCTTCTGGAAGTCCTCGGCGAGCGCCTTCGCGGCCAGCTCGTTCTTCGGCCGGACCACGCGGTGCTGGACGATGGCCGGGAGGTTGCTGTCCGCCAGCGTGATGGTCTCGAAGCGGCCTTCGTGGTGCGAGAGGTTCTTGGTCAGCTCGGTGCGGATCGCGCCCTGGGCCTGCTCGCCGAGGAACTGCGACAGGTCCCGCTGCCGGGCGATGAAGCTGACGATGGGGATGGCGCGCTCGGCGTCCTGCGCCTCCTTGAGCTTGACCATCTTCTGCGCTTCGCGGCCGACGAACGGGAGATCGCTGGAGTGCCCGGCGAGCCAGAGGATCAGCTCGTCCAGGTAGAGCACCACCGCGTCGTAGCCCAGTCCCTGGGCATGCCGGCTGACCACGCCCAGCCCGGCGTCCAGGTCGATGAACCGTCCATCTTGGGTGCTGAAGGCGGTGAAGTAGGTCCGCACCAGATCGCTGAACAGCTTGGCGCGCGGGTTCTCCGGATCGCGGTCGTCCTCCGTGTAGGCGGCGCCGGCGGCGGCATCGAAGCGCTGGGCGTCCCAGTCGACCTTGGTCGCCAGCTTGCCCCAGCCGGCGTTCACCTTGGCCATGTCGCCGTTGAGGCCCTTGAAGAAGGCCTCGTCGCCGATCTTCGCGCGCAGCGCCCGCGCGTCCTCGAACAGCTTCTGGTCCGAATAGACGGCCGGCATTGGCGCGTCCGGGTGGTGCTTCTGCGCCCAGCGCACGTAGGAGCCGAGGATCTTGGACTCCATGCTGGTGGCGCCCAGCATGTGGATGGGGAGCTGGAGCAGCTTCTTCTTGCCGATCCAGGTGTATTTCTCGCGAAGCGCGTGCAGCTCGGTCCGCTCCCAGGGCTGGGGCTGGTTGTCGAGCATCAGGTCCAAGAGCGCCATGAAGTGGCTCTTGCCGGAGCCGAACGAGCCGTGGAGGTAGACTGCCTGGCTCCGGTTGTCGCGCAGCGCGCTGTCGACGACGGAGAGCGCGTGCCGGAAGGTGTCGAGGATCTTCGGGGTGATCGCGTAGTTCCGCACCGTCTCGGCGGGAGACTGGATGCCTTCGGTGAGGCCCTGGACGAAGTCGCCCTTGCGGACGGCGTCAGGGAGTTCGAGCAGTTCGTGGACGCGGGTAGGCATGAGAAGTCTCAGGCGCGGGCCGGGGCGGTCTTCGCGCGGAAGCGGGCGGGGCGCCCACGGGTTTGTTCGGCGTCGCCGGCCTCAACCAGCGCCTTGAGCAGCTTGGTGACCAACGCCTTCGACGCGCCGACGCGTGGGAGGAGATCGTCCGCGGTCGCATCCACCTCGCCCGCCCAGGCCGCGAGCGCCTGGAGCACCTCGGCCATCGTCACCGTGGCGCGCTTGGCCGCCTTCTCCTTCGGGGCCGCCTTGGCCCGGGACTTGGGCTTGGCCTCCGGTCGCCACGCCGAGAGTTCCGTCGCGGAGGCGCCAAGCGTGTGCGCCTCGGCCCCGACGTAATCGCGGAAGAACGCGCCCAATCGCATGCCGTTGAACGCGTCCGAAGGTTCGTCGTGCCACTGGAGGATCCAGGGCACCCGCTCCTGGATCCCGGCGAGCAGTGGGATGAGCCTCTCCTTTGTCCAGCCGTCGTCGGTCTTCCTTCGCTGATAGAGCGTGGCCAGCGCCTGGGCGCTCTGGAGGTGGTTCCAACCGGCCCAGCCGACGACCGGGGTCGGGTCCTCATCCGAGTTGCCGCCGGGAACGGTGGTGAAGCGCTCCTTGGGAACGTCGAGTGCCCCGCGGAGCGACTCGTAGTGCCGCTGGAAGTCGTCCTTGGCGTACTTGTCCGGCACCGGGATGGCCTTGAGCTTGCGCGCGGCGAGCGCGTCCTTGAGCGTGCCTGCGTCCTCGGCGCGCTGGAGGTCCCAAGTCTCTTCCCAGCTCTTCCGCTTCTCGAGTCCGGATTCGGTGTGGCGGTAGGCGGCGAGGTACGGGACTCCTTGTGCTTCCACCAGGTCGGACACCAGCCGCACCAGGTCGTGCCCCGAGCCTTCCGTCAGCAGCTCGGCCACGGCGATCACCCGTGGGTCCGAGCGGAGGTCGAACGCGAGCTGGCGGGCGGTCCGGAGCTCCGGCTGAGGCTGATCGCGGAAGACCTGCTCGATCCGGTCGTAGAGCCAGTCGCGCGCCGCATCGAGGAAGGCCTTGTCGTCATCCTGTACGGGCCAGCGGCGCTTGGTCTCGGGCGTCTCGAGCAGACGCAGATCCTTACCCTTCTCCGGATCGTCAATCAGCGC
>Ga0164242_10006414_pt1 | contig 12937 bp, 19 predicted proteins | sample OricomgcompostMG_FD_108783 | JGI IMG/M metagenome (GOLD analysis project Ga0164242, IMG submission 108783) | Miracle-Growth compost microbial communities from Emeryville, California, USA - Original compost - Miracle growth compost (MG) ... | reverse complement strand
GATCACTACGCGTTCGTGTCGAGCATCAATGCCTATCCGGGGTGGCCGGAGCAGCCGGAGTACTGGTTGCAGCCCGCGCACGACGGCGATCCGGACGCCACCCGCGCCACCGTGCCGGCCGGCTTGGACGCGGGACAGTCCTACGGCTGGCTGAAGGTCGGTTGCGAGCGCGCGGTGACGCGGGCGTTCGGCGCAGACCGGACGACCGTGCTGCGGGCCGGCTGCATCGTGGGCCCGGACGACTCGCGGGTCGGGCGGCTGCCGTGGTGGATCGATCGCGTCGCGCGCGGCGGTGAGGTGCTCGTGCCGGGTGCGCCGGACGCTCCAGTGTCGCTGGTCGACGCGCGTGACCTGGGCGAGTTCGCGCTGCTGCGCCGGCCGGGCGCGTTCGAGACACCCGGCCGCGACGACACCACGCGCGCCGACCTGATGTCGGCCTGCCTCGCCGCCACCGGCTCGTCCGCGTCGCTGACGTACGTCCCGGACGAGTGGCTCGCGGCGCAGGACGTCCAGGCGTGGACGGAGGTTCCGCTCTGGGCGCCGGAATCCGAAGCGCCCTCGGTGTTCCGGCACCACGCGGACGAGGCGCGCGCCGCCGGGTTCTCGTGGCGCCCGCTCGTCGAGACCGTCGCGGACACGTGGGCGTGGCAGCGGTCGCTGGACGCGTGGCGGCCGAGCCAGGCGACGCCGGGGCTGGCGCCCGATCGCGAGGCGGAATTGCTGTCGAGCTGGCATGCCACAGTTGGTGGGTGACGACCCGTACGACTCCGGCCGGTGACATCGACTACGAGACGACCGGCGTCGGGTACGAGTCGCAGCGACGTGCCGACCCGCGCATCGCGGCGCGGATCTCCGCCGCGCTCGGCGACACCCGGAGCGTCCTGAACGTCGGTGCGGGCGGCGGGTCGTACGAGCCGACCGACCGGTACGTCCTGGCCGTCGAGCCGTCGGCAGCGATGCGCGCCCGCCGACCGCAGGGCGCCGTCCCCGCCATCGACGCGGTGGCGGCGGCACTGCCGTTCGACGACCGCTCGATCGACGCCGCCATGGCGATCTTCACCGTGCACCAGTGGCCTGATTACGCAGCCGGGCTGCAGGAATTGCGGCGCGTCACGCGCGGCCCGATCGTGCTGATGACGATCGACGGCGACCGGCTCAGCGATTTCTGGCTCGGTGCGTACCTGCCGACCCGGCTGGAGATCGAGCAGCGTCGGTTCCCGGCGATCGACGACCTGCGGGCGGCACTCGGCGGCTCGTCCCGTGTCGAGCCGGTGCCGATCCCGCTCGACTGCACCGACGGGTTCGTCGAGGCGTTCTACGGACGGCCCGAGGCGCTGCTCGACCCGGCCGTGCGCCGCGCGCAGTCGGCCTGGGAGCTCCTGTCGTCCGACGTCATCGACACCGGGCTCGCGCGCCTCGCTGACGATCTGGCGAGCGGGGCGTGGGACGAGCGGTGGGGCCCGCTGCGTACGCAGCCCTCCTACGTCGGGCCGCTGTGCCTGGTGGTCGCCACGCCGGATTGAGCCGACCCGACGCGGAAAGCAACGCCGCGGGGCTCTCGCGCGACCTCTAGGTATGAGACGCGCGTTGTTGTGGTCCCCCGTCGTCGCCCTGGCCGCTGCCGCGGTCACGCTGTCGGCCTGCTCGTCCTCGACGTCGGGCTCGCCCGCCGCGGCCGGGTCGTCCGGGCCGGTGGGAGCCAGCACGTCCGTGTCGTCGTCCAGCGCGCCGTCGTCGCCGGCGTCCTCGCCGGAGTCCACGTCCAGCAGCGCGGCCGCGACGGGCCGGCCCGTCCACATCAAGCTGCTCGAGGACGACGAATTCGGTCCGGTCACCTACGGCGTCGGCATGCCGATCGTCGCCTACTTCTCGCGGCGGATCACCGACGCGGCGGCGTTCAGCACGGCGACGACCGTGACCGTCAACGGCAAACCGGCCAACGGCGCGTGGTACTTCGAGCGCTCGCGGCAGATCGCCGGCTACCCGATCGAGGCGCACTACCGGCCCGCGCCGCGTCCCGGCGAGAACGGCCTGTACTGGCCGGCGCACGCCACGATCTCGATGGACATGGCGACCAAGGGCGTCAGCGCCGGCAAGGGGCTGGTCTTCGACGACAGCCTGACGCTGCGGATGCGCACCGGCGCCGCGCACATCTCGACCGTCGACTGCGCGCCGGGCGTCGAGACGATGAAGGTCTACTCCGACGGCAAGCTCGTGCACCGGATGTCGACGTCGTGCGGAGCCGCGCAGACGCCGACGTACACCGGCATCAAGGTCGTCATGCAGAAGGGCGAGGACGCTCCGGGCACCGACCGGCTGCGACCGCAGGGCGCGGTCGAGATGATCGGCACCGGCTCGGACCACTACGACCTGATCGTGCCGTGGTCGGTGCGCATCACCGCCTCGGGTGAGTACGTCCACGCCGCGAGCTGGAACGGCGGCAACATCGGCATCCGCTCGACGTCCAACGGCTGCACGAACCTCAACGTCGGCGCGGCCGAATGGTTCTACCACTTCGCGAACATCGGCGACGTCGTCACGTACACGCACACCGGCGGTAGCCCGATGCCGACCTGGGACGGCTTCGGCGACTGGAACGTGCCATGGTCGCAGTGGCGCCTCGGCGGGATCGTCCCGAGCAGCTGACCCGCGCGTCCGTCCCGGGTGGACACTGGACGCGATGACCGGAACCGCGCACGAGGTCGCCGCCGACGATCCGCAGGATCTGGACGCGGCGATGGCGACGTTCGCCGCCGTCCGTCCCCGCCTGTTCGGCATCGCCTACCGGATGCTCGGCAGCGTGACCGAGGCCGAGGACATCGTCCAGGAGGCGTGGCTGCGCTGGCAGCGCACCGACCGTTCCGCGGTGCAGAACCCGGCGGCATTCCTCGCGACCGCGGCGACCCGGCTCGCGATCAACGAGGCGCAGTCGGCCCGGGCGCGGCGCGAGACCTACGTCGGGCCGTGGCTGCCCGAGCCGGTCGACACGAGCGCGGATCCGCTGCTCGGTGCGGAGCGTGGCGAGGCCCTGGAACTCGCGCTGTTGCTGCTGATGGAGCGGCTCTCGCCGACCGAGCGCGCGGCGTTCGTGCTGCGCGAGGCGTTCGACTACCCGTACGAGCAGATTGCGGACGTGCTCGAGACGAGCGAGGCCGCCGCACGGCAGCTGGTGAGCCGCGGACGCAAGCACCTGGCCGCCGAGCGGCGTGCGGCCGTCGGTGCGGTCGAGCAACGGCGCCTGCTGCGGACGTTCGTGACCGCCGCCCGCGCGGGAGATCTCGCGGCGCTGGAGGAGCTGTTCGCCGCCGACGTCGTCAGCATGTCCGACGGCGGCGGCGTGGCGCGCGCATCGCGGATCCCGGTGCGCGGTGCGGTGACCGTCGCGAAGTACTTCCGCTCGTTCGCGACGCGCTTCTGGGTCGGCGTGGACGTGCGCGACGGCGAGGTCAACGGCCAACCGGCCGCGCTGCTCGAGCAGGACGGCACCGTGTTCGCCACGCTCGTCATCAGCGCGTCCCCCGACGGGATCGAGCAACTGCTCTGGACGATGAACCCGGCCAAGCTGCGCGGCGTCCGCCCGGGTGGCAGCCCTGGGTGACCGGCGCGACACCCGGTCACATCCCCGCCCGCTGCTCGGTCCTAGCTGATGACCGGCGGCGCCGCCGTCCGGCAGGTCAGGAAGGGTCAGTCATGAAGATCGTCGTCATCGGTGGCACGGGTCTGCTCGGTTCGAAGGTCGTGACCGCGCTCGGCGAGCTCGGACACGACGCGGTCGCGGCCGCGCCGAGTACCGGGGTCGACACCATCACCGGCGCGGGGGTCGCCGACGCGCTCGCGGGAGCGGACGTGGTCGCCGACCTGTCGAACTCGCCGTCCTGGGAGGACGACGCGGTGCTCGAGTTCTTCCGCACGTCCACCACCAATCTGCTGGCCGCCGCCGGACAGGCCGGGGTGCGGCACTACCTCGCGATGTCGATCGTCGGCGCCGACCGATTGCCCGACAGCGGCTACCTGCGGGCCAAGGTCGCGCAGGAGCAGCTCGTCGAGGCGGGCGGGCTGCCGTACACGATCGTCCGTGCCACCCAGTTCTTCGAGTTCGTGCCGGCGATCGCGGACTCCGCGACCGAGGGCGACGCGGTGCACATGGCACCGGTCGGTTTCCAGCCGATCGCCGCGGCGGACCTCGCGGACAAGGTCGCCCGAATCGCGGTGGCCGCCCCGGTCAATGGCGTCGTCGAGATCGCCGGCCCGGACCGCGTGCCGATGGACGAGTTCTTCCGCAACGCGCTCGCGCGGCGTGACGACGCGCGCCGTGTCGTCACGGACGTCCACGCCCGCTACTTCGGCACCGAACTCGCCGACGGGTCGCTGGTGCCCGCGGGCGAGGCCGTCCTGGGCACGACCCGCTTCGCCGAGTGGACGGGCGCGGCCGGCGCCTACCCGGTCTGACCGAGCTCGGCCAGCAGAGCTTCGACGCGCTGCTTGATCTCGTCCCGGACCGCTCGGACGACCTCGATCGGCTGCCCGGCCGGGTCGGTGAGCTCCCAGTCCAGGTAGCGGGTTCCGGGGAAGAACGGGCAGGTGTCGCCGCAGCCCATCGTGACGACGACGTCCGCCCGTTCCACGGACTCGGGAGTGAGCAGCTTCGGCTGCTCGCCGGTGATGTCGATGCCGACCTCGCGCATCGCCTCGACGGCGACGGGATTGATGCGGTCGGCGGGTTCGGAGCCCGCCGACCGCACGTCCACCCGGCCCTCGGCGAGCGCGGTGAGCCAACCGGCGGCCATCTGCGAGCGTCCGGCGTTGTGCACGCAGACGAACAGGACCATCGGGTTGTCGTGGGTCATGCCGGTTCGGCTCCGATCGGGTAGAGAGCGCGGACGACCGCGAAGCCGATCACCCCGCCGACGACCTGCGCCACCACGAACGCGGCGACCGACGACGGGGAGATGCCGGCGAACGTGTCGGTGAAGATGCGGGCGACGGTGACGGCGGGGTTCGCGAACGAGGTGGAGCTGGTGAACCAGTACGCCGCGGTGATGTAGCCGCCGACCGCGAACGCGACGCGTTCGGACCGTGCGGATCGTGCCGTGCCGAAGATGACGACCAGCAGCCCGAGCGTCGCGACCAGCTCGCCCAGCCACTGCCCGTGCCCGGTGCGCCGATGGGTCGAGATGCTGATCGCCGACAAGCCGAACATCTCGTTGGCGAGCACCGAGCCGACGATGCCGCCGGCGAACTGGGCCAGCACCGCGGCCGTCGCCTCGCGCGTGGTCACGATGCCGAGCGCCCGTTCGACCACGGACACGATCGGGTTGAACGCGGCGGACACCGGTTGCAGCGCGAGGATCAGCGCCACCAGCGCGGCCCCGGTGATCAGCGCGTTCTCGAGCAGTTCGAGCCCGGTGTCGTGGGGTGACAGGCGCTGCGCGGCGATGCCCGAGCCGACGACGGCGGCGACCAGGAACGCCGTGCCCACGAACTCGGCGAGGACGCGACGGCCCAGCGCGTTCACGGCGCGGTGTCGCCGATGAGTGCCGCGAGATTCGACAGCGCGGCTGTACTCGCGCGGTAGTAGACCCAGACCCCGCGCTTGTCGCGCTGGAGCAGGCCGGCGTCGTGCAGCACCTTGAGGTGATGCGAGATCGTCGGCTGGCTGAGGTCGAACGCGTCGTTCAGGTCGCACACGCACGCCTCGCCGCCCTCGTGCGAGGCGACGAGTGAGAGCAGCCGCAGCCGCACCGGATCGGCCAGCGCCTTGAGCACCGGAGCGATGCGTTCGGCGGTGTCCTGGCTCAGCGGCTCGCGGGTCAGCGGCGAGCAGCAGGCGACGGTCTCGACAGGCGTGAGCGTCAAGGACTTCGACATACGTCGATATTGACAGACGTCAATGTATCGGGGCAAGCTGAGTCGTCGCAGGATATCGACATCCGTCGATGTCCTTTCCCGTGAAGGAGATCTGATGAGCCGCATCCAGCTGGCGCTGAACGTCGACGACCTCGACACGTCCATCGCGTTCTACAGCGCCCTGTTCGGCACCGCGCCGGCCAAGGTCAAGCCCGGGTACGCGAACTTCGCCGTAGCGCAGCCTCCGCTCAAGCTCGTCCTCATCGAGAATCCCGGGCGGGGCGGGACGATCAACCACCTCGGCGTCGAGGTCGCGGACGTCGACACGGTGGACGCGGAGCAGACCCGCCTGGCCGGCGCCGGCCTCGCCTCCGTGGACGAGCGCGACGTGACGTGCTGCTACGCCAAGCAGGACAAGTTCTGGGTCGAGGGCGCGCCGAACGGCGAGCGGTGGGAGGTCTACACCGTGCTCGCGGACGCCGACGACGCGTGTGCGGTGCCGAACCGCTGCTGCGAGGGTATGGAGCCGATCTGCTGCTGAGCCCGTTCCTGATGAGTGCGGTTTCAGCGTCGCTCTAGCGACCGTAAAACCGCACTCATCACGCAGCGGATCCGGCTCGACTGGCGCTTTAGACCCGCCTAAGACAGGCAACGAGCACGGCGTCGGCGAGTTCGTCCGGTGTGCGACCGGCGGTCTCGACGGTGACCCGGGCGAGGTGCTCGTCCAGACCGTCCTCACACCAGCGGGCGAGCCAGTCCTCTCCGCTGACGATCCACGCCGGCCAACCACCGGCGCGCTCACGCAGCACCTCGACCGGCGCGCGCAGACGGACGACCTGGTGACCGGCGAGCGCAGCCTCGACCTCGGCCCGTCCGACCCGGGTATGCGTGTGCCCTGCACCGAGCGCGAGCACGGCGTTGGGGTGCTCCTCGACCATGCGGACGACGGCGTGCGACAGCGCGATCTCCCACTCGGCGTGAGCGATCGCGTAGCCCACCTCGCCGATGCGTGTGCGGAACCGCTCGACCGACCAGCCGACCTCGGCGTACCAGGGCGCTGCGACGGCATCGAGGTCGACGAACGGACGACCGAGTCTCGCGGCGACCAGCGCACCGACCGTCGACTTCCCCGCGCGCGGCGGCCCGATCAGGACGATGGTCATCTCTCGGTCGCTACGCGCGAGGCAACCAGGCGCCGATCCGGTCGACGGCCTCGTTCAGCGAGGACGCGTCGCCGGCGAAGCACATCCGCACGTAGCGGCCGCCGTCGACCGGGTCGAAGTCGACGCCCGGCGCAACCGCGACACCGGCCTCGTCGAGCAGCCGCGCGCCGAAGGTCATCGAGTCCGTCGTCCACTGCGACACGTCGGCATAGATGTAGAACGCACCGTCGGCGGGTGCCAGCTTGTCCAGGCCGATCGTCGGCAACCGGCGCAGCAGCAGCTCGCGATTGGCCGCGTAGCGCGCGACGTTCGCATCGAGCTCGTCATACGCCTCGAACGCCGCCAGCGCGCCGTACTGCGACAGCGCCGGCGGGCAGATCGCGAAGTTGCCCGCGAGCCGGTCAACGGACTCCATCAGCTCGTCCGGCACGAGCAACCAGCCGATCCGCCACCCGGTCATGCAGAAGTACTTCGAGAACGAGTTGACGACGACGGAGTTCCGTCCGTGCCGCCAGGCGGAAACCGCCGGCGTCGTGAACGTGATGCCGTGGTAGATCTCGTCGCTGATCAGGCGCGTGCCGTGTGCCTCACACCACGCCGACAGCTCGGCGAGCTCGGTCGGCGACACCATCGTCCCGGTCGGGTTCGCCGGGCTCGCGATCACGAGCCCGGCGGGCGGCGCGTCGAGCGCGTCCAACTGCGCGACCGTCGGTTGGAACCGGGTCTCGGGCCCGCACGGCAGTTCGATCACCGTGCAGCCGAGCGCGGTGAGCATGTTGCGGTACGCGGGATAGCCGGGACGCGCCATGGCCACCGTGTCGCCCGCGTCGAACGCGGCGAGGAACGCGTACAGGAACCCGCCGGACGAGCCGGTGGTAACCGCGACGTTCGCCGGATCGACCTCGATGCTGTCGGTGCGGCGGTAGTGCGCGGCGATCGCGGCCCGCAGCGCTGGCGTGCCGAGCGCGTTCGTGTAGCCGATGCGGTCGGCGTCCAGCGCAGTGCGCGCGGCGGCACGGACGGTCGCGGGCGCGGGTGTGGACGGCTGGCCGGCGGACAGGTCGATGACGTCGGCACCCGCCGCACGCCGCGCCACGACCGCGTCGATCACCCGCATGACGTGAAACGGCGGAACACCACCCCGGGACGCGATACGCAGCCCGGCTGAGGAATCGATCGACTGGTTCACGACGGGTCCACCTGGCCGCCGATGCGCCAGTAGCGCGCGTCCGCACGCTCGAGCAGTTGCGCGTCGACGAGATAGCGCCGCAGCGCCGCGACGTCGGACCAGTACGGCCGCAGCACGGAGTTGACCTCCACCTCGCTGTAGCGACGACCCGGCTCGAAGGACTGGACGATGTGCTCGAGCACGATCTGCCGCTTCTTGCCCGCCTTCGGCATCGTCATCAGCTGATCGTCCCTGATGAACGAGCGGAGAACCTTCGCCGTCTCCTCTGCCGTGGGGGTTTCGGTCATGACCTCGACGGTAGCCTGCGCACGTGTCCTCGCCCTACTCGATTGACCTGCGCCTCGCCCTCGACCTCGCCGACGCCGCGGACGCGATCACCGCCGAGCGGTTCGGCGCGAGCGACCTGGTCGTCGAGTCCAAGCCCGACCTCACGCCCGTCAGTGACGCCGACCGCGCTGTCGAGCAGGCGCTGCGTGCCCGGCTCGACGCCGACCGCCCGGACGACGCGGTGCAGGGCGAGGAGTTCGGGACGTCCGGTGATGCACAGCGTCGCTGGGTGATCGACCCGATCGACGGCACGAAGAACTTCGTCCGCAACGTGCCGGTGTGGGCCACCCTGATCGCGCTGCTCGACGGGGACGATCCGGTGGTGGGCGTGGTGTCCGCTCCGGCGCTCGGCCGGCGCTGGTGGGCCGCGCGTGGCGAAGGCGCGTGGACGTCCGCGTCCGGCGGCGACCCGCGGCGAATCACCGTCTCGAAGGTTACGCAGCTCGCGGACGCGAGCCTGTCCTACGCATCGCTCGGCGGCTGGGACGAGCTCGGGCGCCGCGACCGGATGCTCGCGCTGATGGACTCGGTCTGGCGCACCCGCGCCTACGGTGACTTCTGGTCCTACATGCTGGTCGCGGAGGGCGCAGTCGATCTCGCGGTCGAGCCGGAGCTGTCGCTGTGGGACATGGGCGCGCTCGCGCCGATCGTCACTGAGGCGGGAGGCCGGTTCACCGGCCTCAACGGCGAACCGGGCGTCACCCACGGCAACGCGGCCGCGAGCAACGGTCTGCTGCACGACGCCCTGCTCGCTGCCGTCGGCGACTGACGCCGACGCGCGGCGCGAAGGTCAGCCGATGCGTGAGGCGAGCCCGTCGATCACCTCGGCTGTCGGCAGGTCCGCCAGCGCGGCCGAGGGCAGCGCGATCTTCGACCGGCGCAGGCCACTGCCGATCACGACGACCTGCCGGTCGAGCACGGCGCGGTCGATCAGCACCGGCCAGTCCGCGGGCAGACCGATCGGCGTGATGCCGCCGTACTCCATGCCGCTCAGCGACGTCGCGTCGTCCATCGGCGCGAACGATGCCTTGCGAGCGTCCAACCGCTTGCGCACGACACCGTTGACGTCGGCGCGGGTCGTCGCGAGCACCATGCACGCCGCGTAGGACGTCGTGTCGCCGCGACGCCCGGCGATGATCACGCAGTTCGCGGAGTCGTCCATCAGCACGCCGTAGCGCTCGCAGAACGCCGCGGTGTCGGCGAGATCCGGATCGATCTCGGCGGCGAGGACGTCCGCCGCGCGCGGCCAGGTCGCCAGCGCCGCGACCACCGGCGCGGCGAGCAGGTCGGTGCGATCGGGTTGCCAGTCGAGCGTCCCAGGGCCGGTCATAGACCGACCCTACTGAGAGCCGGAGGCGACGCCGGAACGGGAAGCCCGAGCGGGCGAGCCACGCAGCGGATGAGAGCACCCACCCGCTCGGGCTCCGATCCGAAACGTAGGACTGCCCGTGTCCGGTGCACCATGCCCGGCGCCGAGTGTTCACCTGGCCGTCCCGTCCTACGCTGGAACCATGACCACCGTCGCCGACACCGACGCGATCGTCGAGCGCATCCTGACCACCTACGACACGATCACCGTCGTCGGCGCGTCCGCCTCCGCACACAAGCCCGCGCACACGGTGCCGGCGTTGATGCAGCGCCTGGGCTGGCGCATCGTGCCGGTGAACCCGACGGCCGAGACTATCCTCGGCGAGACCGCCTACCCGACGCTCGCGGACGTCCCGGAGCCCGTCGGCTTCGTCGACGTGTTCCGCCCGTCCGCCGCGACACCGGACATCGCGCGGCAGGCCGTCGCCGCCGGCGCCACCGCGCTGTGGCTGCAGCTGGACATCGCGTCCGCCGAGGCCCGCCGCATCGCCGAGGACGCCGGACTGCTCTACGTCGAAGACCGCTGCCTCGCGATCGAGATCCGCCGGTTGGGGCTGACCGGGCCTACGCGTTAGCCCGCGCCGCCGCCTGCCAGGTGGCGAACTGGACGAGCTGACCGGCGAGGATGCGAAGGCCGCCGAGCACGCGCTCGTCGAAACCGTCCGGGCCGATCTGCTCGGCCGAGTTCACCGTGACACCGAACGGCGTCGGCCAGCCGCGCAGCGCATGGATCGTCGAGCGCACCGACATCAGCGCGGTGCCGCACGCCTGCCAGCCCGCGGCCGACACGATCACGCCGACCGCACGTCCCTCGAGGTAGGGACGGGCGTCGCCGCGCAGCAGTTCGAGGTGGTCGAGCGCGTTCTTCACCAGTCCGGACATGCTGCCGTGGTAGCCGGGTGTCGCGATGATCAGCGCGTCCGCGGCGCGCACGGCATCCAGCAGAGGCTGTGCATCCGGATCCGGACCGTTCTCGGCGTTGAAGATCGTCAGGCCGGCGAGGTCGGCGCCGACGACCTCCTGCGTGCGGGCGCCGAGCGCCTCGGTCTCGTCGAGGCACAGCCGCAGCAGCCGGTTCGTCACCGACGCCGGCCCGGTCGAACCGCCGATGCCGACGATCAGCGGACCCTCGGTCATCACGCACACACTCCCCGGCTCGGACGTCCAACCCACTCTATTCACCGGCCTGCGACGCCGACCGGTGACGGTTACCCCGAATACACGCGGCCGTCACACGCCTTGCTCACGCTGGAAAGGACAACCGCGTCGAGGCCGGCGCGGACGATCCGAGAAGGCGGTGCATGATGACGCAACGACGAGACGAGTCCGACTGGACGGTCTGGCAGGTGAACGCGCTCGTGGGCGCCGACCGCGACGACGTGATCGCCGAGCTGGACGTACCGGCGGGTGCGAAGAGGCGCGCGGACGGACGTGCGTCGTTCTGGGCCCGGGCCGATCAGCTGCGGCGCCTCAAGGCGTCCTGACCTGCAGCAGCCGCGGGCAGCTCAGCCACCCGCGCTCAGCCACCTGCGAAGGGCGGCAGCAGATCGACGACCGCGCCGTCCACCAGCCGCGTGGTGTCGCCCGCCTGCTGGCCGTCCACCAGGAAGGACGCGACGCCGCAGACAGTGCGCAGTTCGGGGCGGTCGGCGAGCTTGTCGCGCAGCTCGCCCACGGTGGTGGCGGCGACGACGGCTTCGTCCTGCCCGGCGGCGCGTTGGGCGCCGGCCCAGAAACGGACGGTGACCTCGGGAACTGTCACTTCTGCGGGATCTCCACGACGACGTTGGTCGCCTTGACGGCGGCGATCGCGGTGACGCCCGGCTCGAGGCCGAGTTCGTCGGCCGCTTCCCGGCTCATCAGCGAGACAACGCGGTACGGACCGCACTGCAGTTCGACCTGCGCCATGACGGTGTCGCGCACGATGCGGGTCACGATGCCGACGAAGCGGTTGCGTGCGGACTGTCCCCCGACGGCCGCCGGTTCCACGATCGCGCCGGCGTTCTCGACGGCGAAGCGGGCAAGCGTCTCGCCGTCGACCACCCGCCGCCCGGCCGCGTCGGTCGTCGACTCGAGCCGTCCGCCGTCGGCCCAGCGGCGCAGCGTGTCATCGCTGACCCCGAGCAGCTCCGCGGCCTCGCGGAGTCGGTAGCTGGGCATGATCGGCAGCGTAGTCAGTCCGCGTCGTCCAGCGCGTCCACCAGATGCCCGAGCGCGTCGACCGCCTCGAGCACCGCGGCACGATCCTCGTCCGCAAGGCGCTTCAGGGCACGGTCGAGGCGCGTGCGGTGCGCGGCGTCCCACTGCGTCACGGTCTCGCGACCACCGCTGGTGAGCGTGACGACCGCGGCGCGACGGTCCTGCGGATCGGCCTCGCGGACGACCAGCCCCGCGCCGATCAACTTGCCGACCAACGCGCTCACCGTGCTCTGCGCCAGACGCAGCCGCTCGGCCAGATCGCCGACCCGCATCGAGCCACGCTCGTCCAGCGTCTGCAGCACCTCCATCTGGGCGACCGGGCGCTGCTCCCACGGATACTCGTCGCGGATCGCCCGGCGCAGCGCGCGACGCAGCCGGGTGATGACGTCGGTGAGTTCGCGGGTGTCCTGCGCCGAGACGGTCGCGCGCGATGGCATGGGCACAGCTTAGGGAGCCGTCGCCCGGCCGAAACCATCGGTTTACGAATAGTTTTGTTACCGATGTATCGTGGAGGATGTGGCTGTGCTCTACGTCGCCGGTGAGCGAGCGCGCCCCGGTTGGGTGCGCGATCGTCCCGGCGCGTGGTTGGCCGCGGTGGGGACGGTCTGTTTCGGCGCGTTCATGGGACAGCTCGACGCCAGCATCGTCGCGCTGACCTACCACTCGATCGGCACCCGGTTCGGCGCGACGCTGAACGCGGTGCAGTGGGTGTCGCTGTCCTACCTGGCAACGCTGGCGGTGCTGCTCGTCCCGGTCGGCCGGATCTCCGACCGCATCGGCCGAAAGCGCGTCTACCTCTGGGGATTCTCCGCGTTCACCGTCACCTCGCTCGGCTGCGCGTTCG
>Ga0164242_10006413_pt1 | contig 12939 bp, 12 predicted proteins | sample OricomgcompostMG_FD_108783 | JGI IMG/M metagenome (GOLD analysis project Ga0164242, IMG submission 108783) | Miracle-Growth compost microbial communities from Emeryville, California, USA - Original compost - Miracle growth compost (MG) ... | reverse complement strand
TTGGCAGTCGCCATGATCTTTTCCTTCAATTCGGGAATTGTAAGAACGGGGGTATTGACCGAGGCGGGCTTGGCCTTGGGGCCCGATGCGCGCCGCGGTTTCGAAACAATCCTGCGTACTTTGGCAACCGGCTTCTGGGCGGCCGGCTTGCTCGTCTTCCTGGCAGCGGGCTTGCGGGCTCGCTTGCGCTTCGGCGCCGTGGCCTTTGCGGCCGGCGGCACCCTGGCAGGGGTCTCGCTCACCACCGGTTGATCGGGTGTGACGGGCGCGGCCTCGGCCGGGACAATCTGGGACCTTGCCGGATCGACCGACGCCGCGGCTGCGGCGTAAGCTTCTTCGGCACTTTTCACGGCTTTGTCGCTCGACTCGGCCATTGTCCTAGGTCCTCGTATTGTTGCACTGCACAAAATAGCCCTCGCACGTGCGAAGTCAAGCATTTTTTGTGCAGTGCAGCAAAAATGTCGAACCATGGCCCCCGGATGGTGCCCCGCGAATGGTCCCAATGGTCGCACTCGCCATGGCGGCTAATCGGACACGGTGTCGGAGAGCCCATCGAGCAGCGCCGGGAAGCTCTCGCGCGCCTCGGCTTGCGGATCGGCGGCGCCGTCCTTGCGCAGTTCCCACGGGGCGGCGAAGCGGCGCGGGTCGAGGCGGGCGAGCAGCCACATCAGCAGCCGGTCGCTCGGCAAGCGCTTCTCCGCCACCAGAACGCCCTCGTGCCAGACCTGCTCGGTGCGGCCGTTGATCGCGCGATCGAAGGCGATGGCGGACAGCCGCCCGACCGCGAGCTGGTCGGCCGTGTCCCACGCCGCGGCGAAGGCAGGCGAGCGGGCCCGCAGGCGATAGGCCGAACGCGCGGTGAGGCGCGCGGCGGCGGCGGCGAGATGGACCGAGCCGGTCTCGGCAAGATTTTCGAGGAACAGCCGCTGCCGCTCGGCGCTCCACCCGGCGAGGCGCTTGCGGCTATCCTCCAGTTCGACGCCGTCGAAGGGCATGGCCTTGTCCGAGGCCGGGAGCAGGTCGGTCGGCCAGACTTCGTTCCGTTCACGCTTCGGCACCAGCGACAGGCTCGGCCCGCCCTCTTCGTCCGCCGCCTTGGCGATGGCCTCGAACTTGCCGGTTGCCGCGCACCAATCGTCGAATTCCTCGGGCGTCAATTCCCGCTTTGCGTGCCGCGCCATGATCGTTGCTCCTTTGTGAGTCGAAAAAGGAGCGGATCATTTAGGGCATGCCGAGGCGTGTAGGAAAACGGTTTCCGTTCGTTCCGCGCATTTTGTAGGATTTGCAACACGTAGGGTGCATTGAGCCACTGGCGAAATGCACCACAGGGCCTAAAACTTCCTCAATGCCCCAATACCGCCGATGGTTCGTTCCCGGTGGAACATACTTCTTCACCGCCAATCTCCTCCGCCCGGACAGCCAGCTATTGGTCGAGCAGATAGAAGCGTAATTCCCGCGGACATAATACTTAATTCAGGCACCATCATCCGGTGCTTACCCAACCTTCACCGCATCGCCACATACCGCCCGGGAGCGTCCTCGATCACCTTGTCGCCATGCCCGCCGGGCTTGCGCTTGCCGGTGGCTTTCACTCGCGCGCCGTCGATCGCTTCGAGCCAGCCGAACCAGTCGCTCCACCAGCTTCCGGGATGCTCGGTGGCCCCTTCGAGAAAGGCGTCGAGCGTGTCCGCCGCCGCGTCGTTGGTCCAGTACTGGTACTTGCGCGCCAGCGGCGGGTTGACGACCCCGGCGATGTGTCCGCTGCCGGCGAGCACGAAGCGCATCGGGCCGGAAAACTGCGTCGTGAGGCGCCAGACGCTTTCGGGCGGAGCGATGTGGTCCTCGCGCCCGGCCTGGATGTAGCTCGGCGTCTCGACCAGGTGCAGGTCGATCGCGGTCCCGTCGGCGGCGAGCGCATCGGGCTCGACCAGCTTGTTGTCGCGATAGAGGTCGCGCAGATAGGATTCGTGCCACTTCGCCGGCAGGTTGGTCACGTCCCCATTCCAGTAAAGCAGGTCGAACGCGGGGTAGTCTTCACCGAGCAGGTAATAATTGACCACGTAGTTCCAGATCAGGTCGGCCCCGCGCAGCATGTTGAAGGTCGCCGCCATGTAGCGGCCGTCGAGATAGCCGCCCTTGCTGGCCTGCCGGATCAGTTCGAGCTGGGTATCGTCGACGAACAGTTTGAGGTCGCCGGCGCGCTCGAAATCCACTTGCGCCGTCAGGAAGGTCGCGCTGCGAACCTTATCGGCCTGGCCTCGCCGGGCCAGGATGGCCAATGTCGCGGCCAGCGTGGTGCCGGCGACGCAGTAGCCGATTGCATGAACCGCCGGCACGCCGAGCCGTTCGCGGATCGTGTCGATCGCGTCGATCTCGGCGCGCACGTAATCGTCCCACGTCACTTCGGCCATGCTGGCGTCGGCGGAGCGCCAACTGACCATGAATACCGTCAGCCCCTGCTCGACCGCCCACTTCACGAAGCTCTTCTTCGGATTGAGGTCGAGGATGTAGAAGCGGTTGATCCACGGCGGGAAGATCACCAGCGGGGCTTCCATCACCTTGTCGGTTGCCGGCGAATACTGGATCAGTTGATAGAGCGGCGTCTCGTGGATCACCTTGCCGGGGGTGCAGGCAATGTTCTCGCCAAGCTTGAACGCGCTCGCGTCGGTATGCGTCAACTGGCCTTTCTCGAGATCGGCGGTGAGCCGCTCGATTCCCCGGATGAGATTGGCGCCATGCGTTTCCAGCGTGCGTTCGAGCACCACCGGATTGGTCAGCGGGAAGTTCGCCGGGCTCATTGCGTCGAGCACGCTTTTCAGCGCGAAGCGCAACTGTTCACGCTCGCGCTCGTCGATTCCATGCACGTCCTCGACAATCTCGCTCAGCCGCTCGGCCAGCAGCAGGTAAGTCTGGTGGATAAGCGCGAACGCCGGCTGTTCGCGCCAGGCCGGATCGGCGAAGCGGCGGTCCTTGCGCGGCAAGGCCGGTTCGGCCTCAGGCGCCGCCGCGGTCATCTCGCCGTCGGGCCCGATGCCGTACTGCGCGAGAATGTCCCGCCACAACTCCGTGCCTTCCTGCCACAATTGCTGCTGGCGCTCGGGATCGAGCAGCGGAAGCTGCCGGTACCACGCTTGCATCAGGCCCATCCATTGCGCCGGGTCGGCCAGGAATGGAACCGGCGGCTCGGGCAGGCTTTCCTGCTGATGAAAATCGAGCCACATCGATTGCAGCCGCTGCGCCGCCTCCCCCCATTCGGCCATCGCCGCCTCGTCCGGCATGGCGGCGCTGACGAGTTGCCGTGCCGCTTCGCTTTGCAGGCGCAACATCTCGGTGAAGATGTCGGGAGTCTCGCTCTCGCTCTCGGTTGCCATGGGTGTAAGGTAATGGCGAATTTTTGCGGTTGCGAGCAATCAATTGCGCGAAAGCTGCGATTCCGTCACAATCGCGCCTCCGACGCGGCATGGGGCCGCGCCGCGAAGACAAGCCAGAGGTCATGGATACCGAGTTCTACCGCATCAAGCGACTGCCGCCCTATGTCATCGCCGAAGTCAACGCGATGCGGCACGCAGCACGCCAGGCGGGAAGGGACATCATCGATCTCGGCATGGGCAACCCGGACCTGCCGCCGCCGCAGCACGTGATCGACAAGCTGTGCGAGGTGGCAAGGAAGCCTGACGCCCACGGTTATTCGCAGTCGAAAGGCATCCCCGGTCTGCGTCGGGCGCAGGCGAATTACTACGGCCGCCGCTTTGGCGTCGAACTCGATCCCGAGCGCGAAGTCGTCGTGACGATGGGCTCCAAGGAAGGCCTCGCCAGCCTTGCCACCGCGATCGCAGCGCCGGGCGATGTGGTGCTGGCGCCGAACCCGAGCTATCCGATCCATACCTTCGGCTTCATGGTTGCCGGGGCGACGATCCGTGCGGTGCCGACCACGCCGAACGCCGAATACTGGGAATCGCTCGATCGGGCGATGCGCTTTACCATTCCCCGCCCGAGTGTGCTGGTGGTCAACTTCCCGTCGAACCCGACGGCGGAAGTGGTCGATCTCTCGTTCTACGAAAAGCTCGTCGCCTGGGCGAAGGAGAACAAGATCTGGGTTATCTCCGATCTTGCCTATTCCGAACTCTATTTCGACGGCAAGCCGACGCCCTCGATCCTCCAGGTGCCGGGCGCCAAGGACGTCGCGGTCGAGTTCACCTCGCTCTCCAAGACGTTCTCGATGGCCGGCTGGCGCATCGGCTTCGCAGTTGGCAACCGCGAGTTGATCGCCGCGCTCACCCGGGTGAAGTCTTACCTCGATTACGGCGCGTTCACCCCGATCCAGGCGGCCGCCTGCGCCGCGCTCAACGGCCCGCAGGATATCGTCGAGCGCAATCGCGAACTCTACCAGAAGCGGCGCGACGTAATGGTCGAATCCTTCGGCCGCGCCGGATGGGAAATCCCCCCGCCGCCGGCCTCCATGTTCGCCTGGGTGCCATTGCCGCCGTCGCTCAGGCACATGGGCAGCCTGGAGTTCGCCAAGCAGCTCCTGACCCATGCCGAGGTGGCGGTGGCCCCGGGTGTCGGCTTCGGCGAGCAGGGTGAGGGTTTTGTGCGCATCGCCATGGTCGAGAACGAGCAGCGCCTGCGCCAGGCCGCGCGCAACGTGAAGCGCTACCTGCAGCAGATGGGAGTCAACACCACCGCAGCCTGACGGATAAGCGCTGGCGCGAAGGGGGCTGGCGGGTTACCTCCCGGACAAAGACAACAAACGAGAGGACGCCCATGCCTGCCGATGCGGATTCCCGCACGCTCGACGTGACTGCCTTTTTCGAAGGCGCCGGGATCACCCGGTTCCATATCTGGCTGCTGGTGGTCTCCTCGTTCGTTACCCTATTCGACGGGCTCGATTTCGCGCTGATTTCCGTCGTTCTGCCGTACTTGAGGGACGATCTGCGGCTCGACGCGACGATGATGGGCTGGGTTACCTCGGCGGCTTTCGCGGGGCAGATGATCGGTTCGCTGTTCGGCTCCTATCTGGCCGACCTCTACGGGCGCCGGCCGGTCATCATCTGGTGTACGATGGCCGGAGCGCTGTTCACTTTCGTGACCGGTTTCGCCGGAAGCCCCGAGATGATCATCGCGCTGCGCCTGCTCGGCGGCCTCGCCATCGGCGGGTTGCTGGCGCCGGCCTGGTCGCTCAACATCGAATCGATGCCTTCGGGCAAAAAGGCGACGGCGGTGACCATCATCATGCTCGGCTTCAGCATCGGCGGCGCGCTGGCTGGGCAGGTGACTAACTTCATCGCACCGGCGCACGGCTGGCAGTCGGTGTTCTGGGTTTGCGGCGTTGGCACCGGTGCGCTGGCGCTGATCCTGCTGTTCACGCTGCCCGAATCCGCCCGCTGGATGGTGGCCAAAGGCAAGCCAGCGGCCGCCATCGGCAAGGCGCTGAGCAAGTTCGATCCAGCGGTCGGCCACGCCGCTTATACCGGCTTCCGGCTAACGGACGAACGCAAGGCCGATGGCGGCGAATCGCCTTGGGCCAAGACGGCGGACCTCTTCCGCGGTGCGCTCGCCTTCATCACACCGGTGATCTGGTTTACCTACTTCTGCTCCTCGTTCGCGATCTACATGAGGGTGAGCTACGGCATCGTCTTCCTCGAACAACTCGGGGTGGATCGGATCGAAGGGACCAATATCGGCTCGTTCGGCGGCCTCGTCGGCGCGGTCGGGGGCGTGCTGCTGCTCGCTTTCACCGAAAAGCGCGGACCGATCTGGATCGCGCTGGCGCCTCTTCTTGGCGTTCCGGCGATGCTGGCGGTCGGCATGGGTCTGACCGGCGGGCCGTGGTTCATCCCGGTGGTGATCGCCGGCACGGTGCTGGTCGGTGTGGGGCATGCGGCGGTGATCTCGATGACAACGATCTATTACCCGAGCGCGGTGCGCTCGACTGGAGGCGGCTGGGCCAGCTTCGTCGCCAAATTCGCCGCGGTGGCGGCGCCGATCGTGGGCGCGGCGTGGTTCCTTGGCAGCACGGAACGGGTGCTGAACGGCTATTCGTTCACCGGCTACTGCCTCGCCGGCGTGGTGATCGGCATCGTCGCGCTGGCCGTCTACGCGAAGCGCCTTCTCGCCGAGCGAGCGCTGCAGGATATCGAGCCGGTCGCGGCCTGACTAGGACGGATGATCTTCGCCAAGCGCCTTCGCGACCGTGTGATGCTGGGCGAGATCACTTGCAGCGTGCGCATCTGGCAGCGGCCGCGCGTGAAGACCGGCGGCCGCTATCGCCTCGGGCCGGGCGAAATCCACGTGACTTCGGTTCGTGAGATCGAATGGGACAAGGTCACGCCCGAACTTGCGCGCCGTTCGGGGTTCGACAGCGTGGCGGATCTGCTCTCGGTGGCGAAGCACGGTTCGGGCGACAACGTCTATCTGGTGGAATTCGAATTCCACGAGCCTTCGTGACCGCCGTGTCGCCTGTTTCCGTGTTGACATTGATATATGTTTATGCACGATTGCGGGCATCGACTTCGTTTTGTCATAAATAGATAATGGATGGGAATAATAATATGGCTCACAAATTCGAAATCTATAAGGACAAAGCTGGAGAGTTCCGCGTCCGTTTCAAATACAACTCCGAAGTCATGCTTTCGAGTGAAGGATATTCGAGCAAGGCCTCGGCAACGGCTGCCATCGAATCGGTCAAGAAGAATGCTCCCGGCGCGGAGATCGAAGACAACAGCTAGCTGGCTTGCGGGGGGCCTCGAACAACACTCCATTTCGATCGGAGGAACTATGAGCATTCTCGACGGAATTCTGGGCCAGCTCGGCGGCAACGTCGATATCGGCAATCTCGCGGCCAAGGTCGGGCTCGATCCGGCTATGGCGGAAAAGGCAGTGGCGGCTCTCGGCGCGGCGCACCCGCAGCCGGGCAACACAGTGGAGACGGCCGCGGCCAATACCGGCATCGACAGCGGCACGCTGAGCCAGATCGTCGCCCAGATCGGCGGCGAAGGGTCGCTGGCCCGCTTCAGCCAGATCCTCCACGAACATCCGCAGGCGGCCAGCGTGCTCGGCCAACTTGACCGCGACGGTGATGGCAATCCCCTCAACGACATTCTCGGAGCGGCCGGGAAGTTCTTCGGCAAATCCTGATCGATAAGAGGTTGACGGGCCGGCGCTAAGGCTGGCCCGCGGCTTCTGTCATCGGTCGATCCTCGTGTTCGATGCTGCGAGAGCCGCCGCCGCACGCCCTGCCGAAGTCTTCTCCACCCGCCACTGAACACCGACAAGCTTGTTCGCGCGAAGGCATTGGCCGGCTACGGATAGAAGCCCTTCAAATAGCCAAAGTCGAAGCTGGCCGACGTGCTTGGCCTTTGGCGGCGCCATCAAACAGCGACAGGATTGTCGCCACCGATTCGTTCGCGCTCGCAGGCCGCGCACGGTGGCATAGTCGGTAAGTTGCTCCGGCGTCATGTCGAGCACGGCCTCGCGATCGAAGCCTCTTCCCCGCTTTCGCATTGCGTGCCCGCGGCCCATTCGCTAGGGCGCGCAATCCGCGCTCAAAGCGCATCGAGGCCCGATGGCGGAGTGGTTACGCAGAGGACTGCAAATCCTTGCACGCCGGTTCGATTCCGGCTCGGGCCTCCACTTCCTTCCAGCGTGACGCGGACCTGGCGATGAGCAGCCCCACGACAGCTCCGGCAAGCGTGCCCGTGCGGCGGTCCTATGTGATCGCGGCGATCATGCTCGCGTCGTTCATGATCGCCATCGAGCAGACGATCGTCGCCACGGCGATGCCGCAGATCGTCCGCTATCTCGGCGGGCTTTCGCTCTATTCGTGGGTGTTCTCCTCCTTCCTGCTGACCCAGAGCGCCACGACGGTGCTGTTCGGCAAGCTGGCCGATCTTTACGGACGCAAGCACGTGCTGCTGGTCGGCATCGCCATCTTCCTGGCCGGCTCGATCGCCTGCGGTCTGGCCTGGTCGATGCCTTCGTTGATCGCCTTCCGGTTGGTGCAGGGCCTGGGCGCGGGGGCGATCCAGCCGGTGTCGATGACCGTCGTCGGCGATCTCTATCCGGCGCAAGAGCGCGGCAAGGTGCAGGGCTGGCTGGCGAGCGTCTGGGGCGTGTCGTCGATCGCCGGTCCGCTCGCCGGTGGGCTCATCATCCAGCACATGACCTGGGCGTGGATATTCTGGATCAATGTGCCGGTCGGCCTGGCTTCGGCGGCGGGGTTCTTCCTGTTCCTGCGCGAAGACGTGGCCCACCAGCAACGCAGCGTCGATGCGGCGGGTGCGGTGCTGTTCGCGGTGGCCGTCGCCGCCTTCATGATGGTGCTGACCGAAGCAGGAACGGGGCGGCTCACGCTGCCAGCCGTGGCGCTGGCCGTGTGCTTGGCCAGCGCAGCGCTGTTCGTGCGCCAGGAAAGGCGCGCGGCCGATCCGATGGTTGCCTTCTCGTTGTGGGCCCGCCGGGTCATGGCGACGACCAACGCTGCGACGCTGTTCAGCGGCATGGCGATGATCGGCCTGACCACCTTCCTGCCGATGTACGTTCAGGTGGTGATGGGCCGCTCGCCGCTCGTCGCCGGGTTCATGCTGACGGCGATGGTCCTCGGTTGGCCGATCGCGGCCACGGCCGGCGCGCGCCAGTTCCATCGCTTCGGGCTGCGGCCGATCCTGATAGCGGGCGGGGCGCTGATCGCGCTGGGCGGCGTGCCGTTCGTCTTCCTGACGCCTGCGATGTCGCCGTATGTTGCCGGCATGGGCTCGCTCATCATGGGCTTTGGCATGGGCTTTCTCAGCACTGCCGCCATCGTCATCGTGCAGGACAGCGTCGGCTGGCGGGAGCGGGGCTCGGCCACCGCTTCGAACGTGTTCTCCCGCAATCTCGGCAGCACGCTCGGCGCCGCGGCGCTCGGCGGATTGCTCAATCTGCGCCTCGCCAGCGGCGGCTCCGGCTCCCTCGCGGATATCCAGCGGGCGCTATCCGGCGACACCTCTGCTGCGCTGGCAGCGAGCAAGCACGTGCTGGCGCAGGGTCTGCATCTGACCTTCTGGGCCGTGCTCGCCGTCGGCGTGATGACGCTGGTGCTGACGCTGCTCGTTCCGCACGTCGAGGTGAGCCGGCGCTAGGGAATAGAGACTAGAGCACCATCAGGTCGTGCGCGAAGATCACTTCTCCCGAGAAGTGCTTCCGGGCCGCGGCGATCCACATGCCGTCGGTGACTCCCGGCATCAGCGCCACGGTGTGGGCCAGCACCAGCGTCTTGACGCCGGCCTGCTGAGCGATCTGGCCAGCTTGCTCGGCGGTCGTGTGCGAGTTGAGCACATGGGTGAGCAGCTTCCGCGCGTCACCTGCGATCGCCGAGCCGCGCTCGCGATTGTCGACCCGGGCATCCCCCACCTGCCCCGTGGCGGCGGCTGCCTGGTCAGGGTCCGGATAGATCGCCTCGTGCACCAGCACGTCGCAGCCCTTGGCCAGCTCGACCAGGTTCTGCGACGGTGAAGTATCGCCCGAGAAAGCGATCGAACGCCCGGGTGCGTCGATGCGATAGCCGAGGGAGGGAAAGATCGGCGTATGGTGCACCACAGTGCAACTGACCTTGACCGTGCCGTCGTCCATCACCGCTTGCGGCTTGCTCAGTTCCGTGGCGTTGACTGGCCCCATCGGCGGATGACCGATGTCGTCCAGCCAGACATCGACATCCGGCTTGAGCGCCTTCAGGTATCCGTCGAGAACCGTCTTCAGCGGCGGCGGGCCGTAGATGTCCAACGGGCGCGTCAACCCGGCGTACCACGCGAAGTAGGTCAGTGTGCCAAGCTCGATGTTGTGATCCGGGTGGTTGTGCGTGATGAAGAGGTTGCGGATATCCTGCAATCTGAGCCCTGCGCGGACGAGTTGCTCGCTCGCGCCGTAGCCGCAGTCGATTACATAGACGCGGTCGCCGATCACAACCGCGTAGCAAGTCATGTAGCGGTCGCTGCCCACGCTCGGGCCGGCGCGCGAGCCAAGGATGTAGAGCTTGGTGTCGCTCTCCGGCGTTGCTCGCACGGCTGCCGAAGTGGCCAACGATGCCGCAGCCGAAACAGCGCCCGCGGTCCGCAAAAGGCCACGGCGGTCGATAGTCCAGTCATGATTCACTTCGATTACCCTTCCGATGCTCCGCCCCCAGGCGACGGAATGGTGAATCCCTGCTCCCTGGATAACAGGCTTATCGGCCGCCGGGCCGTTGTCAATGAGCACGGGGATTGCAGGCCCGCGCCAACCTCTCTAAGGGACCGCCCCTGTGCCGCTTTAGCTCAGTTGGTAGAGCACCTCATTCGTAATGAGGGGGTCACTGGTTCGAGTCCAGTAAGCGGCACCAGGCTTCCAGCAGAAATACTCATGCCATTATGAATCTGGCTGAGCGTCGGGTGTCTTGCGCGCCTTTGTGACAGCGACGGACTGGACGCCTGGTTCGTTTCGCAGCCGCGCCGCGCCTGCCCGAATATCGGCCTTCGATACGCGGACGAGGTGGATCGTGGTTTCCTCGAGATGGTGCTCGACCGGGGAGACCACGACGCGCTCCATCTGCGCGCCGCGCACTCCGAGCGATTCCCGTAGGTCTTCGATCGAGAGCGCCCCCTTTTCCGCCACGATGCGAAAGACGCAGCTCTGCACCCGCGCCCGGTACGCTTCTTCGATCGGCTTGATCCCGGCCAGAATGACAAGGATGATGGCGGTAGAAACACCCGCAGCGAAGAACAGGCCGCCGCCTGCTGCCAATCCCAAGGCCGCCACCGACCATATGCTGGCCGCGGTTGTCAATCCGCGCACGGCCTGTCCGCGAAGCAGGATCGAGCCCGCGCCGAGGAAGCCGATGCCCGAAACGACCTGGGCCGCGACCCTTGAAGGATCGAGAATGACGTGCGGCAGCATCGTCGCGTGCGTGAAGCCATAAGCCGAGACGATCATGAACAGGCACGCGCCGACCGCGACCAGCATATGGGTGCGAATGCCGGCCGACCACATCAGGCGCTCGCGTTCGAATCCGACCAAGCTACCGAGAAGCGCTGCTACGGCGAGCCGGATGACGATGTCGGTATCGGTAATCACGAGTAGCGTACAAGACCTTGGCCGCGGCGTCGCAGTCGATCGCAATGGGTTGAAGGCAGACCTTGCTTTAGCACCGATCCGCCGAATAGCCACCTCGGCGGGTGCGAGCCGATGGCCCGCCGGTGAGCGCTTCGGTCAATCCAGCACGACGATCTCGCCGGCCAGCCGCTCCACCTCGGCGGCGGCATGGCTGACGAGCAGGGTCGGCAGTTCGAGATCGTCACGGATGCGCTCGAGCAGGCGGAGGATTTCTTCGGCCCGGGCCGAATCGAGCGAAGTCAAGGGCTCGTCGAGCAGCAGGAAGCGCGGCGCGGAGAGCAGGGCGCGGCCGATGGCGACGCGCTTGGCCTCGCCGCCGGAGAGGGTCGCCGGGTAGCGGCGCGCGAGGTGGCCGATGCCGAGGAAATCGAGCGCTTCGGCTCGGCTCATCAGCGCTGCTTCGGCGCGTTCGCCATAAGCCAAGTTGGCGGCGACGGTCCTGTGAGGGAACAGCCGCAGGTCCTGGAATACGTAGCCGGCACGGCGGCGTTCGGGCGGCAGGTCCACGCCGGCTGCGCTGTCGAACAGGGTCTCGCCGCCGATGCGTACATGGCCGGAGAGCGGCCGATTGAGCCCGGCCACGCAGTTCAGGAGCGTGGTCTTGCCGATGCCGGAGGGGCCGGTGATGGCGACCAGCCCAGCGTCGCTGGTGACAGCGAATTCCCGGGCGCTCTCCCCGGCCCGGTAAGTGACGGCGATGTCAAAGGACATGCGCGCGCCTCCCGTGTGAGCGACGCACGAGCAGTTCCGAGGCGAGCAGCGCGGCGACCGAGAGCAGCACCGAGATGATCGCCAGGCGGGCCACCTCGCTCTCGGCGCCGGGCACTTGCAGCCCGGTGTAGATTGCCAGCGGCAGGGTTCGGGTCTGGCCCGGAATGTTGGACGCGAAAGTGATCGTCGCCCCGAATTCGCCGAGCGAGCGGGCGAAACCGAGCATCGTTCCGGCCATCACGCCAGGCAGGCTGAGGGGCAGGGTGATGGTGAGGAACGCGCGCCACGGCGTCGCGCCGAGAGTCCGCGCCGCGCCGACCAGCCGGCGGTCGACCGCTTCGATGGACAGGCGCATCGCCCGCACCATCAGCGGCAGGGCCATCACCGCCGCCGCCAGCGCCGCGCCGGTCCAGCGGAACACGAGGACGAGGCCCGCCGTGCGCTCCAGCCAATGGCCGAGCGGGCCGGTGCGGCCGAACAGCAGCAGCAGCACCCAGCCGGTCACGACCGGCGGAAGCACCAGCGGCAAGTGCACCGCCGCGTCGATCAGGATGCGCCCGGGAAAGCGCCGCCGGGCGAGCAGCCAGGCTAGGCCGTAGGCGAACGGCAGCGTCACGGCGACAGCCAGCACGCTGACCTTGAGCGACAGGGCGACGATCCCCCACTCGGCCGGAGTGGGCCACGCGGTCACTTGGCCGCGCCGAATCCGTGTTTCGCGAAGATCGCCCGGCCTTGGTCGGAGGTGAGGAACTGCTCGAAACCGGCAGCCTGGGCGTTCTTCGATGCGGCGAGCACGGCCACCGGATAGCGGATCGGCGGATGGCTGTCTTCCGGGAAGGTGGCGAGCACGCGCACCGATTTCGAAGCGGCGGCGTCGGTTGCATAGACGATGCCCAGCGGCGCCTCGCCGCTTTCGACCAGCGCCAGCGCTGCGCGCACGTTATCCGCCCGGGCGACCTTGCCGGAGAGCCTGTCCCACAGCTTCAGGTGCTCGAGCGCGGCCTTGCCGTATTTGCCCGCCGGCACCGAATCGGGCTCGGCCATCGCCAGCCGGCCCTTGCCGAGCGCGGCGTCGAGGCTGGCGGCGTTTGTCAGGTCCACGCTGGC
>Ga0164242_10006412_pt1 | contig 12939 bp, 11 predicted proteins | sample OricomgcompostMG_FD_108783 | JGI IMG/M metagenome (GOLD analysis project Ga0164242, IMG submission 108783) | Miracle-Growth compost microbial communities from Emeryville, California, USA - Original compost - Miracle growth compost (MG) ... | reverse complement strand
GCCATCGGGCGGGTGCGCTTTGCCGTGGAGACCCAGGCCGTGCCGCCGGCCCTGCAAACCAGGGTCCTGAAATCGGGCGGCTGATCGGCTTGCATAACCCCGGCGGGTGGCCTATTCCACAGTCCACATTCGGGATACAAAAAATTGTCCACCGATAAGACTGTTATATCGCATCTCCGCCGCCTGGAGGCCGAGAGCATCCATATCATGCGCGAGGTGGCGGCCGAGTTCGCCAATCCGGTGATGCTCTATTCGGTGGGCAAGGATTCCGCCGTGATGCTGCATCTGGCGATGAAGGCTTTCTATCCGTCAAAGCCGCCCTTCCCGCTAATGCACGTCAACACGACCTGGAAGTTCCAGGAGATGATCCGCTTCCGCGACGAGACGGTGAAGCGGCTGGGACTGGACTTCATCGAATATATCAACCAGGACGGCATCGCCCGCGGCATCAATCCGTTCGATTCCGGTTCGTCGCTGCACACCCAGGTGATGAAGACCGAGGCGCTGAAGCAGGCGCTGGACAAATACAAGTTCGATGCCGCCTTCGGCGGTGCCCGCCGCGACGAGGAGAAAAGCCGCGCCAAGGAACGTATTTTCTCTTTCCGCAACGCCGCCCATGCCTGGGACCCCAAGAGCCAGCGCCCCGAACTCTGGCGCGTCTACAACACGCGCATCAACAAGGGTGAAAGCATTCGCGTCTTTCCGCTCTCCAACTGGACCGAGTTGGACATCTGGCAATACATCCTGGCCGAGAATATCCCCATCGTGCCGCTATATTTCGCCAAGAAGCGCCCGGTGGTGGAGCGCGCCGGTACGCTGATCATGAAGGATGACGACCGCATGAAGCTGCTGCCTGGCGAAAAGGTGGAAGAGAAGCTGGTCCGCTTCCGCACTCTGGGCTGCTATCCGCTCACCGGCGCTATCGAAAGCGACGCCGACACGTTGGAGGGCATCGTCACCGAAATGTTCACGGCGCGCACGTCCGAACGCCAGGGCCGGCTGATCGACAGCGACGAAAAGGCGTCGATGGAGAAGAAGAAGAAGGAAGGGTATTTCTGAGATGAACGCCCCAACCGACCTGAAGGAATTTCTCGCCGCGCAGGAAAGGAAGTCCCTGCTGCGCTTTCTCACCTGCGGCAGCGTCGATGACGGCAAGTCCACCCTGATCGGGCGGCTGCTCTACGACACCAAACTGCTGTTCGAGGACACGCTGGCTAGTTTGGAGAAGGACAGCAAGAAGTTCGGCACCACCGGGGAGGATATCGACTTTGCGCTGCTGGTCGATGGCCTGGAGGCCGAACGCGAGCAGGGCATCACCATCGACGTCGCCTATCGTTTCTTCGCCACCGACAAGCGCAAATTCATCGTCGCGGACACGCCCGGTCACGAACAATATACCCGCAACATGGCGACCGGCGCTTCCAACAGCGAACTGGCCGTCATCCTGATCGATGCGCGCAAGGGCGTTCTGGTTCAGACCCGCCGCCATGCCTATATTTGCTCGCTGCTGGGCATCCGGCACATCGTGCTGGCGGTGAACAAGATCGATCTGGTGGATTATTCCCAGAAAGTCTTCGACGACATCGTCGCCGAATTCCGTGCTTTCTCCGCCAAGCTGGGCTTCGCCAGCGAAGTCGCCATCCCGCTTTCCGCCCGCTATGGCGTCAATGTGATGGCCAAGAGCGTCGAGACGCCCTGGTACAAGGGCCCGGCGCTGCTGGATCATCTGGAAACGGTGGATGTGGACGCCGCGCTGGCCGACCGGCCATTCCGCCTTCCGGTGCAGTGGGTCAACCGTCCCGACCTGAATTTCCGGGGCTTTGCCGGCACCATCGCGGGCGGCCGCATCAAGCCGGGTGACGCCATCGCCGTTGCCAAGTCGGGCAAGGTCAGCACGATCGCCCGCATCGTCACCATGGATGGCGACAAGGATGAAGCGGTGGCGGGCGACGCGGTGACGCTTACCCTGGCCGACGAGGTGGATATCTCCCGCGGCGACGTGCTGGCGGTGCCGGAGGCGCGTCCCGCCGTCTCCGACCAGTTCGCCGCGCATCTGCTGTGGATGGCGGAAGAGGAATTGCTGCCGGGGCGCCAATATCTGCTGAAGCTGGGCACCGCCACGGTGCCGGCGCAGGTTTCCGCTCTAAAGCACAAGATCGACGTCAACACGCTGGAACATCTGGCGGGCAAGACGCTGGCGCTGAACGAGGTCGGTTATTGCAATTTCGGCCTCAGTCAGCCTTTGGCGTTCGATCCGTACAAGGACAATCGTGACACCGGCGGCTTCATCCTGATCGACCGTTTCACCAACGCCACCGTGGCGGCGGGGATGGTCGACTTCTCGCTGATGCGCGCCACCAATGTGCATTGGCAGGCGCTGGACGTGAACAAGGCCGCCCGCGCCGCAGCCAAGGGCCAGAAGCCGGTGATCCTATGGTTCACCGGCCTGTCGGGCTCGGGCAAGTCCACCATCGCCAATCTGGTGGAGAAGAAGCTGGTGGCGGAAGGGCGCCACACCTATTTGCTGGATGGCGACAATGTCCGCCACGGCCTCAACCGCGATCTCGGCTTCACCGATGCCGACCGGGTGGAGAATATCCGCCGCGTCGGCGAAGTGGCCAAGCTCTTCGTCGATGCCGGCCTGATCGTGCTGACCGCCTTCATTTCGCCCTTCCGGTCGGAGCGGCGCATGGTGCGCGAACTGGCGGGGGAGGGCGAGTTCGTCGAGGTCTTCATCGACACGCCACTGGAGGTCTGCATCCAGCGCGACCCCAAGGGGCTCTACGAAAAGGCCAAATCCGGCGCGATCAAGAACTTCACTGGTATCTCTTCGCCGTATGAGGTGCCAGAGCAGCCGGAATTGACGATCCATACCGCGCAGGCCGAACCCGAACACCACGCCCAGGCCATCGTCGATTATCTGCGCGACAAGGAATACCTCTAGGCACTTCAAACGGTTGGCGGCTGCTTCGCTCCAAAAGCATGGCGCTGCAGGTGTGTTGATGCGCTGTCGATGCGAGTCACGTCGCGAATTCCCTGCGCGACGGGGCTATATCTGGCCGGGCCATTCCGCATACGGGCAGCGCGTTTCACCACGCGAACGTCTGAAATTGCTTCGTTTTTTTTGAAGCGCCTTTAGGCTAGCTTTGCCCCGCTGAAATGTAAAACATCGCAGCCGCATACGAACAGAGTCTGGAAGCCCAATTGACCCGCAAGATAGCCATGATCACGGGCGCCACCGGTCAGGATGGCGCGCTGCTCGCAGAATTCCTTCTCGGCAGGGGGTACATCGTCCACGGTGTGAAGCGGAGAGCCTCGTCATTCAACACGGCGCGTGTCGATCATCTCTATCGCGATCCGCATGAGCCTGACACGGCTTTCTTCATGCATTATGGCGACATGACGGATTCCATGAATCTATTGCGCCTGATGCAAGAGATTCAGCCCACCGAAATCTACAATCTGGCGGCGCAGAGCCATGTACAGGTCAGCTTCGAGACGCCGGAATACACCGCCAACGCCGATGCCCTCGGCACACTACGGCTGCTGGAGGCAATCCGCATCCTGAAGATGGAGAAGGATGTCCGCTTCTATCAGGCCTCGACTTCCGAACTTTACGGCAAGGGGCACGACACGCCGCAGAGCGAAACGACCCCCTTCTACCCCCGCAGCCCCTATGCGGCCGCCAAACTATACGCCTATTGGATTACCGTGAATTACCGTGAGGCGTACGGCATGCATGCCTCCAACGGCATCCTCTTCAATCACGAAGGTCCGACGCGCGGCGAAACCTTCGTCACCCGCAAGATCACCCGTGGCGTCGCCGCCATCCATCTGGGTCTGCAGAAGACCATTCATGTCGGCAACATCGACAGTCGCCGTGATTGGGGTTATGCGGGAGATTATGTCGAAGGCATGTGGCTGATGATGCAGCAACAAACACCGGATGACTATGTGTTGGCCACGGGCGAAATCCATTCCGTACGCGAGTTCATCGAACTGGCCTTTGCCGAGGTTGGCCGTCAGGTGGTCTGGGAAGGTAGGGGTGTGGATGAAATTGGCCGCGACGCCAGGAATGGCGACGTCCTCATTCACGTCGACCCGCGCTATTTTCGCCCCACGGAAGTGGATATTCTGATGGGCGATCCATCCAAGGCGCACCGCGTGCTGGGCTGGCAGCACAAAGTGGGCTTCCGTGATCTGGTCACGATGATGGTGAAGTCTGACTTGTCGGTCGTTGCCGCAGAATCCGTCGGCGCCGACGGCAAAAGCCGTTCGGGTGAGTGAGTGGCGGCCTACGACCTGACGGGCAAGCGCGTTTGGGTTGCCGGCCATCGCGGCATGGTAGGCTCCGCCCTTGTGCGGCGCCTGGCGCAGGAAAATTGCGAGATTCTCGCCGTCGAGCGCGGGCAGCTTGATCTTTGCGACCAGTCCGCGGTGCGGTCCTGGATGGAGCGGGAAAAGCCGCACGCTATCTTCGTGGCCGCCGCGAAGGTGGGCGGCATCGTCGCCAACAATATCCTGCCGGCCGACTTTCTCTATGAGAACATGATGATCGAGGCCAACATCATCCATGCGGCACACTTGGCCAGTGCGGAGAAGCTGGTCTTCCTAGGTTCCTCCTGCGTATATCCGAAATTCGCGCTGCAACCGATTCCTGAGTCGGCGTTGCTCACCGGCACGCTGGAGCCGACGAACGAATGGTATGCTATCGCCAAGATCGCAGGCCTCAAGCTTTGCCAGGCCTATCGGCAACAGCACGGTCGCGATTTCATCTCCGCGATGCCTACCAATCTTTATGGGCCTTACGACAATTTCGATCTCAACTCGTCGCATGTAGTGCCGGCGCTGATCCGAAAGGCGCATGAGGCTAAGCTGGCGGGCGCGGACCACATCGTCCTTTGGGGTACCGGCGAGCCGATGCGTGAATTCCTACATGTCGACGATTGCGCCGATGCGGTGACTTTTCTCATGAAGCACTATTCAGGCGGTGAGCATGTCAATGTGGGCACCGGCACGGATATGTCCATTAATGAATTGGCGTGCCTGATCATGCGCGTGGTTGGGTTCGAAGGGGCTGTCGACCATGACACTACCAAGCCCGATGGCACGCCCCGCAAGGTGATGGATGTAGGTAAGCTGGCGGCCATGGGCTGGACCGCCCGGATATCGTTGGAGGACGGCCTGAGGGACGTCTACCAGTGGTTCCTGAACAGCACAGCGGAACGGGCTGACGTGCGGCGCGCCGACCCCGGGGTCGTTCGCCACCGCGATTGACCGATATCAGATATCGATCTGACCTTTGGCCGCCGGACTTACCGCCGCGACCCAGCGCTCGATTTGTTCGGCCTGTTCGCGCGGTAACGGCCGGATCAGCGAACGCACGATCTGTGTTCGCAGGTAGCTTTCCAGATGCGGGTTCATGGCGCCCAACATGCCGCGCTTGTCCGGCGGCAGATGGGGCGCGGGATCGCCTTCCGTGCGGAAGACATAGTGATCGAACATGCGGCGCCAGACCTCGCGCCGGCTGGCGGGCAGCTCCGTGATCGCCATCAGGCCCATTGCCAGCGCCGCGAATGGCGAGGCGGGACCGCGCGTGCCCTCGAACCACCAGTAATTGACCAGTAGGTTGAGCGGATCGAGCGACTCGACGTTGTGCCACCACATGTTGGGAATGAAGACGGCGTCGCCCGGCTCCAGCTCTGCCACTTCAGCCGCCGCCAGCGCCTCCGCGAAGCGCGGATAGCGATCGAGATCAGGCTCCGCCACTTTCACCATGCTGGTGGGCAGGCCCCCCGGCGCCATATCGAGCGGGCCGATATAGAGGTTGGGCAACTGCTCCGGCGGAAAGAAGGTGAAGCGCTTGCTCCCCGCCGCGACGCAGGCGATGCCATCCGACATGTCGTAATGGGTGGCTGCTGTGACGGCGTTGCCGGCCCACAGCCGCGGCATCACACCGGCATCCAGGATGTCGAGCCGGTTTTCCTGAGCAAAGGCGGGCAGCAGCGCTGCCGCTGCCGCCGGCGCATAGATGGCCGGCGGATTGGGCTGATGCATCTGCGCCAGGATGGCCGCGACCGTGGTGTGCAGCGGCTGCTGCACACGCTGGAAGTTCAACCCGGTCATGTCCTCGCGATAGAAGAACACGCCCTTGATGTCCGCCGAGGCGACATAGGTCTGGGTCGGCTGGCCGCCGTCATGGGCCCGTAGGTAATCATGCAGCGCCCGTGGCGATTGCCGCGCCGCTCGCACCACAGGCCAGTGCGTGATCAGTCCTTTCAGAACGGCCGGGCGATCGCGCGGAATGATCTCATTGCGGAAGATGGCGGCATCGACGCCCTGCCATTCGGGCGTTCTGGGCAGAGTAGAAGATGTTTCGCGCGCGTTCGGCATCTGCGCCGCAGAGGTAACGGCGGGAAAGGCGGTTGTCGAAAGAAAAGCGGATGGCTATCGATTGCGCGCGCACGCTTCGCGCGTTAGCGGAGAAAACATTTTCTCTGCCGCAATGTTGTCGGCGGAACCTATCAGGCGCCGTAGAAATTCCGGTACCACTCCACGAACTTCGGAATGCCGACGCTGATCGGCGTGGTGGGCTCGAAGCCCAGTTCGCGGCGGCTGGTTTCGATGTCAGCATATGTGGCAGGCACGTCGCCGGGCTGCATCGGCTGCATGTTCATGAGCGCCTTGCGGCCCAGGGCCTCCTCCATCGCGGCGATGAAGCCGGTGAGCTTTTCGGACTGGTGGTTTCCGAGATTGTAAAGCGCGTGCGGTGGCGTGCCGGCGGCAGGCCTGTCCAGCGCCCGCACCACGCCCGCAACGATGTCGTCGATATAAGTGAAGTCGCGCCACATCTCGCCCCGGTTGAAGACCTTGATCGGTTCGCCGGCGCTGATGGCGCGCGCGAACAGGATCGGCGCCATGTCGGGGCGGCCCCAGGGGCCATAGACGGTGAAAAAGCGCAAGCCCGTGGACGCAATGCCATAGAGATGCGCGTAGGTATGGCCGATCAGTTCGTCAGCTCGCTTGGTGGCGGCATAGAGCGAATTGGGATGGTCCACAGCATCGCCCACCGCGAACGGTGTCTTGCTGTTGGCGCCATAGACCGAAGAAGAGCTGGCATAGACGAAATGCTTTATGCGGGGCAGGGCGCGCGCCAGTTCCAGCATTACCACCTGGCCCATGACGTTGGCATGGATATAGGCGTAAGGATTGACGAGCGAATAGCGTACGCCTGCCTGGGCGGCGAGATGGACGATGCCGTCGATGGCGGGAAATTCCGCCGCCAGCGCCAGCATGGCGTCGCGGTCGGCGATGTCGAGCTTGCGGAACACGAAGCCGGCCTGCGGGGTCAGTTGCGCCAGCCGTGCCTCTTTCAGGGCGACGTCATAATAATCGTTGAGGTTGTCGATGCCCAGCACCGCGTCGCCCCGGGCCAGAAACGCCTGGGTCACATGCATGCCGATGAAGCCGGCGGCGCCGGTGACCAAGATCATGTCCGTTCCTCCCGGCGCCCGATGCTGACATAGGTGAAGCCGGCCTCCGCCATCTGCGCCGGCCGGTAGATGTTGCGCAGATCCACCATCAGCGGCGTCTTCAATGCTGCCTTGACCTTGGCGAGGTCGAGGGCGCGGAACTCGTTCCATTCCGTCAGGATCACCACGCCATCGGCGCCTTGCAGGGCTTCGTAGGCGTCGTTGCAATACTCCATATCGAGATGTTTGCGCGCTTCCTTCATGCCCTCGGGATCGTAGGCCTGCACTTTCGCGCCTTCCGACTGCAGCGCTGGCACGATCACCAGGGCTGGCGCATCGCGCATGTCATCGGTGTTGGGCTTGAAGGCCAGGCCCAGTACCGCCACCGTCTTGCCGCGCACGCCGCCGAAAGCCTGTTCGATCTTGCGCGCCATGGTGGATTTGCGCGCGTCGTTGACCGCGACCACCGCTTCGACGATGCGTGAGGGACTGCCCAGTTCCTGCGCCGTGCGTACCAGCGCCAGCGTGTCCTTGGGAAAGCAGGAGCCGCCATAGCCCGGGCCGGCGTTGAGAAACTTTCGGCCGATGCGGCCGTCCAGGCCGATGCCGCGCGCCACATCCTGCACATCACCGCCGACTTTCTCGCAGATGTCGGCCATTTCGTTGATGAACGTGATCTTTGTGGCCAGGAAGGCGTTGGCGGCGTATTTGATCAGCTCGCTGGTTTCGCGGCTGGTGAACAGGATCGGCGTCTCGTTGAGGTAGAGCGGGCGATAGACTTCCCGCATCGCGGCGCGGGCGCGCTCGCTGTCGCAGCCGACCACGACGCGGTCGGGGCGGCGGAAATCCTCCAGTGCCGAACCCTCGCGCAGGAATTCGGGATTGGACGCCATGTCGAAATCGGCGGCCGGGTTGGCTTTGCGGATAATTGCCTCGACCTGACGGCTGGTGCCCACCGGCACCGTCGATTTGGTCACTACCACCGTGTAATCCGTGAGGGCGGCGGCGATCTCTTCCGCCGCGGCATAGACATAGGTGAGGTCGGCATGACCGTCGCCCCGGCGGCTGGGCGTGCCCACTCCGATGAAGACCGCATCGGCGCCGCGGACGGCAGCGGCCAGGTCGCTGGTGAAGGCCAGGCGACCGGCCTTGACGTTGGTTGCCACAACGTCTTCCAGGCCCGGCTCGAATATGGGAATGACGCCCTTTTTCAGGGCTGCGACCTTGTTTTTATCCTTGTCGACGCAAACGACATTGTGGCCGAATTCCGACAGGCAGGCGCCCGAAACCAGGCCAACATAGCCGCTGCCGATCATCGCGATGTGCATGGAGGTCTCCGCAGGGTAGGCGCCTTTCTCGCCCGCCGGGGGGCGGGATTCAAGCGCATTTTAACCATTGCCAAGCGCGCGGTAAGGTTTGCTTAAGCCTAATGCTCATCCATCCTTAACGAAGTCGGGGGAGACTTGCCGCGCTAAACAGGATTAACAGCCCATGAGCCAACGCGCCAACGTCATCCGCCGCCCCGCCATCGCGGATGTGGACGCGCCGCCCGCGCCGTCGCTGTTGCGCGACTTCTCCCAGCCGTGGATGGACCTTAACGACAAGACCGTCCTGGTCACCGGCGGCACCGGCTCGTTCGGCAAGCATTTCATCAAGACCGTCATCGCCCATTACAAGCCGCGGCGCCTGATCATCTTCAGCCGCGATGAACTCAAGCAGTTCGAGATGGCACAGGAGTTCGGCCAGGACAAATATCCCTTCATCCGTTATTTCATCGGCGATGTGCGCGACCGCGACCGTCTGGACCTGGCGCTGCGTGACGTCGATTATGTCGTCCATGCCGCGGCGATGAAGCAGGTGCCGACCGCCGAGTACAATCCCTTCGAATGCATCCGCACCAACGTCTTCGGGGCGGAGAATGTGGTGACAGCGGCTCTGCGCGCCGACGTCAAGCGCGTGGTGGCGCTTTCCACCGACAAGGCCGCCAATCCGGTCAATCTTTACGGCGCCTCCAAGCTGGCCTCAGACAAGATTTTCGTCGCCGCCAACAATTTGTCGGGCGCCGATGGCTGCCGCTTCTCGGTGGTGCGCTACGGCAATGTTTTCGGGTCGCGCGGCAGCGTCGTGCCTTTCTTCAAAAAGCTGGCGTCGGAAGGCGTGGACAGCCTGCCCATCACCGACCCGCGCATGACCCGCTTCTGGATCACGCTGACTCAGGGCGTCAATTTCGTGCTTTCCAGCATGGAGATGATGAAGGGCGGCGAAATCTATGTTCCCAAGATTGCGTCCACCACCATCCCGCAACTGGCGACGCTGGTCAGCCCCGACCTCAAGCAGCATATCGTCGGCATCCGTCCCGGCGAAAAGCTGCACGAGACCATGATTCCCGCCGACGATGCCCATTGCACGGTGGAACTGGAGGATCGCTACGTCATCCTGCAAAGCTTCGCCAATGCGGTGCGCGAGGCCTATCTGCATCGCGGTGCCGCGCCGGTTGCCGAAGGCTTCAGCTATTCCTCCGACACCAATCCGGAGCAGCTCGACGCGCGCGGGCTGCAGACTCTGTTGCAGATGGCCTATGCCTGAAGCGGCGCAGCTTAAAGCCGTTCCGTCGTTTCTGCCCTATGGCCGGCAGGAAATCGGCGACGTGGACCTGCGGGCCGTCGCCGAGGCGCTGACCAGCGGCTGGCTTACCACCGGCCCCCGCGTCGGCGAGTTCGAGAAAGCCTTCGCCGTCCATTGCGGCGCGGTCCATGCCGTCGCCGTCAACTCCGGCACCGCCGCCCTGCATTGCGCCATGCGTGCCATCGGCGTGAAACCCGGCGATGAAGTGATCGTGCCGGCGCTGACTTTCGCTGCCTCCGCCAACGCGGCCCTGTATGAAGGCGCCACGCCGGTCTTCGCCGATGTCGAGCCGGATACGTTACTGATCGATCCGGCCTCGGTGGCGGCGAAAATCACGCCCCGCACACGCGCAATTGTGGCGGTGGATTATGCCGGCCAGCCCGCCGATTATGACGCGCTGCGCGGTCTGGCCAAGGACAAAGACATTCGCCTGATCGCTGATGCCTGTCATTCTCCCGGCGCCACCTATGGCGGGCGCAGCACGGGCACGCTGGCCGACATCTCCTGTTTCTCCTTTCATCCCGTCAAGCACATGACCACCTGCGAGGGTGGTATGGCAGTGACGGACGACGAAAATCTGGCGGCGCATATGCGCCGCTTCCGCAATCACGGCATCGACAGCGACCATCGCTCGCGCGAAGCCACCGGCCAGCACGCCTATGACATGGTGGAGTTGGGCTATAATTATCGCATCCCGGACGTGCTCTGCGCCCTTGGCTTGGCGCAACTACCGCGCCTGGACGGCTGGGTCCATGCCCGCCAGGCCGTCGCGGCGCTCTATGATCGCGCCTTCGCGGGTATCCCGCAGGTGACGCCGCTGGCGACCCGCACCGGGCGAACCAACGCCCATCATCTCTATGTCGTGAAGCTCGATCCGGCGTTGGACCGCGATGCCGTCTTCCGGCACCTGCGCGCGACGGGCATCGGCGCCAACGTCCACTACGCGCCGGTCTATCTGCACAGCTATTACCGCGCGCGCGGTTATGCGCAGGGTTTATGCCCGGTGGCCGAAGATGCCGCCCGCCACATCCTGACCCTGCCGCTATTCCCTGCCATGACCGGCGCCGACGTGGCGCGCGTCGTCGCGGCCTTGGAATCCGTATTTTAGGTGTCTTTTCAAGGGGCTGATGGGATTACGCTCTGTTAATCCTGGGCTGGCACTCTGCAACCCATGATCCATGCCCGTCGCCTCAGACGCAATCTCAAGCGTGTGCTGCTGCCGGTCGAAACCGCGCTGCTCTGGACCCTGGGTCCACTGGCGGCGCTGGTTTACTGGCTATGCCACGCCGCTGCCCCGATGGGGCGCGCGGTGGCGTTCCTTCTCACGCGCCTGCGCTGAAAGCCCGCCTCAAGCAAAGACAATGGTCTTGTCCCCGGCGATCATCACCCGGCGCTGGATGTGCCAGGTGACGGCGCGGGCCAGCACGCGGCATTCCACGTCACGGCCGAACGCCACCAGATCCTCGACCGTGTGGCCATGATGCACCCGCTGCACGTCCTGCTCGATGATCGGGCCTTCATCCAGACTGGGCGTCACATAATGCGCCGTGGCGCCGATGATCTTCACTCCGCGCGCGAAGGCCTGCTGATAGGGCTTGGCGCCCTTGAAGCTGGGCAGGAAGGAATGGTGAATGTTAATGCAGCGGCCCGCCAGCGCGGCGCAGGTTTGCGCCGACAGGATTTGCATGTAGCGGGCCAGCACCACCAGGTCGGCTTGCGCCGCCATTTCCAGCAGGATGCTCTCCTGCGCCGCCTTGGCGTCGGGCAGGCGATGGAAGGGAATGCCGCTCCACTCCACGAAGGCGCGCATGTCGTCATGGTTGGAGATCACGCCGACGATCTCCACCGGCAGCAGGCCGGAGCGCCAGCGATGGATCAAGTCATAGAGGCAATGACCGAATTTCGACACCGCGATCAGCAGCTTCGGCTTCACCCGCTTGTCGTAGAGCGACCATCGCATGCGGAAGGTACGGGCAATGGGTTCGAAGGCGGCGCGCACTTCCTCCAGCGTCAGGCCGCTTTCGCTGACGAAATCCACCCGCATATAGAATTGGTCGGCTGGGGCGTCGTTGAACTGGCTGGAATCGACGATGGAGGCGTCGTGCCCGGCCAGGAAGTTCGCCACCGCCGCCACGATGCCTTTGCGGTCGGGGCAGGAGAGGGTGAGGAGAAAGGGGCTCAAGGGCGGTTCCATAGCGATGGCGTCAATAAGCGCTCGTCGGTGAGGGCGCAAGCTTGCCAGTCCAGCGCGGGCAATGGCTGCGCCGCAGCGGCCAGGATGGCGTTGAATTCGTCCAGGCCGGTCACGCCGACCAGCGCCACGGCAATCTCGGGCCGCGACAGGGCAAACCCCAGCGCCGCCGCCAGCGGCGTCGTTTCTGCCTCTGCCAGCCGGGCGCGCAAGGCGGTCAGGTGTGGCGCCGCGTTTTTCAGATGGTCCGGCAACGTCTTCGGGGCCATCAGCAACAGTCCCTGCAGGAAGAGCGAGCGGGCATGCACCTCAACGCCCAGCGCCGCCACCCGCGCCAGTGTACCGTCCCGCAGCAGGCGCTGATCGAACAGGCTGAAGGGCAATTGCATCGTGTCGGGCAGGAAGCGTTCGGCCAGCCGCGCCGGATCGTCGGCGACATAAGCCGAAATGCCGATCCTGGCGAAGACGCCTTCCGCCTTCAGCCTTTGTAGCGCGGGCCACAATCCCGGCACCGCCAGGTCGGCGGCGGCATGCACCAGCAGCGTGTCGGCCGGGGGCAGGGCGGCCTTGGAGGCGCGCGCCCGCGCCACCACGGCATCGACGCCATGTTTCGCGCTGACCGTCTTGGTAACGATGCGGAAGGGCCGCGTG
>Ga0164242_10006411_pt1 | contig 12941 bp, 18 predicted proteins | sample OricomgcompostMG_FD_108783 | JGI IMG/M metagenome (GOLD analysis project Ga0164242, IMG submission 108783) | Miracle-Growth compost microbial communities from Emeryville, California, USA - Original compost - Miracle growth compost (MG) ... | reverse complement strand
TACCGCCGGGAGGACCCCATGTCGGCAGCTGCCGCCCTCGGAACTAGAGTGCAATATGCTCCCCCGACTTTCTCTTGGCCTGACGAACGGTCATCCGATCCGGGGAACTGGGACGGGGTACAGGAGCTGACTAAGTTGCCCCCATTTTCTAAGACGCGCGAAGGAATGGCGCATGGAGCGGATATTGTTAGATCAGACACCCCGCGAGGCCTCTCTGAGCTGCGCAACGTCCGGCTCTCCCGAAGGGAAAGCGTGTTAAGTCCCATCGTGGAGAGACCATCTGAGGACACGGACCCCGGCAACCGCCCTCGTTTCGTCGAGGACAGTCCCTTGCGAAACATCCAAGCGGCGCTGCGAACAAGTCCCGAGTGCACGTCTCAGAACGCCTCGCCTCAGCTGGCTTCAATCCTGCCATCTCTTGCTTCAGAGCAAGAAGCAGTCCCTGCGGAGCAGCAGAGCGTGGCGAGTTCCTGCTACGATGGCGCGGGCCACCAGTACAATTATAGCTGCCCTGAGCTGACTGCCCCTACGCCTGTTGCTCGTCAGTACATATCTCACTAACATTTCACCCCCAGACAAACATGGGATCCTGACGTTGAGATAGGGCGAAGGTGGCCGATTTATGACCTCCTCGATGATAGCATACTCCCGAACAGTCCACCGCCGAGCCTGGTAGAGTACCCGCTTCAAGATATGATAGCCGTGCCGGGGCGGGCCCACAAGGCCACGGACAACGAACCGTTGCTACGGAGAGCCGTAGCTCCGGCCGGTATCCGTGATACGCAAGGGGACGGCATAGGAGAAGTAACACATCGCGAGGACGACGCGTTGGTGGACATACAGCTTGAGACCGGGCCCCTTTCCCAGAATGACGACCTCGGTGGTGGCGACGGTGCTTGGCTGCCGATACGCCTGCCAATGCCGCACCCCATCGGGACAGGGAGCTAAGAAGTGGACCAAACTGGCGAACTGGTCGACATTTCCTGAGGTGGAATCGAGGCGATCCTAGATACCGTCATGGTGGAATGGTCCAAGCAGTTAATTACCTAGATAACCCTAGCAACGCACCTTTAATAGTATCACTCTTGACTCCTTATCATCAACGTCGCTAGCTGCGAACTTATCCTTGGGTGTCTAGTGGTCTAGTTCGTCGAAGCGGCATCACAGACTTCGGGGTTGGCGCCTCGCCCGCTCTGTGGTTTCACGCCTCCTACAGAGTCAAACTCATGCATTGTTTTCTCCAACTCCATTACAAGGCATCATGATTGTTATGGAGAAAGAAGAACGGAGGGGAGGAAAAAAAAAAGCAAGAAAATTAACACACGAAATGGCATTGGGATCCTCCCCTGTCTGCCGAGCCTGCACGCCTAAACGACCAAAAAGCCAACAAAAAGGGGCATAAAAAGGCCGCGCAAATCAAATCCGTTTGTTTGCCTTTCCAGTGTTCCTGCCTGGCCCCCCCGTATGCCTTCCACACCCCCCCTCAGCTGGTGACTGTGTATCCCTTGCGAAATGCAACAGTCCTATCCATCTCCATCATCGTCAGTCCCTCTTGCCATCCATGTATTGCTCTGGTCTTTTTAGTCTCCGTCCTGCCGCGTAATAACAACATAAACATAAAGAAGACAGGTGTTGAATGATGCATGCCCGCGCGTCGTCAAAGGGAAGGGGTAGTGTGTAAGATGGATGAAGCAGACTCTCCGTCTCTCTCAGCTTTGGCTTGTGTTGCTCTTCTGTCATTTCTCTTCCTCGACTGAATAGACGGAGGGCGCCGGGGTAAAGCAGGTGAAAATGGGGGGTGAGTCTTCGTAGAAAGCCCGCTTGCTATTCGCCAGCTCGCTCATATACTGCTGCCGCCTCATGATCTAAACATAAGCATCTACGCAGCTATGAATTCGCTTTCGTTCGTTATACGACGCTGCATTGAGAAGGTCGCCTACCCCAAACAGGAAACCCATTTAAATGTGGATTATGCGAAACTTCTGGAAGGATAGGCAGTCATGCTGGTATAGTGCTCGGTGACGCTAACAGGATTGGTAGAGGAGTAGCGGTTCGCCGACGTTTTCGATCTCCGGGATGGTGCATTTCAGGTCGAATGCCTTGGACAACACGATCTTGAAGATCTAGATCACCAGTAGGGTTAGCTTAGTGTTAAAGGAGGAACCCAATGGTGCGGGTGTGGAACATACCTTCTGAACGTTGATGCTGTGGCTTGTGCTGCTAAAGATGAGCGCAGCACGCATAGCTTTTGCAAACCGCCGAGCCTACATGTCGTTGTTAGCAAGCTAGATTTACCAACCAAACTAGTGGCAAAAGGGGCCGTACCTGGTTCGAGATCTCCTCCTGGTCTTCCCTAGGGAAATTCACAAAATGATCGTACTTGGTTCCAACTAAGATCGGGATGGCGGTCTTGTTGAACCCCCGGCCTTGGCGGTACCACTCCTTGATGCTGTTGAGGGTGCTCTTCCTGGTGAGGTCGAACATGAATAGAATGGCGACGGCGTCATTACACACTAGCGGTAGCATGTTGACGAACTCGCGCTGACCGCCCAAATCCCAGATGCTGAAAGTGATCTCGGTGTTGCGGATGCTGATCGTCTTCTCCATGAAATTGACTCCGAGGGTCTGGATGTAGTCCTCGTCCCAGCTGCCCTCGACGTACTTCACCATCAGGCTCGTCTTGCCGATCTGCGCATCCCCGACCATCCCGACCTTGATCACCACGTGGTTGCGCCCGTTGGCTTGCCCGTCCCCCTGGGCGCCATTGCTCCCGGCCCGTGAGACGTGGTCGGCGCCGTAGCCGCCCTGACCCGACAGACCCGACGGGGGTCTCGATATAGAGGGAACGGTCGGTTGCGGGACTGGCGGGGTCGTGTACCGCGCTGTGGGGTCGGTGTCCATGGCCTCGTGCGTTTGTTGCTGCTGGTAATGATGACTTTGTGGTTGTTGCTGGAGGGGTGAGTTGGATAGGCCGTGGTCTAAGGACTGCGACTGGGTATGCCGCCAGTCACGGAAACCGTTGTTCTGGCCGGAGCCGCTGGCGATATTTGGGGAGCCGTCCAGGCCGCCGAGGGTGTCCTCGTGGGCATCGTGCGGGGCGGGTTCGTGATCCATGCTGTCGAGGGCGTCGTGGAACTGGGCCGGCGAGCCCCCAGAGAGGATTGAGGAATCCACGATGAAGGTGGTCTCGCGTGACGTAAGGGGAGGGTGCTGATCGGGAGGGAGGGGCTGAATCGCTAGGGGTGCCGGAGGGGTTTGTAAAAAGAGTGAACGCGTTGGGAGACGAGTCGGGATGGAGGAGCGAGCGAGGGGACCGTCAGAATGTGGGACTCAAGTTGGCTGACCGGATGACGCCTTCATGGAAGGGACCAGCTGAGGTTGGAGGATTTGAGTGGTGGTGGGCCTTTTTAGTGTCAGTATATGGGTAAATCGTGCTTCCTCCTTGGCCCCTAGTGTCGACTCAATCCAAACGGTGCTTGCTGTTCGACGTCAATGAAAGATGAGGGAGAGCCCCTGCACTTGACTGCATGGTTGCACTGGGGGCACTGTGATTAGCGCCCATTGTTTTCCATTTCCCGATGAGGTGGGGTACGATTCATGCAGTCGCGGATTACATAATTTCGTAATTGCTTTGGGGCTTTCTCACTTTACACGTGTAGCGCGTACCGATTGGCTATTCGAAGCAGCGGGTCTGTTTACAAACTTGGAAAACGAAAAGAAAGAAAAATGGGGACTCTGTGTACCGAAGTACTAAATTGTCAGAAGAACTGCCAGCCGTCGCCCAGCTGGCCACTCGGGTGTGGGCGGGCCAAGCTTCCATGGCCTCATGAACTTCTGATTATCCTCGGTCTCCATTCCGAACGATCGACTGCTCCCAACACTCTGGTCCCTCGACATATTCCTTCAAAATGGCTTCAATCGCACGATGCTTAAGGTCCGCACGACCGGCGACCTTTTCGACTCTCGCTAAGACGCCTGTAGCGACACCAATCTTCAGGGCGAACCTCATCCGGCCCTTTTCGGCGACTGCCCGCAGTAAGTTTTGTGGTCATTTTTTCCCCAACGCCATCGGAGGTCATGCGATGCTAACCGCCGCCGCAACCTAGACCCGATAAGAAAGTACACCAAGGACCACGAATGGATCGACCTCTCTGCAGACAATAAGACGGGAGTTATCGGTATTAGCGAGTACGCTGCCAATGCCCTCGGTGACGTCGTCTACGTCGAGCTGCCCGAGGAGGGGAAGGTCCTCGGGGCGGGCGACGTAATCGGGGCTGTCGAGTCGGTCAAGAGCGCCGCCGACATCAGCTCCCCGGTTTCCTGCAAGGTTACGCACGTCAACCTGCTCCTAGAGGAGAAGCCCGCGACTATCAACCAGGTTCCCGAGGACGACTCGCACGGTGGCGGCTGGATTGCCAAGGTGTCGGTTGACGAGCAGGGCGTGAAGGACTTGGATGCCTTGATGGGCCCGGAGGAGTACAAGGAGTTTACCGCGGGCGAGGCGTCCGAGGACCATTGATATCAGTCTTAGGTGTCTTGTCATTGACGGGGATAGGTCTGGTTCGGAAGGAGGGAAAAGTTTTAAGACTTTGTAGTACAGTTCAACCTGGGAGGCTTGGTGGAGAACAGCAACACAAGAGATGGGCTAAACATTGTGCCGTATTCCTTCTTTCGGCCGGAAGGGGAGTTTCTCGATTCATCATACATGGTAATTATCGGCTACCTAGCGCAAATTCAGGTCATCAGGGTAGAAACTATGCCCAAGGGTACAACAATGTGTTGCTTGTCCATCATGCCGTCGTTGCCCGGATCTTGTTAACGGCGTCCAGTATCTTTCGCGCGCCCTTCTCAATGAGTTCCTGCGCCATTCTGTAGCCGAAGCTATCGGCCTCCTCGCGCGTAGAGATGGCCTCCGTCATCTCACCGTCCACGGCTTCCGTTCCGTCTAGACTGACAACGGTAGCCTTTAACCGTAGCTTTTTCGACTCGCCCTCGCCAACCCACGTAGTCTCAACGCCGATGGGAATGCTGCAGCCGCCCTCCAGCGTCCTCATCACGGTACGCTCGGCGGAACATGCGAGCATGGTGGGGGTGTCCTGCACCGACTCCACGAGCTTCAATATCTCCTCGTCCCCCTCCCTGACCTCGAGCCCCAGTGCGCCTTGGCCGACTGCGTGGAGCAGCCCGCCACCCTCGGTGCTCGACTCTAGGTACTGCGCGATGCGGGCACCGTAGTCGAGGCGCAGCAGCCCCGCCGCAGCCAGGATGATGCAGGCGAATGGCCCGTCCTCGGCGTTTAGTTTCCTCAGTCTCGTGTCGAGGTTGCCCCTGACGTCGTCGAATGCCAACCCCGGATAGCTTCGCTTCAGTTGCGCCGCTCTCCTCAGGCTGCTCGTGCCAACGACGCTCCCGGCGGGCAGGTCTGATAGCTTCTTGTAGTTGGACCCGTCCCGGAAAACGACGACGTCGCGCGGGTCTTCGCGCGCCGTCACGCCACCTAGGATGCAGCCGTCGGGTAGGGTGGTCGGCATGTCCTTGAGGCTGTGGACGAGGATGTCGAACTCGCGGCTCACGAGCTTCGCCTCGAGCTCCGAGGTCCAGAGACCCTTGCCTAGGTTGGGTAGCGGGGTGGTCGTGTCTTTGTCGCCTAGTGTAGTTATGACTCGGATCTCGTAGTTGTGCTGCGGCTGGGCGGCCTTGAGTGCTTCGACGACAAGCTCGGTCTGCTTGATGGCGAGGGCGGAGCGCCGCGTGCCGACGTTGATGGTCCTTGGTTCGGGAGCCATTGTTGGCGGAGGACGAAGAGGAGGACGAGGAGGAGGAGGTGTACAAAGTTTTAGAGATAACCCCTACTGCCTCGACGGTGAGGAGATACGGGTAAGGTGGGTATGAGGTGATAGGCGGTAGAGTGGTGCTGTTTGGTGGGAGGTTTCAATTCGTGGCGGGGCGAAAATTGTTAAGGAGATGCCCCTCATTGCCGTCGGGTCCTTTCACCGAACCCACCGAAGCTGCCACTCAATGGCACAGACCTACAAAGTCATGGTACCTCCATAATTACAGAGTGACCGAGTCAGTGAGCTTGGCCCTGAGGACACTCGACATTCGGACGGGTATTAGTCACTAATATTCTCTTGACAATTGAGTGTTCGACGCCTAGTTAGGTTTATAAACAGGGCATGCAACAACTGAGCCTCTGAGGTGGTTATCCCAAGCAGACGGGCAAGTAATACTTGCCGGGACCATAATTATCACGGATCCTCCGGCGCACGTCAACAAACCGTCGGCCAGGTTTAAAGTCCCTCAACCCCGCAGGAGCATTTCTACGCGTCAATTGACCTGCATATTTTGCTGCTTGTGACAGATAGCAAGTCTTGACGCTCTGGCGCAAACAATTGCCGGCTACCGGGCATAACCTTCATGTTTGGGTGCTCTTCACTGAGTGAGTACCTTCCGAGGCCGGGCAACAGAGTCTCCACGGCTGTGTCAAGCTCGTGCCTTGCAGCCCGGCAGGGTCCACGGTGGATAAAAAGGGTCCTCCGACGACGGAAACCAGGAATACTTAGCGTATGTACATACCAGGAACATGTAATCCGTATCGGTGCATGTCTGCACTTCTCTCCATCATAGCAAGCAGGTGAGTTGCCTACTTGGGTAGGAAGTTGGTCTGATTCTGGGCACTGGGATTCTCCTTTTCGTATTGAAAGTATCTCAATTCTTCACTTGGAGGAGCTCTTCGGGATGCAATGTTTTGTTGTTGTGTATATTACCGCGCTACCAAAGTCCCTAATAAGTCCGTACTTTCAGGGGTTGTTTTTGAAGGGTACAAGCACGGATACAGCCCATTTCTCCGCACCTCTGCTCCCCACATTGGGCCTGTGTGCCGTGAAAAGCCGTGGCACTGACCAGGTCTAGGCGGGTGGGAAACAAAGGGGAGCAAGGGCAAGAAAGTCAAAGGCGGGGTTAAACGAAAATGTAACGCCTTCCCGTGCCGTTCCATCACACCTAAACGTCGCCGACACCACCCCCCCCCTTGCATGGCAAGACGATCCCCCCCTCTGTAACACGCACGAGGCCAATCCCCGTTCCGGCGAGTAATAAGCCGGCACCTGCCTTTACCTCCCACCCACCTAGGTAGTCAGTCGTACATGGGGAGTGGCAGACCGAATCGCGAACTTGCTTCCTCCTTCTCCAACTCTTCAACACCCGCTCACCCGCCCCCATCCGTAGGGATCCCTTCGCATGTGAACAATCGACCACAGCTGGTTTGACTGTCTCGAGTCCCTTGACGGTGCCAGCACTCGCAGGCCGCCAGAATGGCGTGGACTATACTTCGCCCGTCCCTGACTCACCATGCCGCTTCCTCTCGTCCGGCTGAGCGCCTTTCCCGCCGCTCGGTAGCGCGCCTCCTCGGTAGGAATTCCCATTGCTTCCCTAGGGAGCTTATGAGTCCCCAGCCAAGGTCCTTGAACTTATCCACCCCGTCATAGGCAACTCTGGCGCACTTCCTGGAGCTGCCACAAGCTCCTCGCGGACGTGGCATAGCACCCTCCGCCAGCAGAAGCAGCTACCAGCCGCGCCCTCGTCTTCCCTTGTTCCCGCCCTCGCAAAGTCCCAGTCGCTCCAGCTCGTCCGCCATGCCTCCGTGCTGTCCACCATCCCGGTGCCGCCGCATTCTTCCCGCCCGGCTTCGGCGACCTATTCGACTGTGGTGCCTCCGCCGACGACACCCTACGCGAACCTGACCGTGGGTGCCCCCCGCGAGACCTACCCCAATGAGCGGCGCGTGGCCCTGACGCCGCAAAACGTCGCTCTCCTACTCAAGAAGGGCTACTCGCGCGTCTTGGTCGAGCGCGGCGCTGGCGCGCTGGCCGACTTCCCCGATGATGCCTACGAGAAGGCCGGCGCCACCCTGGTGGACTCCCCTAGCAGGATCTGGGCTGAGTCCGACATCCTGCTCAAGGTGCGCGGCCCCAGCCCTGCCGAGGTGGACACCGCCAAGGCCGGACAGGTCATTATCAGCTTCCTGCAGCCCGCCCAGAATCGCCCACTCGTCGAGAAGCTCGCCGAGCGGAAGGTGACTTCTTTCGCAATGGACATGATCCCTAGAATCTCGAGGGCCCAGGTCTTTGACGCTCTGAGCAGTATGGCCAACATTGCCGGCTACAAGGCCGTGTTGGAGGCTTCGAACAACTTCGGCCGCTTCTTCACCGGCCAGGTTACCGCTGCCGGAAAGATCCCCCCCTGCAAGGTCCTCGTTATCGGCGCTGGCGTCGCCGGTTTGAGCGCCATTGCCACCGCGAGGAGGCTTGGCGCCATTGTCAGGGGTTTCGATACTCGCGCTGCCGCTCGGGAGCAGGTCCAGTCTCTCGGTGCCGAGTTCGTCGAGGTCGAGATCGAGGAGGATGGCTCTGGGGCAGGAGGCTATGCTAAGGAGATGTCCAAGGAATTCATCGAGGCCGAAATGAAGCTCTTCACCGAGCAGGCCCGCGAAGTCGACATCATTGTCACCACCGCCTTGATCCCCGGAAAGCCTGCCCCGAAATTAATTACCAAAGCTATTCTCGATGTCATGAAGCCCGGTTCCGTGGTTGTCGATCTTGCCGCTGAAGCCGGAGGCAATTGCGAGATGACCGAGCCTGGGAAACTCGCCATTTACAACGACGTCAAGATTATTGGTGAGTCTTGGAGGAGACCAGTGAGAGAAAGCCCTCTTTTCGCTAACACAAAAGAAATGCAGGCTACACCGACCTTCCGTCCAGGCTCCCAACCCAGTCTTCGACTCTCTACTCGAACAATATTACCAAGCTTCTACTCTCCATGACGCCAAAGGAGAAGGAATTTGGCATTGACCTGACTGATGAGGTAGTCCGAGGCTCCATCGTGACTCTCAAGGGCGAGATTATCCCAACCGCGCCCCGTCCTGCACCACCACCCGCCCCGGCTGCTGCTCCCACCGCGAAGGAGCCCGAGGTTGTTGCCCTGACCCCGTTCCAAAAGACATCCCGCCAAGTTGCCGTCGTGACTGGTGGTATGGGTACTGCACTCGCCCTGGGCAAGCTGACAGGCCCCGTCTTCATGGGTAACGCCTTCACTTTCACACTTGCATCGCTTATCGGATATCGCGTCGTCTGGGGCGTCGCCCCGGCCCTGCACTCGCCCCTGATGAGCGTCACAAACGCCATTTCTGGAATGGTGGGTGTCGGCGGCCTCTTCATTCTCGGCGGCGGATATCTACCAGAGACCATCCCCCAGATGTTCGGTGCTGCCTCGGTCCTGCTTGCCTTCGTCAATGTTTCCGGTGGATTCGTCATCACTAAGCGGATGTTGGATATGTTTAGGCGGGCTACAGATCCTCCTGAGTACCCCATGCTCTATGCTATCCCTGCTGTTCTCTTTGGAGGAGGACTCGTTGCTGCCTCTGTGACTGGTGCCGCCGGCGTAGTGCAGGCTGGCTACCTCGTCAGCTCAGTGCTCTGCATTAGCTCCATCTCGAGCCTGGCCTCCCAAGCCACAGCCCGTATGGGAAACACGTTGGGTATGCTCGGTGTTGGTTCGGGCGTAATTGCGTCTCTGCTAGCCGTTGGCTTCTCCCCCGAGACCCTAACGCAGTTTGGCGGGCTGGCGGCTCTTGGAAGCTTGGTCGGTTTCTTGATCGGCAAGCGAATCACCCCCACGGACCTCCCGCAGACCGTTGCCGCTTTGCACTCCGTCGTCGGGTTGGCTGCCGTCTTGACCAGTATCGGTAGCGTCATGGCCGACCTCTCACATGTGTCAACTCTGCACCTCGTGACCGCCTACCTCGGCGTTCTCATCGGTATGTTGTAGTCTTTCTTAATGACGTGTCTGACGAAGAAGCTGACCCATTTCCCAGGTGGTATCACATTCACTGGTTCCATCGTAGCCTTCCTGAAGCTTGCGGGCAGGGTCTCGTCGCGACCTCTCATGCTCCCCGGCCGACACGTCATCAACTCGTCACTTCTAGCTGCCAATGTCGCTACCATGGGCGTATTTGTTACTATGGCGCCCGGCGCCCCGATGATTGCTGCCGGAGCACTTGCTGCCAACACAGCCCTTTCCTTCCTCAAGGGCTACACCACAACCGCTGCCATCGGCGGCGCCGATATGCCGGTTGTCATTACGGTCTTGAATGCATACAGTGGCTTCGCGCTGGTAGCCGAGGGACTGATGCTTGACAATCCGCTACTCACTACTGTCGGAGCCCTCATCGGCGTCTCTGGTTCCATCCTATCGCACATCATGTGCGTTGCCATGAACCGCTCCCTGGTTAACGTCCTATTCGGAGGTATAGCCGGCCCTGCAGTATCGGACTACAAGATAGAGGGCAGCGTAACGCAAACCACGGTGGATGACACGGCCGACGCGCTTGTCAACGCCGAATCAGTCATCATCGTGGTCGGTTATGGCATGGCGGTCGCCAAAGCTCAGTACGCAATCTCGGAGATCACCCGCATGCTGCGCGCCAAGGGAACCAAGGTCCGCTTTGCCATCCACCCCGTCGCTGGCCGCATGCCCGGTCAATGCAACGTCCTGCTGGCCGAAGCTAGCGTGCCCTACGATATCGTGCTAGAGATGGACGAGATCAATGATGACTTTGGAGAGACGGACGTGACACTGGTTATTGGTGCGAACGATACGGTCAACCCGATTGCCCTGGAGCCCGGCAGCCCCATTGCCGGTATGCCAGTGCTCCATGCGTGGAAGAGCAAGCAGGTCATTGTGATGAAGCGAGGCATGGCCAGCGGCTATGGTGAGTTCAACTTGGGGTGGTGCTTGAGTTGCAAGCAAACGTGATGTGCTAACTGTGCTTTAGCCGATGTGCCTAATCCCATGTTCTACATGCCTGGAACGAGAATGTTGTTCGGAGATGCCAAGGTGACGACTGAAGGTGAGAACGCACCCCTTGACAGAAACCCCGCCTTGCATTCTCGCAAAGTATCCGGAGACTAACAACAAAACCCTATGAATAGCAATTAAAGCTGCTGTTGAAGCTCGACCATAGAACCTAGACAGACCCTCCGCATTACATACACCAAGCCGTGCGCAGTACATACAGTGTTCGATCCCGGGGTTTTCGTCATTCCGATCTGCCTACACTTAGACCATGGAACATCATTGCATGCATTTGTCGGCGGATTCCCCCCTTTCCCGTATGTCACTTGCTTCTAGATACGACTGACCAATCTCGCGGCTTCGCATCCACTTTTTCTTCTTCTTTCCACCCATGTTTACGCCTCGTTATCTTTGAGCATGCTCATCGTTCTGCATTTACACGTATTTACTTGTTGCTATCTTGAGATGTGGAGATTCGAAGGAGAATGGGACACACAGAGGGAGTAGATGAAGGGAAGGATGCTACTGAAGTCTATCGTTTGCTCCTTGACTGGCCTATTTGGCCCCCTACCTACCTGCCTACCGATCGTAGATAGGGACCAATAGCCGCAATATATGCTGATCGGGCGCCAATTGCCAGACGCTCGGTGATTAGTTTAAGCAGAACATACCGTGCCAGGCTTGAGTGCAACCCCTAATTCTCTGGCGCCTGCCCACGCAACAATGATACAACCTACGTAGTCCTTCACGAACAGCGAAAGCGATCGTTGATTAGTCCAACAGTGCGGTCTATTTATCCTAGTTGGCCTATATACACATATGCATCCTCGCCTTGCATTCTCATTGGCCTCTCGGCGCCGCAACCGGCTCCCACGACGAAACCTTGGGCTTGGTGCTAGTTATAGCGGGTCAGCATCTTTGTCGCTAATTCTGCGCGGGAAGAACGGATCGGGGCGGAGGACGCGCGACTTACGTGCTGTAGGTCTTGAAGGCGCCTCGCGAAAACGTGAGGTTCTGATTGTGGGTGGTAGGTGCCCACGGTCGATCCGTAGTCGTCAGGGCATTTTTTGTGGGAGCTTCATCGATGCCATAGGCTACCCAGAGGTGCCACAGGGGCTCGACCTGAGACCTGTTGTTTGCATATCGTCAGCATAGCGACAAAGACCGCCGGCCGACGAGGGGAACGCACGCATCGAAGTCATGCTTCGCATAGTCGACCCATCTGGTGCGGACTGTGTCGGGTGTCAGAATCTTGACCACCGTGTTATGTGCTCGTTTACTATCTTCGTGACGTTAGACATACGTGGTAGTTCGTCTTCGTTGTTCTGGTAGAACTTGTTGCCGAACTTGTCGACGCCAACTAGTGTGCCGGCCTTGGTATCGCCTGGGTATCGTTAGTAACCACCGCACCGTGGACAATCGAGAGTATCTGCCGCATACCGATATACTGTCAAGAGCCAACCCGTAGTCAGTTATCCATGCCGTCCGTCGAACTGTGGTTTCGGGTTTCGGGGTCTTACGTTGAGTTGGTGCCAGTATTCCTAGGATTGCCGGGTCAGTCCGCGTTGCGTTCGTCGCAATGGGCGATGGGTTGCATACCTTCAGGCCAATCTTTCGCAGATTGCCTAATGTCCTTGAAATGTACGACATGGTGTGGGGATGCCAATTGGCCGTCAAGATGTGTCGACGATGAAGTGAGGTCGTGGGGTGAAGTTCAGGGAATCGCCGGTGCGACGGATGTCGGGATTTGCCGGAGCCAATGAGAGAGCTCCGATTTTTTAGCTCCTTGTGCATCCTTAATTGCAGGCATGCATCACTCAATCACAAGCACCTTTGCGTATATCTTCAATTGAGCTGGCGAAAGACCCTGGGCTCTTTCGAGGGTGTCGATAATCAGTTGACATGCTGGTCAGGAGCGTCCCAAGATGCGCCAGCAAACTCAGGCTCCCAGCATCTCGCGCCTACCTTCGACCGTCGAGACCACAATGCAGAAAATACTCCACGCCCTCCACAGCATCACCGTCGAGCTTGAACGGTAGCGCTGGCATGCTCGCCCCTTTTTGCGGTGAACTAGATAGGATAGCGCCATC
>Ga0164242_10006410_pt1 | contig 12944 bp, 12 predicted proteins | sample OricomgcompostMG_FD_108783 | JGI IMG/M metagenome (GOLD analysis project Ga0164242, IMG submission 108783) | Miracle-Growth compost microbial communities from Emeryville, California, USA - Original compost - Miracle growth compost (MG) ... | reverse complement strand
AGGGTTGGGGGGGTGGGGGGTGGTGGTGGGGGGGTGGTGTGGGTGCGGGGGGGGGGCGTAAGCCATGGGGGCTGCCTGTTTGGTGAATCATCGCGCACAGCACACACCAGCACGGGACGGGATGGGAAACACGACGCGGTGAGTACGAAGGAGGAACAAGCAAATCAGGCAGTGGAGCAAATGAAACAAGTCACCAACGGATCGTGGATGGTCCAAACGGCGCCCAACCGCGTTCCGTGGGGCACTGACTTGCCATTTCCTCCCTTCAACCACGGGGCCCCACGGTCCGTCCAGTCGGAGCGCAGCGCAAAGACACACACAAACACGAGCAGGGACTTGTACGTTTTGCTGGTTTGGGGGGGTTGACTAGGGGGGGCTACTGAGACTAGTGAGGTAGCGGTCTCCCTGACCGCCTTTGCAACGAGCGAGTCCATCCCGCGGGTTGGCTGGCTGGGGGGGGTGTGGAGGGTGATGCGTGCTCGGATTTTGGAGTCGGGTTGGCTTCCGTTGGCCAGACGGACGGGCTCCTGCTGGGCTGAGACGGTGGGCAAGGGATGGCCTCTTTTATTTCGCGCGGGCGATTGGGCGATTGGGCGGGCACGGTGGGCACCCTGTGGCCGTTAAGGCGGCGATCCATTGGCTAACATGGGCCGGGGAAGCGAGCCTGGGCTGAGCCGGCTGACGACCCAGGACGGGGCCTAAAAGGAACAAACTCTCTCTTTCGTGGCTTCATGGGCCATGGGGCACGGTCGAATTATTTCCTTCTGTGCGCCTTCGAGTTTTCTTGGAATCGATACTTTCGCTCGTCTCCCGGCCTTACTTTACCAGGTAACTTAGTTTTTAATCTTAGATTTCTTTTTCCACTCCACCAACCTGCAGCCACAAAGCCACCGCTCTCTTTCCTGGGTTTCCTCCCTTGTTCTCCCTCCCCTTCCCCCCCCCGCTGTCTCAGATCCAACAGCCATCACCTCTCAGACATTTTCCGATATATCAAGATTTTGGCGACGTCACAAACTTGGTTTGCTGCCCGGTGCGTCTCGTTGCTTGCTTCTGCTGATACTCCAGCTGGTGCTGCCTCTGCTGCATCGTGGCCCTCAAACTTGGTCATGGTTGGATGACCATGGCTGCGTAATGCTCACCGTTCACCACCCCCTCCATTCCGCGACATGCATCCATTCCTTCCGTGGGCATGCGTCCATCCCTTCGTTCCCGTGGCCTATCGCCTTGCATCCATCGTATCCGAGACTCACGTAGTATAAGTAAGGTAGGGCTGTGTAGGCAGTGTTATTGTAGGCGAGTTCGTGTCATCATTCGGCGAATAATTAAGGGATTACACATTTCATGTCAAAAGTACAGTAATGTACCTTTCCTACAATACCAAGAAATGTACGGATCCGTGGAGGTTCCATGTCCGCTGCTGCCGGTAAACGCAATGCTTACCTGGCAAAGTAAGTACCCTTTTACTTCCATTTCAGCCTTGCTGCTTGGCCCCAAAAAGACCGGACATCGGCGTCGCCTTTGCCACGAATAGAATCCCAATTCCAGAAAAGGGACAAATATGAGTCAGACTGGGGAAACACGACGGGGCATCCAACAACCCCAGATTTGCCCGCGCTTGTCCTGATGTACCTCGTTGCTGCTGTTCCTCGGTGTCGGCCATCCCCATCCAGTAGACTGGGGGCCATTTCGAAAAGCAAAAAAAGAAAAAGAAACGAGGGTGTTGTGCTTGGTGCCTTGCGTCGCACCCACCGGGCCCGAGGCCATTTGTTGTCCCCAAACCAGCGAAGCAACCGCCGGGACATGGACAAAAAGGGGTTCTCGCAAGCCTCACCGTTTCTTTTCTTCGGGAGCAAACCAATTTTTAATGCTGCCATGCTGTTTGCCGGCCCAACGGTGAAGAGACAACACAGCAACAAAGGGAGTCAGGAGAGAAGGGCGAGTCGGTTGTTGCTGTGTTGGCCACCAGTTGTTGGTTGGTTTGTTAGAGTAAAGGGGGGGGGAAGCCGAAAAGTGAAGAGACTAAAACCGAAAAGTGAGGAAACAAAAGGCCGTGGAAACAAACGTCCGGCTGCTGACCGCCTCCCAACAAACTTGACTCCACCACACCTTCTCCACCAACAGCGGCATCGATACCCGACCCGCATCCCGGGGCAGATCCCGCCCCCGACATTCGGTCTAGTCGTGGGCCTAGAAGCTTTTCTTTTTGCGTGTTGTCTGGTTCTGGCGTTTCGCGCCGCGTCCAAGCACGGCAGAAGAAGGATATAATCGACGCACAAAACACGAATATAGTGGCTTTGTATTTTTATGTTAATGTCTCGCCATGTTTGCATTTTATTTCCAGTTTCCCAACACGCTTGCCTCGTTTTGTGATTTGTATCATTTCCCCAATTTCCCAGCGATCGTCCCCTAACATTCGAAAATGGTACCCGTACAACGATACAACCCAAGAATGGAAGGACGAGGCGTTCGCTTCGTGGGGCCAAAGCCACAAGGGCCGGGGTCTGTTCCCCACCGCCGGAATAGAGCAGCAGCCCTTTCCGGTAGCACAGACCTTTACACGGGGCAATGGGCTTCCTTACCTTCCATGGTACCTTCGAGGGTACTGGGGGACGGGACCCGCAACTGGGAACCCCCGCGCGCGGGCACCTTCCGGGCTCGGAAGCTGCGATTAGGGGCCGCGGTAGCTCTGACATGGGGTCCTTGACCGACTACCAATCTTGAAAATTGTGACCGTCAAATTATTGGCTTCGTTCGTCACAAACGGAGCTTGACCGCTTGGCACCTCCTATCACGCGAAAGCTACTCACCGTAACTGCCATGGGCCGGCCCGTAAACGGCGACCGGCTCTCGCAGTTTTTGGACGACACACACACACACACATACACGCTCGGCCACCCCAGCAAATATGCAAACAGGGGAAGCTGAGGAAGGATCTCTCGGACCGTCCAGGCCTTAATCACAGAAGAAAGGTTTCCCCAATCGGATCCAGATCCCAGGAAGAAAAAAAAAACCGAGAGATCAAATCCCACTTTTCCCCCGCGGTCCCGACTCCCCGTCTACATACAACACTATCGACATTTCCGCGCTTTTCTTTCCGAGGTTGATCGGCTCTCAGATGTGAGAACTGAGCTGTGGCTTGCCAATTAGGCGGCGTCCCTCGGTGCGCCTCGGTATTATCAGAAATCAAACTCCCTTTCTATCCTTTTTCCCAAGAGTTTTCTTTTGCCCCTTTGGCCCCAGTCCCCCCTTTTCCAAGCTGGTGGGAAATAAGGAAAGAGATAAGCCTAGATCTGCCTCGGGATCTCGTACTATCGTCTCGCTAGCGTTTGTACATACCTACGTACTGCGAGCTTTTTTTTTTTTTGGAGACCTCGGTCACCCACCCCACGCCCCCTCTCATTCGCCCGAGAGTCGGAACTCACCGGGGGGGGAGGGGGGGGTTGACCCCGGACACCTGCCATCCTATGGCCCAGGAGTGTGCGTGGGATGTGGGATGTGAAATGCTGGCGTGGGGAGTTGGGGGAAAGGGGGGGTCATCTTGCCAGGTCCTCCCCAAGTATCGCTATGTTTCCTTCTTCTCAGACAAAGTCGTTTGAGCTTAGGGCGAAATTGCACCTAGATTGCACCCCGGTCGGGATTGGGTGAGATATCGCACAAGACAGATGATCGAGATGGCCGCATGAGAACTCGAGCATTGCCCCGGTGATGTGAGTCAACTCGTCATCTCGTCATGCCGTTTGACTTGTGAGCAGCCAACCTACTATCTAGCTCCCACCTCTTCCGCTCCTATCTCATCACATGGCAGGTCGGGCCATGGCCCAAAACTGTCTGCCAGGGCAATCAATGATATATTGTCTCCCAACGCACCCAAAGACAGGGCAAACAACAGCAACTAGGCCATGCATGCTGCCACCTCAGACACCCCAGGCTCGTAGGGCGAACCTGCGAGACAGCTGTCCCAGCCTCGGGAACACGTGCTCAAACCATCTCGAGTCGCCAAGCCGAGCCGAGCAAGCTGGCTGCCAGTGCTCAGCACACCTCCCCACCACCCCCACTGTCAACTGACATTGTTGTTTTGGGGGGGGGGGGCTTGTTTCAACGTTTATTCTTTCATGCCTCAGCTATTGGCCCCCCACACTCTGGAGGATATGCCCCCTAATAGATTCTAAGCTGAGCGAGTTCACCGGGGGAAAAAACTCATATATCAGCGATATCGTGTTTGACTCGAGGGATTTCGCCATTCTCGTTGCTCGGGTTGACCCGTGGTTGGGGGTCGGCACTTTATCTCCGGAATGGGCGTTCGCTCAGATCTGCAAAAAGTCATTTCCACTCGGGAAGGGGTCTTCATACGGAATTCCAGCCAGTACTTGAGGTCGGAGTCTACCCAAGAATACAGGAGAGTTTCCGATTTTGGTCCGAGTTTAGCAGCATGGCTGGTCCCCCGCGAACCTTGTCCTCACTTCGTCCCATCATGCCTTGGCCATTCACTTCTTCCTCCGTTCCTATTAAGAGAAGCGAGAGTGGTAGATCCCCGGCCTTCAGGCCAGGCATACGTCAGTACACCAGTTACTTTCCTGCTACATGGTTGTCGAAAGGGTGCTTTCGAGTTGTCACCATAAGCCAGCGCAATGCTTCACTTGGGAGTGGTTAGTGTCACCCAGAGTTAAGTCCAAGGCGAGGTGTCACAACAGCCGAGATGTGCCCAAATCGGCGGTCATCTAGCCGAGTTTCTCCTCATCCTCTCAGTCCGATGTACGGAATCTCTCCGAGGGCGCCTGTGCAAGTGCGCAGCACTATCCCCCGACCTATCGCCGACTAGCACCTCTCTGTTGAACCTCATGCGCATTGGCATCACAATCGCCCCCCCAGTCAGTCACCCTTGAGACGCTCGCACAATCCCATCACACCAAAAATTGTCCCAGATTGGAATCAAGGCACCAAGTCGCAAAGCCCGCAACGCCAGTAGCAAAACGCACCCACATTCGGTGCGCGCTCCGAAGAAGAGCGCGCGAGGATGTGTGCTTTACTATCGGATGTGATGAGAACACACGCAGTGGCCAAGACAATGCCTTTATTGAGTGTGGCACGTTGTGGGTAGCATCGCTGATCGGCTGGTTCTAAATAAAGGGAAAAGAGAGAGGGATCAGGGTCCTCGAGGTCCAGTCTCCTAGCTCCACTCGTTTCGGGGCGCTTGTGATAATGCCCAATATCGATGTGATTCGTTGTGCTCAGGCCAATGAGATGTCCCACACAAACATTAAAGCATCCTCGACCTTCCCTTCGTCACATAGCTCGAGACTTCCGACGTCGTAGTTCCCGCGCTTTGCGTTCTTCCCATGATAGGTTTATCGCTCCGATATCATCTCTACGAATACCTCAGAAGCCAGAATGGATACCTGGTGCTCGCGCTGTACCAACCTCCGGTCTAACCCTTCAACAGTCAAAGCCTCGGCAGTGTGTTATTTCAAAAATTGGCTGGGCCGACGGGCAAAATATCAAGTCCATGGTCGATGCTAGTGGGCATGCTGAATACTCGAAGCTATCATTCTGTCTTGGTAGTGGGCCTGGGCCTGGGGCAGCTTCCAGATTCGTGACTAACACCATAGACGAGGTTTCCTCCATAGCCCCTGTACTTTTTACAACAATCCTCTTCCGGGGTGACAATACCGCCTTACAATTCACACACGTCCCACCTACTCTTCGTCTCAAGATGATTTACAAACAAGCCCGTAGGCTGAGCACGGTCTAGAGTCTCGGGTTTGGCCCCATACAGTGTGTTCCAGTCGATGCTTTGGGAATACTCGATATTTGCCGACCTTGAAACATCCTTGGCCGAGTTGCCACTAGGTTTACCCATGTTATGGAAAAGCAGCACGCTGATTCTTCGTCGGCAAAGGATCCGATGAGCCTGGCCCGGGAATCGTGTTTGCTCTACCAGGATCGAGGATACTTCCTGACGGCAACTTGGCTGTAGATGACTTATCAGAAAGCTGCTTGCTTCTTTATAGAGCATGCGTATCGGTTAACGCTACTCTTTGCTTCTCCCACGTGAATATCGTGCTCAAAACCTCCATATCAGTGAGCCAAAGTAAGGCCAACCAGGTGGTACTTCAACCTCGTACAGCCGTGCTAGGTTCCGCGGTCCTCTCACACGTTAGTACTGTCTTAATTCTAACAACACAAACGGGGAGTTAGGAAATTGACTGTGGTTTCCTTGGCCTAAGACCCAGAGAGAATAGAGATCTAACCGTGGTACACAGCACCTAGACTCGAGATAAACACTAGGGGGCTGCTGTTGATCCAGTGCCAAATTCAAGGGATCGCTTAGCCAACTTACAAGGGTCGAGGACCTGTTTGTTTGGTCTTCTGTTGGAACACTGCTATGGACGATCACGGGAACTTCAAGTGATTTGCTCGGTCAGATTGAACAAGACGAGTGACCGGACCCAACCCTCGTTCTCTACATCTCGGATATAGGTTTATTGTCGAGCTAACCGAACCGTCTTCGGTAGGTTCTAGACACCGGTTGGCCTAGGCCTGTTTCGTGATAGAGATACACTGTGAAGCACTTGTCAAGCAAACATTTTTGGCGGCCGAGCAACAACAATGGTTAGGGAAGTTACACCACCCCTGACACAAAACAGACAACCCTGGGCTAGGTGTGTTCCTTTTCTCGAGACATAATCCAGCCTAGATGGCGAGTTTAGACTAGAAAAGGAAAGCCGGACGGGAATATGTGCCTTGGTTATGGCCGTCAACATTGTGATATGGTATGCGGTCGTAGAGGAGGCGGTCGCCCCTGACGGTTAGGTGATGTGGTAAGGCTACCAGGAGATATTAAGACTTATAAACCAGCCTGAAGGGTTATTTAGCTGAAGGAGTTAGTTTCGAGGTCATTACGAAGAGCATCAGTTGGTTCGACGGGGGTCTAACAGAGAGCAGGACCTGGTTTTAAGGGCTCAGGTGACTAATGTTGTGGGCAAGGTATCGTTCGGCAGTCATACAGTATCTTTGTTGTAGGATTAGGATGCTTCTCTGGGTAGTTCTAGGGACGAGATCGTTTTGAAGTATCCAAATCAAACCCCCCTCTATACCTTTCAGCCACCTAGGTCTGAGGTGTTGACCTGGAAAGAACAAGACCAAGCGCCGTATCCTCCACCATGATAATTTGCAATGTTGAGGGGGCTAGTTTACCTGAGAGGTTGGAGAGTGGAGTCGCCTCGAGGCAGGCCTGCACTCAATACAGGCACTGAGAGTGGGAAAAGGGGGTGGGAGGAAGAGAGCATACACCAGGGAGCCTCAAAACGCGATTGCCTGCAATTTGTTATCCAACGAAGTGGATCAGTGGCATTTGCTATCCCTGATGCAAATATCCCCTTCGGCCCATGCCATGTCTCCGATGGAAAGGCAAGGGCCTGTTCGTAGCTGCGTCGATATCGTGGAAGGATTAATGAAGTAAACCAAAACTAGAGACCCGAACGCCGTAAACTCCACCCAGGTAGCCACACCGCGCGCCCTACACCGTCTAGTAGCTGATAGGGCTAGCTCCTCAGAGCCTCTAGACGATTCCGCATCTGGTCCATCATGGCCTCGGTATCTTCCTCCTCCTCCTCCTGCTGCTGTGGCTGGGGCGGCACCTCTTCCTGCGGCTCGGGCACACTGGGCAAAGGACCCGTCTTCTCCATACGATCCTTTAGTATCTCGCCCAACACCTTATCCACCTCGCCCTCCGCTTCCTCCTCGTCCTCCATTAGGTCCGACTCTGGCAGAACGTCGCCAACCATCTCCTCGATGATGCCGGCCTTCATCAGCTCGGTGCTCAGCTCCTGCATAGTCCCCGCCAGCTCGGGTAGGCGGATCAGCGAGTTGACGTCCTTCATGATGCCGACGCTGGCGCGGATGCTGCCCTCGATCTTGCGCAGAGCAAAGGCTTCGTTGACCTGCATCTGGACGCTGCTGAGCTGGGCCTTGGAGGTGACGAGCCGGGCCGACTGGCGGCGCTGGCGGACCAGCTCCTGCGCGTAGCCCCGGACCTCCTTCTGCGCCTGCTTCCGCCGGCTAGGGTCGCGCTGCCCTCGCCGGTCGGCCTCCAGGATTAGGTTCTTCGCCTTGGCCTCGCCCTGCTTGACGAGGGCGATGTCGCGGTCGAGCTTGCGGATGTTGGAGCGGATGAGCATGTTACATTTTCGGATCTGGGCGAGCGCATGCGTTAGCGGGGTAATTCGGATTTGTCAAGGCAAAAGCTTCTTCCGGAGGGAAGCACAGAGAGGTCGATTAGGAGCGGGCATAATGGAAAAAGGTAGGCATCAGGCAATAGCGAACAAAAAGCGGCATCGCAGAGGTCGAGGTGGGGGAGGAAGCGAGGAGCTAAAGCGATAGGCGTACCTGTGTTTGGGGGTCTGGCTTCACGAAAAAGGCTCTTAAGGTCTCCATACTCGCTTCCGGAAGAGGCTCCTAAGCCTCTGTGGCTGCCCGACTTTGTTGTATTTGGATCAATATTCCCGCGTTGGTTTTGGAGGCGGGAAAGTGGGAGCCGAAGGAACGAAGGTTGTGGACGACTCAAGGAAAATGGACTTGGCGGTGGTAGTGACGTTTGGAGAGATCTTAGGCCGGGGAATTATAGCGCATGTCGGCGTAATGAGGCTGCGTCCCCAGCAGGAACCCCAGCTCTCCGACGTCGGCATTTTAGTGGTCAGTTCCCCCGCATGCTATGGGTCTCCCCTGCCCGCCCTTCAAAAAAATGGAAGCCTGGCGTGCCTGGGCAATTTTTGCCAATGTCAGTCAGCTCGAAGCCTCGTTAAAGTTGCCTACCTGCAGGACTCCCCGATGCTTCCAGGGATCAGGTGCTAGTGCTAGCCGCGTACTTTGGGTTGTCCGTAGGAAAGTGGTGTTTCTGAGGCAGGTAGATGCTAAGGTACATACGTACATGTACTGCCTGGTTGCGATGGAGATACGTCTTTGGCCTACAGTACAAGTAGTACCTGGCTTCCTAGTGAGGCAACAAGAACTTCACTTGGGACCTCCTCGCTAGCAATACAGTCTCTTAATGCCATCTATGCGCTACTCTTTAAGATTGTAAAGCTGGAATACCTGCTGCATAGTACTAGTAGGTAAATGTACACGGTAAAATGGGGAAGGGAGGCTTGGAGAAGGTGCCAAAGCAGAGCTCCTTCTATTCGGCACTGTACGGTACCTCTTTGCGCTTGTGAGGGGCGGTGAGGGGCTGCAAGGCTCTGCACTACAAGTCCCACCAAAGGTATTACCTAAGTACCGTTCACTACCAAATCCTGAGGATCAAGGCTGCTGGGGTACCTAGGCCATACCGATCTTGTCAGCCCTGCCCAGGGTCTGTCGAATCTTTGGGCTTCTCACAAATTCTATTGTCACCCCAGCACCCGCAAGGCAAGGCATTATCAGTGCGAGCCTCTCAACATCCAGCCTCCACCTCCTCCTCTTGACTTTCTCTTCCACCCACCCAAAACCTACCACCACTAATTACTCTACGACTTGTAAGACCTCTCTCCTGCTATTACCACACGGACATCTATCTCTAACCTCTGTTTTGATCACCCGCCCGCAGCCTTTGGGTTTCCTAATTCGAATCACCGAATTGTCTCTACCCCGCCAGTTCTAGGCGCGACGAAGATACAAAAACTTTTTCGCCATGTCGACAGCAACTCCCGAGGGTAAGCCATTCTCGTCCGCCCCGGTCGCTATTGATCTTGACCTCGCTGCTTCTCCTCGCTTCTCCCGACACCCCAATTGGGCTGCGGCTTGCCTACCTCCCTCCCTCCCGCAACAGTTCCGATGCCTCGACCAAACATGATCGCCACATCTTCTGGCCACAGAGTCGCTAATGCTGCTTCACCTTGATAGTCCTTTGGGCCCAGCGCTCTTCTGCCTCTGACGCCGCAAAGAACATTGTCCTCCTGACCATCAACGTCCCGGACGTCCCCGCCTCCAACCTCAAGCTGGACCTGAAGCCCACCTCGCTCACTTTCACCGGCCACTCCGACACTCTCAAGAAGACATACCACCTCGAACTTGAGTTCTACGCCGAGATTGACACCGAGGAGAGCAAGATCCACCACACCGCCAAGAATGTCGAGATCAACCTGCGCAAGAAGGAGCTCGATGAGGCCTACTGGCCTCGTCTCCTGAAGGACTCGAAGAAGGTCCACTTCCTGAAGACCGACTTCGACAAATGGGTTGATGAGGATGAGCAGAACGAGGCTCCGGAGCAGGAAGACCTCTCCCAATTTGGTGGAATGGGTATGTGACCTTGCCCTCACGGGTTACATCTCTAACCTCCCCCGGCCCCCCTCTTCCCGCTCCTTACATACGTTCCTTCCCCCACTAATCGTCTCGTTCCTCGAAAATTAACATCGTTGCTCACAACAGGAGGAATGCCCGGTATGGGTGGTGGTACGTAAAAATTACACTAGTTTGTTGTGCTTAGGAACATGTCGCAAGCGACTTGCTCTCCCTCTGCACGGCTTTAGCACACACCGTACTAACATCAGACTCAGCAGGTGGCGGCGACTTTGGCGGAATCGATTTCTCCAAGCTTGGTGGCGGCATGGGCGGCATGCCCGATATGAGTGCCATGGGCGGTATGGGCGGGGACGAGGACGAGGAGTCCGACGATGATGAGATGCCCGCTCTGGAGGGTGACGATGAAACCGCCGCTGCGGCAAAGCCTGCCGAGGGCGCGGCCGAGGGTGCTGCCGAGGGCGCTGCTGAGACCAAGGCTTAGATGGAGAACTAGTACCGGCATGATGGGTTCTCATCCGCAAGGAATCCACGACAACATCCTGCGATTCCCAACCCGAAAAGTCATTGTCTAAAGCAGCAGTGGGGGCGGGGACAAAATGATACCATCCATCCACCTGGAAAGCCAAGGTCTTTGCTTTGCAAGAAAAAAAGAGTAGCTAGGCGACTGGCTGGGATCAAATGGCACATGCTATTACTTTGAACGGAGCTGAGGAGTGAGCTGGGGAATTAGAACCGGTATTTTATGCCATATGACCAAACTTCCCGGCAAGAGTTGAGAGCTATAGGAGCCCATTGTCCTTCTGCGCTTTCACCGTCCAAGCTGTCCGTGATAACTACTACGTATCGACGGAGGAGCTGTGTTCGGTGTCTACATTCCCTCGGAACCCCACTGCGCGTCTTACACACTAGACACGTTGCCCAACGTCGCCTAGTAGGCGTCCGGTGTTTAGTTGTCACTCTTCCCGAATGTTACCAACGTGTCGCACGGCGAGAGCTAGTTTTCCTGAGAAATGGCTAACACAGGTCTGGGGACAAAATCTCGGCGCTTCCCCTATCAAGCCCGCCAACGTCGTTGACGTAAACGCCACACAAACTTAGCACATGCGGTTGGAAGTTCAAAGTAAATGTTGCTCCGGCAGAGCCTAAAGGTTCGTATATCTGTAGGGTCCTAGTCATACACCCTTGAAACCACCCAGTTTACAGTCATCAAATACCTACATGCTGGAAACCATATATCGCTTCCCCCCCCCCCGGACGAGCTCCCCTGTCCCGGACAAGGGTCGTCTGCTATCATCACCACTCTCAACACAAAATGAAGCCTAAATCCACATGTCATAAATCTAGCTCACCTGGATCTCAGGCTCGCTCTGCTGCTGCTGCTACACCGCATAATACTACATCTGCCACCCCCTTATCGACCTCATCCCTGCCGTCGACAGACCCTAGCCGCCAACAAGGAGCGGCGGGTCCGAAGGAAGGAGCGGTATATTCCTCACTCGACGCCGCACGGGACGCGAGTAGGGGTGCCTGCCTGACCGCCTGGCCGGCTGATGAGCCGTACCGGCCGCCGGTGATGGATGAAGGAGACCGGGCGAAAAGGGGTGGAACTGCCAGCTGACACGTCAAAGGGGATGAGTTGATAGGGCTGGTCGAAGGATAGAGTGGCAATAATCCGCACGGCTTGTCTGGCGCGTGGAGGTTTGGAAAGGAATTTAACGTTGCTGGGTTACTACAAGAAGCGGGATACGTGAGGCGACTCTGCGTCGCGGTAGACTTGGTGACGGATTATGGGGCGAGTGGGCTTGAGGGCATTAAAGGGCCACAAATCTCACGATACAGGGTACGTGTCTATGGGATTATACAGTCTAATGATACCGCCGACTCTGACCCGACGACAATTGGCCGATGTCGTTACGATAGCAGGCCACAGTTTCCTTATGGCACACTCAAGTAGCGTAGCGTCGGTATGGCTGAGGCCGCGAACGTGTAATAAATAATAATATGATTTCGCGACGGATAATGCACATCCGTCGCTTCCTTGTGATCTGTCCCTCCATTATTGCTATCCCCATTGATCGTACGAAGTCAATCTGATTTGATAATGCAAGTTCCGCCCAACCCAACCATTTCAGGAATCAAAGCGTGAGAAAAAAAAGGGGGATTCCAGCTTCCAGTTTGCCCCCTCTCAAATCAAATCCGGTGATACACGTCAAGGCCCACTACCTTGAAAGCTAAGTAGATAAACAAGGCTTGATTGCCCGCCACTGGTGCTCGCCTCGAACCGATGCCCGTACACCCGATTCGGATTACTGAGCATACCATGGGCTAAGAGAGAACACTTTACAGGATCTCATCCTCCATCTGGGCATCGCCGTTAGCGGCAGGAGCAGCGCCAGTGGCAGTCTCGGTAGTGGCAGCCGCGCCATCAAAGTAGTCGGCCATCTCAGAGTCCAGCTCCTCGGCGGTCTTCTTCGAAGGACGGCCAGTTCGGGCGCGACGGGGCCCTCCCTTCTTGACAACCTTGTTGCCAGCGCCGGTCTTGGCGCCGTTGGCACCGTGCTTGACAGCAGCTGCTGACTTCGGCTGCACCTTGGGCGTGCTGCCAGGGTGTTAGTAGTGGTACGGCAAGTAGACAAGATAAGATGTGGGCTTACGAGATGCGTTGGCCT
>Ga0164242_10006409_pt1 | contig 12944 bp, 13 predicted proteins | sample OricomgcompostMG_FD_108783 | JGI IMG/M metagenome (GOLD analysis project Ga0164242, IMG submission 108783) | Miracle-Growth compost microbial communities from Emeryville, California, USA - Original compost - Miracle growth compost (MG) ... | reverse complement strand
TTCCCCATAGCCGGTACCTTTAAACGCAGTGGCGACGATGTGAAGGATGCCGAAATAGCCCGTGCGCTGGAGAACGACCCGAAAGAATCGGCCGAGCACGTAATGCTGGTTGACCTGGCCCGTAACGATCTGAGCCGCCATTGCGCGCAGGTAGAAGTAAAGGCCTTTAAGGAAGTTCAATACTATTCGCACCTTATTCACCTGGTATCACACGTAAGCGGCAAATTAAGGCCGGGCGTATCCTCATTTAAAGTGGTGGCCGATACCTTCCCGGCAGGTACATTAAGCGGCGCGCCAAAATTCAGGGCGATGGAGATTATTGATGAGAACGAAAATATTAAACGCAGTTTTTACAGCGGGGCCATTGGCTACCTGGGTTTTAACGGCGATTTTAACCACGCCATCATGATCCGGTCGTTCTTGAGCAAGAATAACCAGTTGCACTATCAGGCGGGGGCGGGTATAGTAGCCGATTCGAACGCCGAAAGTGAGCTGAAAGAAGTAGATAATAAAATAGCCGCGTTAAGAAAAGCGCTGGAACTGGCGGCATCTTTATAATGATTGAATAAGAGCATGAACAATAAAATATTAATAGTAGATAATTACGATTCCTTCACCTATAACCTGGTGCATTTGGTCAACGAAATTGGCCTGGAGTGTGAAGTTTGGAGGAACGATCAGTTCGCGTTGGAAGATGTGGACGCGTTCGACCGGATCATCCTGTCACCCGGACCGGGTATCCCGTCGGAGGCAGGTTTGTTGTTACCTGTCATTGAACGCTATGCACCTGCCAAAAGCATATTTGGCGTTTGCCTTGGGCAGCAGGCCATTGCCGAGGCGTTTGGCGGACAGTTATATAATTTAAGTCGGCCTATGCATGGCATAGCCACCCCTATTAAAGTTACCGATGCGGATGAGTCGTTGTTTAGTGGCTTACCATCAGAGTTTAAAGTAGGGCGTTATCACTCGTGGGTGGTATCGCGCGAGGGGTTGCCCGATACTTTTGAAGTAACGGCTGTTGATGAGGCTGATAACTCCATTATGGCTTTAAAGCATAAGGAATACGATGTGCGCGGCGTACAATTCCACCCCGAATCCATATTAACGGAATATGGGAAGGAAATGATGCAGAACTGGCTGAATTCATAAATAGATGATGTCATTTTGAACGAAGAGAGAAATCTTATACAGTTTGCTTATCGCACGATGAAGGTTTCTCCCTCCGGTCGAAATGACAATAATTTTAATATAGAATAAAAACAACGTCATTGGAGGAGTCCCGTACGTACGGGATGGCAATCCCCGGCACGCAGATCACCCTGCTAATCGGGGATCGCTACACTACGTTCGCGATGACGGTTACATTTAATATAATGACTATACTCGATAAAATAGTATTACAAAAAAAAGAAGTAGTGGCGCAGGCCAAAGTCCAGGTAAGCGTTGCCCAACTGGAGGCATCGGAGCTATTTGCCCGTACACCTTACTCCTTCCGGGAGTTTTTGCTAGACCCGGCACGTACAGGCATTATCGCGGAGTTTAAACGCCGGTCGCCCTCCAAAGGGATCATTAACGACCGGGTGAGCGTGGAGGATGTGACCACGGCTTATGCCGCCGCGGGGGCCTCGGCCATATCGGTATTAACCGATACGGAGTTTTTTATGGGTAAACCTGCCGACCTGATCGCGGCCCGCAAAGTGAACAGCATCCCGCTGCTGCGTAAGGATTTTATGATCGATGAATACCAGGTGCTGGAAGCCAAAGCTATAGGCGCAGATATTATCCTGCTCATAGCCGCCATACTTACGCCTGCCGAGATACAAAACCTGGCCTCGTTAGCCAAAAGCCTGGGTTTATATGTGCTGCTGGAAGTGCATAACCTGGAGGAATTGCAACGCAGCATCAATCCCAATGTAGATGCCATTGGTGTAAACAATCGCAACCTGGCCGATTTTAGCGTGTCGGTGGAAACTTCGTTCCAACTGGCTGAACATATTCCAGCCGAGTTTATGAAGATCTCCGAGAGCGCCATCAGTAATACCGATACTATAAAACAATTAAAGGCAGCAGGGTTTAACGGCTTTTTAATTGGCGAAAATTTTATGCGGCAGGATGACCCCGGCGCGGCAATGCGGAAATTTGTATTAGGTTTGTAACTTAATTATAACCTGATCACTACATGAATTATTACCTCTGGCATTTATTTGCTTATTGGGCTTTTACGCCTGCAAAAAAGATGATAACAACAATTCCAAAAAAATTATTGGTAAATGGACGCATATGAAAAGTGTTCTTCTCAAAAGCGCCAACGGCAAGGAGTCTGAGTATCATACAGAAACCCGTTCAGGCTATACCGAATTTAATAAAGACGGCACCGGTTTTTCTGATTTTGGATTCGTGATTGATAATGAGAACTTTACATATACAATAAAAAATATTCCTTATGGATGGCTATTGGCTCTGATTTCTATGATTTTACAATTAAAACCCTAACAAATAACAGTTTGGTATTAAGGCAGGGCCCATTACTAACCGGCCAGCTCAATGTGCTTTATTTTAATGAAGAATACTATACTAAATGATAACCAAAACTCAACTGCCATACCAGATTTACGAAGTTTTTAAAACTTCGTAAATCTTAACCCTTCGCTATTTAAGCGAAGGCAGGGTAAACGCATTGGGGTTACGCAAATAGCGTTTTGCGTTCATTTTTATCTGGTTAACAAATTCGTAATCGCTGGCATTCATAATGGTATAATAGCCTGGCCGGTATTTGCGCATAAAATCGGTTAATTGTGGCTCTTTAAAACCGGTGATGCTGGCTACCAGCGTTTTATTAAAACGATAGCTTATCAGGTCCTCCTTATAATCATTAGCTATAATTCCCTGCAGTTTTTCTGCATTGCGCCCGCTTTTGCTAATGGAATTCCATATGGCATCGATACTAATGCCGGCCCCTGAGCCGGGCGATAGGCTTAAAGGGTCGCGGTACGCATTTGAACCATAGGCCTTGCTGTATTCCTGCCTGATGGCCTGGTATTTTTTTTGCGGACTTAAAAGTGTATCGGTAATGGTTACCTGTTTAAGCTGAATGCTTTTTGGTTTTAAATAAATGAGTATCGTATTATTACCGGTTACTTTTACGGTATCTGAAAAATAATCCTGCTTGCTCACTACCAACTCATCATTGGTTTGCGCGTTAACTTTAAATTCAGCTTTCAGGTTATTATAAACCGATTGACCGGTACGAATATTTAATATATTTACCTTCGCTATCCGTTCGTTGCTATTCTTATCAAATACAATGCCCTCAACAACCCTGTCCTGCGCAAAGGTTTTGCCGCATATTCCTGCCAATATCAGTAGTAAAACTAATTTCATTAACGGGATAAAGCTATGCTTTGCAGGTATTTCCGGCATATTATTTAACAAATATTAACAGGAATGTCATGGTGAATTTGTTGAACCATTGCGGTTCGGCCCTTCGCGGCCATCCTTCGACAGGCTCAGGATGACATCGTCTGATTACTTCGCTATCACCAAAACCTGGCCAATTTTAATATTATTGTCGGCCATATTGTTCATTGCTTTCAACTCATCAACAGTTAATCCAAAACGTTTGGAGATGGCGTATAGTGTGTCGCCTTTTTTTATGGTATAGGTTTTATCGGCTGGGGTGGCTTGTATTAACGAATCTTTAACTGCCTGTCCTATATTTTGGTTGATCTGGGCAAGCACACGGTCCTCACGTTTGATTTTCTGAATTTCGCCCTCGGGCCGGTCGTACTGGTCCAGATTGTATTTTTGAATAATACCGATAAGCAGCTGCGGGTATTTGGGGTTGGTGGCGTAGCCCGCTTCTTTCAGGCCATAGGCCCAGCCCTGGTAATCGTTCTTATCCAGCTCAAATAACTTGGCATAACGTTTCCGCTTCAGAAAATCGGAATGATCACGGAAGGAGTCCTCTGCACGGTCATACACCCGGAAACAGTCGTTCACCTGGTCGTCATCTTTATAATAGCTTTTGCCTTTCCAGTCCGAAGTGCATTTTATGCCGAAATGATTGTTGGCTACCCTGGCCAGTTCGCCGTTGCCATTGCCTGATTCGAACAGGCCCTGGGCCAGCGTAATGCTTGCGGGGATGCCATATAAATTCATTTCCTGTATGGCTATGGTTTTAAAACGATCGATATACTGGGTTACCGTAAAAGTAGGATAGGCTGCTATAGCGTCGCGGTGTTGCTTTTGTATTTGTTCGTTGTTCCGTTTTGCATCGCGGTTAGATATGGAAGAAACGGCTTTTTTACGGGTAAAGCACGAGCTGAATAGCAAACAGCCCATCAGCAAGGGTACAAGCACACGCATGGATACTGGAATTGGATGGTTATGTATCATTAACCAAACTTAAGCATTTGTTATTTATACAAACTCTTGCTGTCAATAAATTTCAAAACCGCGTCGGGTACGAAATACTGGATGTTTTTCCCTTCGGCTAACGATTTACGGATGAAAGTAGCCGATAGCTCCATCAGCGGTGTAAGGGTGATGGTTACCGAAGGATGCGATGCCAGTTCAGCATTTTCATATCCCGGGCGCGGATATACATATATTTCGTAATCGCGCAGGATGAGATTATAGTTTTTCCATTTCTGTAAACTCACCAGGTTATCCGAGCCCATTATCAGCACGAATTTGTGCTCCGGGTATTTCTCTTTCAGGTAAGTTAAGGTATCAATGGTATAGGAGGGTTGCGGCAACTTTAATTCTACATCACTTACCGAAATATTGTCGGCATTGTCGGTAGCCAGCTTGGCCATTTCCAGCCTGTCATAAGTATTTACCAGGTCGCCGTATTTTTTGAGCGGGTTTTGCGGCGATACCACCAGCCAAACCTTATCCAATGTGGTATGGTTGGCCATATAGTTGGCAATAATTAAATGCCCGGTATGTATTGGATTAAACGATCCGAAAAATAAGCCGATCTTCATTTTAGTTTACAGAGCCCCCACCCCTGAAGGGGAGCTATTAAATGTTCCCCTTCAGGGGGTTAGGGGGTTAAAAACCCCCTCACCAGCTCTTCCGCTTCGCGGCAGGCTGTTTCAAGGTCGTAATTTTTCAGGATAACATCAAATTGGGGGGCATAGTTCAGTTCTTTTTCCGCCTTTATAAAACGCTCTTGCAGTTTGGAGGGACTGTCGGTACCCCGTAATGATAACCGGTGCTTTAATACTTCCAGCGATGGGGGTTGTACAAAAATAGCCAGCGCCTGCCCGTCGTACTTGCGCTTAAGGTGCATACCGCCTTCCACATCAATATCAAATATTACAGTTTTGCCATTTTGCCAGATCCGTTCAATTTCCTCACGCAGGGTGCCATAAAACGTACCTGAGTAAACCTCCTCAAACTCCACAAACTGTTTGGTGGCAATACGGTGCAGAAACTCTTCTTTGCTGATAAAATAGTAATCCTGCTTATCAACCTCATCGCCGCGCCGTTGGCGGGTAGTGGCAGAAATGGAAAACTCCAGTTCGGGGAATTTCCTGAGTAGGTGATGCACTATAGTTGTTTTACCCGCCCCAGATGGCGCCGAAAATATGATGAGTTTACCGTCTTGGTTCATTATAGTGCGTTAAAAAAGTTAAAGGAGTTAAAAAAGTTAAAGGAGTGCCTAATAACTATTTTAACTCCTTATAAAACATTAAGCAGTTGTTCCTTAATTTTTTCCAGTTCTTCTTTCATGCCCACCACCAGTTTCTGTATGTTGGCATCATTAGCTTTTGAGCCGATGGTATTAATTTCACGACCAATCTCCTGCGAAATAAAACCCAGCTTTTTACCATTGGCATCAGCGCTTTTCAACGTTTCCAGGAAATAGGTGCAATGTGTGCGCAGGCGGGTTTTCTCTTCGGTGATATCCAGCTTATCAATATAGTAGATCAGCTCCTGCTCAAAGCGATTCTGGTCTATATTATCGCGGTTAACGGCTTCGCTCAGATACTGGTTCAAACGCTCGCGGATAAGCGGTACGCGCTTAGGTTCTTCTACCTCAATTAGGGAAAGGTTATTCTGGATCAGTCCGATACGATGAATGGCGTCCTGCTCCAGTACGCTGCCTTCATCCAGCCTGAACTGCTGAAAGTTTTTCAGAGCCTGCTGAAAGGTTTGCTCCACTATTTTCCATTCCTCTTCTGATACACTTTCTTCATCAAAACGTACTACATCGGGCAAGCCCAGGGCCAGTTGCAGCAGGTTGCCGGTTGGTTCGTTCAGTTCGCGGCTAACCGCCTGTAACTGCTCAAAATATTGTTTAAGCAAAAGGGTGTTAATACCCGCGGCCTTAACGGTAGCGTCAGTTTTTTCTACATTGATAGTAAGATTAACCTTGCCGCGTTCAATTTGCTTGCTGCATTCGGTACGTAGCTGGAATTCCTTATCAGAAAAGTTTTTTGGTATGCGGAGCGACAGCTCCAGAAATTTACTGTTCAGGGATTTTATTTCAACGGTATATTTTGTTGCGCCTGAATCAAAACTCGCTGTTCCATACCCTGTCATGGATTTTATCATGCGCAAAGATAGGAATTAAATTTATCTGCTGAAATGCTTTGAGGGCGGGCAAATGGTCCGTTCTATTATTCTACTGCATAGCCCGCCGTTGCAACCAGCGGAACCCCTGTATTTGTTACCCCTTGCACAATCACCCGTACATTGGTTTGCGGCACTGCGTTGTAAAAAGTTACCATAGCTTTGCCTGCTAGGTTGGTTCTTATGTTAGGCTCCCAATTGATGGTAGAGCGGTAATCATTAATTGATGGTTTGGCATTGGGCGTAGGCTTATAGAAATCACGTGCCTGGTAATAACCCTCTATTCCGGTATTTAAGCTGCCAGGGTTATCTGTCAGCGCATCACCTTTAGTGGTTAACACGATCACGTATGTAAGCCTGCCTTTTTCTTCCCCTTTCACTACCTGATGTACCTCCACTTTTTTAAATTTTTCCATCGGCATAGTGAAATAAAGTTCCGCAATCGGCGGATACTGGTAGTTTGGTTTTGGATAATTCATGCGCATATAATATGGGTATGACACGCCATTAACAACAATATCAGGAATAATCCAGGACGTATCTACATGGTACATAACACCGGGACCGCCAATTTGCGCAAATGCCCGTTTGTCATTATTCAATAAAAACCAGGTCAGCGTGTTATATTCGTAATCCTTAGGGGTAATATTAAACTCCTGCTGCAGGCCCCATGTCATCATCGGCAGCTCGTTTGGGATCCGCACAAATTTCTTTTTATCGGTTTTAACGGTTACTTCCTTTAATTGGGTAACACCTTTTAGCTTCGAACGGTTAATAACGGCTTCGCGTTTCGCTAAGGTAGCTTGGGTTGCGGCACTTGTTGTGGTATCGTCAGCAGTTGCCCTGTCCGCTACAGGCTCAACCGGGAGCGGCTTAATTGTATCCACCCAAAGCGCCCCGCCGATCTTCCCTTTATCGTTGGCTGCTGATAATTTGATGGGTTGATTACCATACAGCATCAAATTATCGAAGTGAAACCGCCCCAATGAGTCGGACGTGGCTGTAAATATTTTATCCCCTTTGGCCCCGTTCGCAAAAAGTGTGATATTTAGCCCAGGCAGCCATTTATTGAGCACCTCATCCCTTACCCTTCCGGACACGGTGATGCCCTTTTCGGCGGCATAACTGATGCGGATAGCCGTATCGGCCAGCCTGCGCCAAACAAAATCGCGCCAGCCCTGGGTCATTAATAAAAGGTCAAGCTGTTTAAAGCGGTTAACATTGGTAGTGTCAAAATAACGACGCGCGTTTTCAACCACTCCTTTAATTTCCGATTTGAGCAGTAGATAAGATGCAATATCATCAGCCTGCTGGGGCGCTATGCCAGCGTCAACCACAGCCATGGATAAGTTGGCATTGGGTTGGGTGTTGATGTTTACGGTAACCTGTTCCTTTGGCTGATAGGTTTTTTTATTGGTAGTTACAATGGTTTTCGGGGCACTGCCGGGGTGATGGATATATACCAGCCGTTCGCATTCAGGTTTCCCTTTGGCATCGTAAAGTGTAATGGCCGCTATCCCTTCGGGCAGTGTGCTGGTGGCTATTCTTGCTGAAATTTGCGGTCCATTCATTTGTAATTGCTGATGGAGCTGTGTAATACCGCCGTGTTTGATAGCTATGGTATAAACCGGCTTACCCGTTAAAGTATCATTTGTGCTTACAATAGCGTGTATCACCGAATCGGTTTGCCTGATCTGCAAGGTAGGGCCCTTGCTTAAAGCGGCCGGCAGGTTAAATATTAAATCAGATTTTCCTTGTTGGGGTATGCTGGCCAAATTAGCTACCGCATGATAGGTTTGACCGCCAACGGGAAGCATGGCAAACAAGCCCATACCTAACGTATCGCAATTAAAGCGGGCAACCGTATCGCCGCCGGCAGATAATATGCTGCCGGTAACTGCTATGCCCTTACCATAACCGTCTTCGGCCTTTATGGCCACAATTGAGCTGAGGCCATCTACCATCGATCCGCCTTCAGGGTAGAAACGGATAACGGGGGCGGGGGAAGCAGTGGAAACAGGAGTAGTGGCAACAGCGCTGTTTTTATTTTTTGCAGGAATAATCTTATTTGGAGGAGCGGCAGGGTTACTTATATTTTCATCCAGAACCGTAATTTCCTTTTTAAATATAAAATTATCGCCAAAGTTGCGCATCCAGTTAGTGTAGGCGCGTAATGTATATTTCCCGGCGGGAAGGATGTCAATAATATCCATATCGCCGTGGCCCAAACCATTATCCAGCCGGATAATTTCCCGGTTAATGATCTTGGCCGAACCGGGGGCAATGAGTTCTACATATAAGTTACCGCTGCTGGTAGCAGGTTGATTAGTTTGTCCGTTTATTAAATAAGCCTTAAACCACAGGGTATCGCCCTGAGCGTATACATCCCTATCGGTGTGGAGGTAAACTTTTTCAAATATCAGTTTAAATTCGGCTTTGGCCGGCGGCGTTGTAGCGGGAGCAGGAGCTTGTGCTTTGGCGTGCAGTATGCACAGCAATAGAGCAGCGCCAGTTATTAGGTTTTTCATTGCAGGATAGGTTGATAACAGGGGTAAATTAATTGTATCAAATATAATAAATTGGAGGTTATTTTATTTCATAAGTGGTAGTTCCAAATACCGGGATGCCTTTATCGGTTATGCCTTCAGCAATTATCCTGACTTTTGTTTTCGGGTCGGCATTATAATAACTGATCACCGCGTTTCCAGTTGGGGTACTGACATCAGGCGCCCAATGTATAGTGGTGCGATAATCGGGGCTATTAACCGGCTTGCTATAATCGGGCGCGTAAAAAGTGCGCGCCTCGTAATAACCATCTATATCAAAATGGGAGGTGTGAAAATCAACATTATCAAAAGCGTGGGGCTTTACTTTCAGGTCTACCCAAAAGTTATCACCCCGTTTAAATCCCTGGTCCTTTTGTGCAATGGTAGGCAGCATCGCTATCGTGATCTTCCGGAAATGTATTTCCAGGATCTGATCGAGCGGTATACTATAAAAATCCAGGGATTTTAATAACCAGGCCGGTTTTTGCAGATGATCTGATGTGAACACGGGCCGTAGTTTTATATATTTTAAAAGGGGGTCATGACCGTAGATATAAACCCTTTTGGGGTAAGCGCTATATATATTGGGAACTTTCGCCATCAAATAATCATACAGGGTTTCTAATTTATAATCATTCCGGGTCATTTTAAAAGTGGTATCAATTAACGTACGCTGCACACGTAATGTTGAAATTGTAACCTCCTTTAGTTGGGTAGTATCGGTAATTTTATATTTTTTAGCGGTGGTCTTCCGTTTCAATATATTGTCAGTAAGGTTTGCGGGCGCAGTAAGAGAATCCGCTATTATATTGGCTGGCCTTATGGGGTAAATGGCTTTGCCGCTGGTATCTGGAACAATATAACCTTTCTGCGAACCTTTATCGTTGGCCGATGTCATATCCATTTGCTGGTTGCCGTAAAAATTTAAGCCATCAAAAATATAATGACCGTTAGTATCGGTCCGGGCCGAAAATAATTTAGTGCCAACAGCCCCGTTCGCAAACAACGTGATATTCATATTGGAAATAGGTTTATCAGCCCATATTTCCCTTACCCTGCCCGAAAGCGAGATGCCCTGCTCCAGCGCGTACGAGATCCTGATAGCCGAATCGGCTAACCGTTTCCAAACAAAATCGCGCCAGCCCTGGGTAAGCATCAACAGGTCAATTTGCGTTTTACGCTGCGGGTTGTGTTCGTCGAAGTATTGAGCGGGGTTTTGAATTACCCCCCGTATTTCCGATTGCAGGTATACATACGAAAGGATATTACCCCGGTTTGGAGGGATCAGGCCAGCGTCGACCACGGCTACCGAAAGATTTGCTTTTACTGGGATACTATCCTGGTTAATGGTGCTGATATTTAAGGTGACTTTGCTTTTCGGTTCATATACCATATTGTCGGGTTTCAGAACAATGATCCCCCTTTCCGGCTTTTCATTATAAAGCAGCCTTTCACATTGCGGTTTATTATCGCTATCGAAAAGCGTAATAGCGGTAATGCCCTGGGGCAGTAAGGCTCTGGAAATATTTATCGCGGTTTGCTCGCCGTTTATGGGGATCGCTGTGGCAAATACGGTTACTCCTTTGCTTTTTCCTAAAAGGCTTAATGTTTTGTTATGTAAATCCTTTAGCGTTAGGGCGTTGGTATTGATAATTACTTTTACTGCAGTATCGGCGTTATGCACGGTAAAGGAAAATCCTTTTAACAAGGCCATCGGTAGCTGTATAGTAAAAGGTATTTTATTATTATACATTCCGCGCGCTTCATATTTTAAACCAGGTTGCGGCAGCAATACAAAACTTCCCATGCCATCGGCGGCACTTTCAAAATCAACAATCTTATCCCCGGCGGAAGAGTAGATATCCCCTTTCGCTGATAATCCCTTACCGTCAGCGTCCTCCGCCTTAAAAGCTACTATGCCCGGCGCCTGCTCAATCATAGATCCTCCTTCGGGAAAGAAGCGCAGCCGCGGGGTATTGGTTATTGCTAATTTGGCGGAAACAGCGGGAGGGGCGGCGTTGGTTTTATTATTCGTTTTTTTCTGTAGCGTATTTGTAACTACAGGCTTGGCAATTGATTTAATATCATTATAAAGGTGTATCTCCTTTTCAAAAATAAAATTATCGCCATAATTGAGCATCCAGTTAGTGTAAGCGCGGATACGATAAGTGCCGGCTATGATGGAATCGCCTAATTTGAAATCGCCTTTGCCAAGGCCATTATCCAGCCTGATCAGTTTCCGGTCGATAACCGCCGACCGCGTATCAATTAACTCAACGTACAGGTTATTACTCGAATTGAGTAACTGGTTGGTTTGCGCGTTTAAAAGATAAGCCTTAAACCAGATATTCTCGCCGGCTGTATAATGCTCCCGGTCGGTATGCAGATAAACTTTTTCAAATATCAGTTTGAAATTATTTTTAGCAGCCACAGGGGGAGCCGTAACCTGTGCCGATGCGGTAATTTTCAGTACAACAAGTAAAATTCCTATACAACAGATTTTTAAACCCGACATACAAGCTTAGGATAAAAGGTTATTTATCAAATATAATAAATTATAACCTGTTCCTAAAAATTTAGTTGATTTAAAAAAAAGATTTATTCTAACCCCATTACATTAATAACTACCCGGCTGCTATGGGGAATTCCGAGTGTACTGCCCGGCTTTACCCTTAGGTAGGCTTTTAAATAGCCGTTAATAATGCCCCTGATTGCTTTGTTGTACCTGTTTAAAAATACGGTATCCAGCGGAATTGCATTACTTACAAATTGAATATTCCCCTGGTCGTCTATGAGCGCGTTAAAGGCATAGTTAAAACGTTCATAAGCGTTGTGTATAACAATGCTGAACTGAGGCAACATATAATCCGGTTCATCGGCCAACCGCTCTTCCGGCGGAATATCAAGTCGCTCTACGGTGAGTAAGGGGCTTTTACTGATCAGTTCAGCAGGTTGTGTAGCCGAAAAGGCTTCATGCATATCCTTACGCGCAAGTAATGCCTTCTTGCGGATAAAATCGGTATCGCGACGGGTAGTATAAGTAAGGTGTAGCGGATCTTTATGCAATACGTTCCTGATATAATCATTAGCATATAATACCATATAAACTACCGATTTATTGTTCTCTATAACTTTATTGTCAACCTTCAGTATCTGGAAAATAATGCTGTCGCGGCTCAACTTTTTCAATCGCAGATAGGCCCAGGCTACGTTAAAAACCGAATCATGATCGAGTATTACAGGGGCGTTTACAAATAACTTTCGTTGTGGGTTGTAAATGTTTACCGAATCGTCTGAAGGGAAGGATAAACGCCAGGAGGGTATAAGCTGATAGCCCTGATCGCTGAAGGAGAGCCCGGATGCAAGCGTACGGTGTACTTCGGTATAACCAATACCCCACACCGATTTAAATGTGGGCTGAGGTTTGGCTTTTGGCGTTTTTGCGGATTGTGACGATTGGCAAGCGTTAAATGCCAGGCAGGCTATTGATAATAATAAAAAGTAATATTTTTTATTCCGGTTTAAAAATATATTCATGCGATAAGCAGCCGTAGCAATGTTGCGAAGATAATAAACAATAAATAGTGTATTGTATGGCTGAGCAAGAAACAACGTAAAGGTTCTGTGATAATTATCGCCCTTATTCGCCCCAGGCGGTTATAACCAGTTTACGCTCGCCGCCATCATTACGGTGTTCGCACAAATAAATACCCTGCCAGGTGCCTAAAGCCCAATGTCATTAAGTTAAGGATTTATATAGCATCTTTTTGATTTTTTGTGACAAACGGTTTGGTTTTGTATCTATATTTCTGAGTG
>Ga0164242_10006408_pt1 | contig 12945 bp, 9 predicted proteins | sample OricomgcompostMG_FD_108783 | JGI IMG/M metagenome (GOLD analysis project Ga0164242, IMG submission 108783) | Miracle-Growth compost microbial communities from Emeryville, California, USA - Original compost - Miracle growth compost (MG) ... | reverse complement strand
CGCCGGCGACCTCGGCTCGTCCGCCGCGCGCAAGTTCGACTGCGAGGCGTGGTTCCCGTCGCAGGGCACCTACCGCGAGCTGACGTCCACGTCCAACTGCACGACGTTCCAGGCGCGCCGGCTAAACATCCGCACGCGGGGCGCTGCGCCTGACGGCTCGGGTCGCAAGCTCCCCTCGGCAGGCAACGAGCCCGTCGCCACACTGAACGGGACGCTCTGCGCGATCGCCCGCACCATCGCGTGCCTGCTCGACCACCACCAGCAGCCGGACGGATCGGTGTACGTCCCTGCCGCGCTCCGCCCCTGGCTCGGCGGCCGGGAGCTGCTCACCCCGTGACGGTGCGGCTGATCGCGACCGACCTGGACGGCACCCTGCTGCGCAGCGACGGAACGGTGTCCGACCGGACCCGGGCCACGCTGCGGGCCGCGGCGGACGCCGGCCTGCTCGTCGCGTTCGTGACGGGCCGGCCACCGCGCTGGCTGGACGAGGTGATCGAGACGACCGGTCACCTCGGCGTGGCCGTCGGTGCGAACGGCGCCGTCCTGTACGACATGGCGGACGAGACGATCCTGCAGGCGCACTACGTGCAGCCGGACACGATGGCACACATCTGCGCCGAGCTACGCGCGGAGTTCCCCGACGTGCAGTTCGCGGCCGAGCGGGGCGACCGGTTCGCGGCCGAGCCGGGCTACGTCCACGACTGGGCGATCAACCCGCGCACCGACCGGCGCGGCGAGCCGATGCCGCCGCCGCTGGTCGGCCCGCTCGACGAGGTGATCGCGCAACCGGCGGTCAAGCTGCTCGCCAAGGACCGCGGCGCGGACGCGGACGAGTTCCTGCAGCGCGCCGAGTCGCTGGTGGGATCGATCGCCAGCCTGACGCACTCGTCCTCGTTCGGGCTGCTGGAGATCGGCGCGTTCGGGGTGACGAAGGCGAGCGGCCTGGCCGAGCTGGCGTCCTCGCACGGCATCGCGGCGGACGAGGTCGTCGCGGTCGGCGGCATGCCCAACGACGTGCCGATGCTGCACTGGGCCGGGCGCGCCTACGCCGTCGCGAACGCGCACGCCGCGGTGCGCGAGGTCGCCGACGAGATCCTCGCGAGCAACGACGACGACGCCGTGGCCGCGCTGATCGAGTCCCTGCTCACGAACCGACTTTGACCCTGTAGTGGTCGTGATCGGCACCGATTTCCAGCCATCTCAGGGTCAACGTGGTGATCTTGAGCGCAGGGCCGCGCGGTGGATCTTGCCGCTGTTGGTCTTCGGCAGCGCGTCGGCGAAGCGGACCAGCCGCGGGTACTTGTACGGCGCCGTCTCGGCCTTGACGAAATCCTGCAGCTCGCGCGCCAGCTCGTCAGAGGGCGCGAAACCGTCGCGCAGCACGACTACCGCGGCCACGACCTCGCCCCGGTCGGGATCGGGCACGCCGATCACGGCGGACTCGCGCACCGCCGGGTGGCCCAGCAGCACCGACTCGACCTCGGCCGGTCCGATCCGGTAGCCGGCCGACACGATCACGTCGTCCACGCGCGCCTGGAAGTAGAGCCAGCCGTCCTCGTCCTGGCGCACCTGGTCGCCGGTGTGCCAGAGGCCGTCCGGCGACGGTTCGGCGGCCGGCGTGTAGCCGAGGAAGAACGTCGGCACGGTGGACGCGTCCACGCAGAGCTCGCCGTCGACGATCCGCACGCGCACATCCGGCAGCGGACGTCCCATCGAGCCGGGCGGGGCCTGCTCGCCCGGACGGACTCCCGCAAGGTGCCCGGTCTCGGTCTGCCCGTAGCCGTCGGCGATCGACAACCCGGTCTGCGCGCGCCACGCCTCGTGCGCGGGCACGCCCATCGCCTCGCCCGCGGTGACCGCGCGGCGCAGCGACGGCAGCTCGCCGATCGGTCCGTGCGTCGCGATCAGCCGGTACTCGGTCGGCGCCATGCACAGCACGTTCACGCCCTCGGCGCGGATCGTGGCCAGCCGCTCGGCGGGGTCGAAGCGGCGGTCCTGCAGCAGCGCGACCGCCCCGCACAGCCACGGCGCGAGGAACGTGTTGCGCGTCGACTTCGACCAGCCGGGTGCGGCCGTCGACCAGACCAGCTCGCCCGGCTCGGCGGCGAGCCAGTTGTGCGCCTGCAGGTGCTGCCCGGTGAGATACCGCTGCCCGTGCGTGACCAGCTTGGGTTCGCCGCTCGTCCCGGACGTGAACAGCACGAACGCCGGATCGGTCGCGGCCAGCTCGGCGAACGGGGGCGCGTCGTGGCCGTCGAGCAGGGACGCGTCCGGTACGGGGAGCACCGGGCACGGCGTCCGAGCAGCGTCGACCACACCGCGGTTGCGCTCGTCGCAGACGATCAAGACCGGGCGGGCGCGCTCGACGCGCAGCGCGATGTCCTTCGCGCGCAGCTGCTCGCTGCACGGCAGCAGCACCGCGCCGATGCGCAGGCACGCCAGCATGAGCAGCGGGTACTCGATGGTGTTGCCCACCAGCGCGAGCACGACCGAGCCGCGCTGCACCCCGCGCTCGACCAGCGCCCCGGCCAGCGAGCCGGACCCGTCCAGCAGCTCGCCGAACGTCCACTCCCGGCGCGCGCCGTCACGGGCGAGCGTGATCAGCGCGCGGTCGCCGGGCGGGCGGGACGCGACCAGCTCGCGCACCGGGTTCCACCGTTGGCCCCGGTGCAGGTGCTCCCACGGGGTGTCACCCTGCTGCGGGGCCAAGTCGGTCACAGGTACTGGCCGGTGCCGCCGCGCTCCTCGCCGTCCTCACCGGGCTGACCGAACTGGGCGCCCGGCGGCACGATCATCTGGCCGCCCGGGCCGACGATGACGCGCCGCTCGCCGCCGGCCGGCAGGGCCCGCCCGCGCATCTGCTCCAGCTGCGCGCGGGCCGCCATCTGCTGCGCGAACAGCGCCGTCTGGATGCCGTGGAACAGCCCCTCGAGCCACCCGACGAGCTGTGCCTGCGCGATCCGCAGCTCAGCCTCGGACGGCGTCTCCGAGCCGAACGGCAGGCTGAGCCGGTTCAGCTCCTCGCGCAGCTCGGGGGACAGGCCGTCCTCCAGCTCGTGGATCGACGACTCGTGGATCTCGCGCAGCCGCTGCCGCCCGGCCTCGTCCAGCGGCGCCGCGCGGACCTCCTCGAGCAGCTGCTTGATCATCGTGCCGATCCGCATCACCTTGGCCGGCTGCTCGACCATGCTGCTCGGGTCGTCCGCGGTGTCCTCGGCAGCGACCAGCTCGGCGGCCTGCGCGTTCGCGGCGTTCACGTCGTCGGGATGCATCTCGTCGGTCATGGCTTCCAAACTAGTCGTCAGACCTGCAGCAGCACTTTGCCGATGTGCTCGCTGGACTCCACCAGCCGGTGCGCGTCCGCCGCGTCGGCCAGGGCGAACGTCCGGTCGATGATCGGACGGACCTCGCCGGCCTCGATCAGCGGCCACACCGCGTGCTGCGTCTCGGCCACGATGGCAGCCTTCTGGTCGAGCGGACGCGCCCGCAACCCCGCCGCGTGCACGGTCGCCCGCTTGGCGAGCAGCGCACCCAGATCGAGCTCGCCCTTGCGTCCGCCCTGCAGCCCGAGCACGATCAGCCGGCCGCCGACGGCGAGCGCCTTCATGTTCCGCTGCAGGTACGCGCCGCCGATGTTGTCCAGGATGACGTCGACGCCCGCGCCACCGCTCTCGGCCAGCACCCGGTCGTCGAACAGCTCCTGCCGGTAGTTGATCGTCACCTCGGCGCCGAGCTCGCGGCAGAACTGCAGCTTGCGCGCGGTGCCGGCCGTCGCGTAGACGGCCGCGCCACGGTGCTTGGCGAGCTGGATGGCCATCGTCCCGATGCCGCTCGAGCCGCCGTGGACGAGGAACCGCTCACCGGGCTGCAGGCGCCCGGCGTCGGAGCCGAAAACCATCGACCAGACCGTGCAACTGACCTCGGGCAGTGCCGCGGCCTCGACCAGGTCGAGGTTCTTCGGCAGCTGCATCAGCTGACCGGCCGGGACGGCGACCTGCTCGGCGTAACCGCCGCCGGCCAGCAGCGCGCACACCCGGTCGCCGACCTGCCAGCCGGTCACGCCGTCGCCGAGCGCGGCGATCGTGCCCGAGCACTCCAGGCCGGGGTACGGCGCGGCGCCGGGCGGCGGCGGGTAGTTGCCCTGCCGCTGCAGCAGGTCCGCGCGGTTGACGGCCGTGGCGGCCACGTTCAGTACCACCTCGCCGGGCGCGGGTTCGGGAGCGGGAACCTCCCGCACCTGCAGTACCTCGGGTTCGCCCGGTTCGGTGATGACGACAGCGCGCATACGTCCGACCGTATCGCCCACGCGAACGGCCACCTGGTCAACAGCGCGTTCTGATCGCCCGGTAGCCGGAATCGACTCTTGATCCCGGGGTTGTCATGGTTCGGACGCGTCTGGGATACCAGACACGCCCCGCGCTCGGTGGCCGCCGTAACGGCACCCGGGGCACAGTAGCCACATGCAGCAGCGCATTCCCGTGGGGACCGGTCCGCTCACCGAGGACGACGTCGTCGCCGTGGCCCGCGGCGGTGCCGGAGTCGAGCTCGACGCCGCGGTGGTGGACGCGATCGCGAGCGCGCGCGCCCTGGTCGACGCGCTGGCCGACGACGTCCGTCCGCACTACGGCATCTCCACCGGCTTCGGCGCGCTCGCCACCAAGCACATCCCGGCCGAGCAGCGTGCCCAACTGCAGCAGTCGCTCGTCCGGTCGCACGCGTCCGGGTCCGGCCCGGAGGTCGAACGCGAGGTCACCCGCGCGCTGATGCTGCTGCGGCTGTCGACGCTCGCGACCGGCCGCACGGGGATCCGTCCGCAGACGGCACAAGCGCTGACCGCCTTGCTGGACAAGGGGATCACGCCGGTCGTGCGCGAATTCGGATCGCTCGGCTGCTCCGGCGACCTGGCACCGCTCGCGCACGTCGCGCTGGCCCTGCTCGGCGAGGGCGAGGTGCGCGACGCGTCCGGTGAGCTGATGCCGGCGGCGGACGCGCTGAAGGCCGCCGGGCTGGAACCGATCACGCTCGCCGAGAAGGAGGGCCTGGCGCTGATCAACGGCACCGACGGCATGCTCGGCCAGTTGCTGCTCGCGTGTCACGACCTCGACCTGCTGCTGCGCACGGCCGACCTGACCGCGGCGATGAGCGTCGAGGCTCTGCTCGGCACCGACCGGGTGTTCGCGGCGGACCTGCAGGCGTTACGGCCGCAGCCGGGCCAAGCCGTCGCCGCCACCAACATGCGCGCGTTGCTGGCCGGCTCGCCGATCATCGCCTCGCACGCGAACCCCGAGGACTGCCCGTACGTGCAGGACGCGTACTCGATGCGCTGCGCCCCGCAGGTCGCCGGCGCCGCCCGGGACACGCTCGCACACGCGCGCTCGGTCGCCGGGTTCGAGCTGGCCGCGGCTGTGGACAACCCCGTGCTGACGGTGGACGGGCGCGTGGAGTCGAACGGCAACTTTCATGGCGCGCCCGTCGCGTACGTGCTGGACTTCCTGGCCATCCCGGCTGCGGACGTCGCCAGCATGAGCGAGCGGCGCACCGACCGGATGCTGGACGTGGCCCGCAGCCGTGGCCTGCCGCCCTTCCTCGCGGACGATCCGGGCGTGGACTCCGGGCACATGATCGCGCAGTACACGCAGGCCGCCCTGGTGTCCGAGCTCAAGCGGCTGGCGGTGCCCGCGAGCGTGGACTCGATCCCGTCCAGCGCGATGCAGGAGGACCACGTGAGCATGGGCTGGTCGGCTGCCCGCAAGCTGCGCCGCTCGGTGGACGCGCTCAGCCGCGTCCTCGCGATCGAGCTGCTGACCGCGGCACGCGCGCTCGAACTGCGCGCGCCGTTGCGTCCCGGCCCGGCGACCGGCGCGGTCGTCACGGCGCTGCGCGAGACCGTTCCCGGACCCGGCCCGGACCGCTACCTCTCGCCGGAGATCGAGGCCGCAGTGGAGTTCGTCCGATCCGGCCACGCCGTCGCCGCCGCGAACTCCGCCCTCTCACACCCACTCACCTAACCGCTTTCCACCTTTCAGCGGGGCTTTCGAGGCCCAAAAGTCCCGCTGAAAGGTGGAAAGCGAGTACCAACTGCGGAAGGAACTTCGATGGTCAGCGCTCCACACGGCAGCGAGCTCACCGCGCGCGGCTGGCAGACCGAGGCGCCCCTGCGCATGCTGCAGAACAACCTCGACCCCGAGGTGGCGGAGCATCCCGACGAGCTGGTCGTCTACGGCGGCACCGGCAAGGCGGCGCGGGACTGGCCGAGCTTCCACGCCATCACCCGCACGCTGGCCGATCTGCAGTTGGACGAGACGCTGCTCGTGCAGAGCGGCAAGCCGGTCGGCGTCATGCGCACGCACGAGTGGGCGCCGCGCGTCCTGATCGCCAACTCGAACCTGGTCGGCGACTGGGCGAACTGGGACGAGTTCCGCCGCCTCGAACAGCTCGGCCTGCTCATGTACGGCCAGATGACGGCCGGCTCGTGGATATACATCGGCACGCAGGGCATCCTGCAGGGCACCTACGAGACGTTCGCCGCGGTCGCCGCGAAGCGGTTCAACGACACGCTCGCCGGCACGATCACGCTGACCGCGGGCCTCGGCGGGATGGGTGGTGCGCAACCGCTGGCGGTCACGATGAACGGCGGCGTCGCGATCTGCATCGACGTGGACGCGTCCCGCATCGAACGCCGGATCCAGCACCGGTACCTCGACGTCCGCGCCGACAGCGTCCAGCACGCGCTCGATCTCGCGGTCGAGGCGCGCGACGCCAGAAAGCCTTTGTCCATAGGGCTTTTGGGCAATGCGGCTTCACTGGTCCCGCAGCTGCTCGCCAACGACGCGCCGATCGACATCGTCACCGATCAGACGTCCGCGCACGACCCGCTCAGCTACCTGCCGATCGGTGTCGAGTTCGAGGACTGGCACGACTACGCGCGGCGCAAGCCCGAGGAGTTCACCGGACGGGCCCGCGCGTCCATGGCCAGGCATGTCGAGGCGATGGTCGGTTTCCAGGACAAGGGCGCCGAGGTGTTCGACTACGGCAACTCGATCCGCGGCGAGGCGAAGCTGGCCGGCCTCAACCGCGCGTTCGACTTCCCGGGCTTCGTCCCGGCCTACATCCGCCCACTGTTCTGCGAGGGCAAGGGCCCGTTCCGCTGGGCCGCGCTGTCCGGCGACCCGAAGGACATCGCCCGTACCGACAAGGCAATTCTCGACCTGTTCCCGGAGAACGAGTCGCTCGCGCGGTGGATCACGATGGCCCAGGAGCGGGTGCACTTCCAGGGCCTGCCCGCGCGCATCTGCTGGCTCGGCTACGGCGAGCGCGACCGCGCCGGACTGGAGTTCAACACGCTCGTCGGCAACGGCGAGATCAGCGCGCCGATCGTCATCGGGCGCGACCACCTGGACTGTGGCTCGGTCGCATCCCCATATCGGGAAACGGAATCCATGCTCGACGGGTCGGACGCGATCGCCGACTGGCCTTTGCTGAACGCGATGGTCAATGTGGCCAGCGGCGCGTCGTGGGTCTCGATCCACCACGGCGGCGGCGTCGGCATGGGCCGCTCGATCCACGCCGGCCAGGTGAGCGTCGCGGACGGCACGCAGCTCGCCGCGCAGAAGCTGGAGCGGGTGCTCACCAACGATCCTGGGATGGGCGTGATCCGGCACGTGGACGCCGGCTACGACCGGGCCGCGGAGATTGCCGCCGAGCGCGGCGTCCGGATCCCGATGCAGGAAGGCTGAGCCGAACCGCGAGCGAAGCGGCCGTGCGCCCCAGGCTCAGGCAGAACCGCTGAACGCGCCGGTGGCCAGCAGCCGCTTGGCGAAGTACGGCTCGAGCGAGCGCGTGATCGACAGGCTCAGGTGGTTCGAGTCGCGATAGGCGATCACGCCGCCCACCTCGGGCGGGCACTCCGTCGACGTGCACAGCAGGTCGTTCACGTTCACGACCGGCAGGGTGTCGCCCATCGCGGCCTTTGCCGCGTCGATCGAGGTCTTGTGCTGCTGCAGCGCTTCGTCGATCGGCGTGCTGCACTTCTCGACCGAGCCCTTGCGGCCGGCCAGGCAGTCGGGGACGTCGAAGCCGAGATTGGGCGTCTCGTGGATCGCGACCACCTTGATGCCGTGCTGCAGCAGGGTGTGGAAGTACGGCACCATGCCCTGCCCGACGAGGGTGCGGCCGACGGCGTCCGGGGTGGGGTGGCTGACGGTGCCCGAGGCGGCGCGTTCGCTGACGATCACGACGTCCGGCTCGATCGACGTCAGCATCTGGTTCAGCACCGCCTGGCCCCAGTCGTGGCACGCGGTGTAGGGCTTGCCCTTCAGCACCATCATTGTCGACGTCCAGCGGCACTTCGCGTGCGTCTCGCCGACGAGCTTCCAGTCGTGCTGCTTGGCGATCGTGATCAGCGCGTTCGACCACATCGAGGCGTGCGAGTCACCGACCAGCGCGACGGTGAGCTTCGGGTGCGCGGGCGCGTAAACGGTGCACGGCGTGGGCGCCGACTTCGTATAGCCGACCTCGCAGCCGTTTTTGTTGAGCAGGGTGATGTCGTTGTGCGCCTCGGCCACCGGCGGCACCAGGCTGGACACCGGAACGTTGTTGTTCGCCTGCTGGTTGCTCGACTGCTGCGCCAGCGCGCGGACGCCGGGGTGGTCGGGTCCGAGCTTGCCGGTCCACGGGCCGGGCTCGCCGGCGATGAACAGGCTCGCCAGCACGGCCGGGACGATCACCGCGCACGCGGTGGCCAGCGACACCGCCGGGCTGCGCACCACGATCTTCGCGCGGCGCACCTTGTCCTCGACCAGGATCTTCGTCAGCCACGACAGCAGCACCGACAGGACGACGATCGCCGGCCCGTCCAGGTAACCGATCTTGCCGCCGTGGTACGCCAGCCAGAGCACGATGACCGGCCAGTGCCACAGGTACAGCGAGTACGAGATGTCGCCGACGAACACGAACAGCCGGGACGCGGTGATCGGCGCGGTGCCCAGCCGGGCGGCGCCGGAGCCGCACGCGATCATGGCGACGGCGCCGAGGGTCGGGACGACCGCCACCCAGCCCGGGAACGCGCTCGAGCCCGACAGCGTCACCGCGGACGCCACGATGGCGGCCAGGCCGATCCAGGCGACCACGCCGGCACGCTCGACGCGCCGGATGACCGCGGCCGGCAGCAGGGCGAGCACGCCGCCGAGCCCCAGCTCCCACATCCGGGTCGGCGTGATGAAGTACGCGGCGGCGGGGTCGCTGTCCGTCTTGAGCACCGAGTAGGTCAGCGACGCGGCCACCACGCAGATCGCCAGCGCGAGCAGGCACGCGCGGCCCAGCCGTCGCGACCGCTCCGCGCTCACGGAGGTCCTCGAGCGGCGCACCACCAGAGCCACCACGGCGGCCGAGATCAGGAACAGCAGCGGCCAGACGAGATAGAACTGCTCCTCGACCGACAGCGACCAGAAGTGCTCGACGGGCGTGGCGGCCTGGCCCTGAGTCAGATAATTGACCGCGTTGTGGGCGAGCGTCCAGTTCTGGAAGTACAGCGCGCTGGCCCGGATCTGCTTGGCGGCCGCGTCCAGCTGGGTGCTCGGCAGCCACAGCCGCGACAGCAGCCAGGTCACCGTCAGCACGAGCGCGGCGGCCGGCAGCAGGCGCCGGGCGCGGCGGCCGTAGAAGTCCAGCAGCTTCACCCGGTGTCCGCGGTCGAAGCCGCGCGCCAGATGGCCGGTGATCAGGTAGCCGGAGATGACGAAGAACACGTCCACGCCGACGTATCCGCCGGTCAGCTTGGACGGGTAGAGGTGATAGAAGACGACCAGGCCCACCGCGATCGCGCGCAGGCCCTGGACGTCGGGGCGGAACCCGTGCTCGGCCTCCGGGCGGCCGAGAGCAGCGGCCTGCTCGGCGGTCAGCTGCGGTTGCTGACGCGGGGTCTGCTGACGGGGTGACGCGGGAACGCGGGCGTGCTTCGCCCGGTGTGCGGTCGCGTCCGCCACTTATCGGCCTCCAGCGTCAGGGGTCGGGTGTTCCTGCTCGGTGCCACGGTGCGGCAGGGCTCGCCCCCGGCTGGCGCGATGCCCGAAATCTTCCATCGCTAACCTAGCTTGCCCGCTCGGGCGGGCAGGGTTCGGCTCTGGCCGGTTACTCAGCCGGATTCTTTCTCAGCGCACTGTTACCCGCGCGCGGGCGGCCGCTATCGGACCACGGCCCAGTCGAACGGGTGATCGGAGTAGAACCGGCTCGAGCAGCCCGGGATCGACCGGGCCCGCCCGGACAGTCCGGCGCCGACCCCGTACAGGCTCTCGCAGCGGTAGAACCCGGACGGGCTCGCGAACCGCAGCCGGAAGTCGCGGGCGTTCAGGTAGTGCGACGCCATCCGTCCGCTCGCGCGCACCTCGCCGCTGTAGCGCTTGTACGTGACGTCCCGGCCGCGGGTGATCGTGCCGCGCCTGGTGAAGATGTGGTCGATGCCCACGCCGACCGAGTCGTGGAAGCCGGCGGCCCGCGCCGCGCGGTACAGCGGCGTGTACTCGTGCGTCGAGTCGCAGGCCCGCGAGCCCAACCGGTGCGACGCGTGCACGCAGACGTTCTCGTTGAAGTCGCCGGCGAGGACGGCCCTCGCGTGTGGGTAGAAGTGGTGCAGCTGCCGGGCCAGCTGGCTGAACCAGAGGCCCTCGCGGAACCCGGCGCGCTGGTGACGGCCGAGCCGCGGACGCAGGAACCGGTATGGCACGAAGTGCACGCTGGCCACCGCGTACGCCCGGCGGGACCGCTTCGCGACGAACCGGAACAGAACGGCCTGGCGCGATTCCCACATCCCGGCCTGGCATTCGACGCGGGCGCGACGGCACGAGTGCGCCGACCAGACCTGCCGGTGCGGGTAGGCGAACGTGGTCACGTGCGCGGAGGTGGGCCGGCGCATCGTCCGGCTGTTGTAGAGGACGGCGGTGGCGCGGGTCAGCAACGCCCGGCGCCGGGTCTCGCCGCGCACGATCGCGCCGCGTCCGCCGACCGGGCCGAGGCGGTGCAGGCCGGCGATCACGTAGCGCCGGTTCAGCGCATGGCTCAGCCGCACGCGCACCGCCCGGGCGGTCGCCGCGTCGACCTCCTGCAGGAAGACCAGGTCCGGCGTGTGCACCGGCGCACCCTTCGCCCGCTCGGCCCCGAGCACCCGCGCGACGCGCTGCACGAAGTTGTTCAGGTCGTGATGATCGCGGTTGTCGGCGACGGACAGGTACTCCTCGACGTTCGCGTCCAGGACGGTCAGGTGCCCGCCGGGCGTGTTCCCGAGCCGCAGCGCGCGCGCCGAACCGACCGGAGCCGAGGCGAGCGGGGCGGCGTCGCTCGGCGAGGTCACCGCCTGGGCCGCCAAGATCGACGCGCAGACGGCGGTGGCCGCCAGGCAGGTGCGGAGGACGCGGGGAAGGGCTGCAGAAAACATCTGCGGACAGATCGACCGGAAGCGCTTGCACCTGAATGCGCTCCAAGATCGCGACCGCTTCGTTACCGATCCGGCGCGGCGCGCGACCGCGCCGCGCCGTCAGCGCTTCCGAGCGACGCCGCCACGCTCGGCGCTGCCGTCAGCCCTCAGTTCAGGACGGCCCAGTCCAGCCGGTGGTCGGAGTAGTACCGGTGCCGGCAGCCCGCGATCGCGTCCGCGAACGCCGGGGTCGCCCGTCCGGAGTCGTACGCCGCGTTGCAGCGGTTGAACCCCGCGCCGTCGCTGAACCGGCTCGCGAAGTCGGCGTCGTCCAGGTACTCGGCCGCCGTCCGGACGCGTCCGTGGACCGTCGCGGCGTACAGCTTGTACGTGGCGTCGTTGCCGGACGCGACGGGGGCGGCGGTGGTGAAGATGTGGTCGATGCCGAAGTCGATCAGCACCTGGTAGCCGGGCCGGGACAGCGCGGCGCGCAGCATCGGCGTGTACTGGTCGACCTGGTCGCACGGCGGCTGCCCGAGGTGCGCGCTCGCGTCGTCGCACAGCCGGGTGTTGTAGTCGCCGGCCAGGATCTGCGTCGCGCCCGGGAAGGCGGCGCTCATCGCCGTCTGCAGTTGGCTGATCCAGTGCGCCTCGCGAAAGCCCGGCTGCTGTGTCGACGTCAGTTGCGGACGCAGGAACCAGGCCGGCACGAAGTGCACGCTGGCCACGGCGTACTGGCGGCCGGTGGTCTTCGCGGTGAACCCGAACAGCGCGGACTGGCGCGACTCCCACAGGTTCGCGCTGCATGCGACGGTGCTCGCCGCGCAGCGCCGCTTCGTCCACATCTGCCGCTTCGGGTAGCTGAACGTGATCAACGGCCCGGCGGCGGGCGGGTCCATCGTCGCGACGTTGTAGAGGACGGCGGTGGCGCGCGTGAACAGGGCGTGCCGCTTGCCGCGGTGCAGCACGACCGCGCCGTCACCGCGCGCCGGGCCGGTGGCGGGCGTCCCGGCGACGACGTAGCTGGCCGCGAAGACGTGCGAGAGGCGGATGGCCACGGCCCGCGCGGTGGACGCGTCCACCTCCTGCAGGAACACCAGGTCGGGCGTCTGGACGGGCACGCCGGTGGTCTGCTGCGCGTCGAGCACCAGCTTGGCGCGGTGGGCGAAGTTGCTCAGGTCCTGCCGCTGCAGGTTGTCCTCGTGGTTGAGGTACTCGGCGACGTTGACGTCCAGGATGGTGAGCTGGCCGGGCACGGGCGCCGGGCCGGACGCCGGCGGTGTCGTGGTGCTCGCGAGCGCGGCCGCGCTTCCCACCGCGGGCAGCGACAGCGCGACCGCCGCGGCGGCGAGCACGGCGCCGGTGATGCTCAGCAGGCGAGTCGTGCGCATCATTTCGTGGACCTATCGGGCGAACGGTGAAGATCGCGAGACTACCGTGGGATCATCGCTGGGTGAACGGCCGCGACGATTCGGTCGACTCCGGCGAGGAGCTGCTCCGCCAGCCGACTGCGCCCGGACGCCGCCGGCTCGCCCTGG
>Ga0164242_10006407_pt1 | contig 12946 bp, 9 predicted proteins | sample OricomgcompostMG_FD_108783 | JGI IMG/M metagenome (GOLD analysis project Ga0164242, IMG submission 108783) | Miracle-Growth compost microbial communities from Emeryville, California, USA - Original compost - Miracle growth compost (MG) ... | reverse complement strand
ACTTCTTTTTGAACCATTTCAGCATGAGACAAATGTGATTTTAAAACGGGCAAAACATTTTGTAACAAACTTTTCAGTTCAGCATTTTGTGCATCAGGAATTAAGGCAGTTTCTACTTCTTTGATCACTGCTTTGTGATATCCTACTTCATTATCAATATAAGCTTTATCAAATGCTTTTCCTGATTTTGAATTAAGCAGTTTTACAGTTTTTGCTTCACCAGCTTTTAATGATTTGCTGGTTGCATTATCTTTTGGAGTTACGCCTAATTTGGTAACCAAAGCAACTGCCTGATCTATCACTGATTGGTGATCTTTAGCCATTGTTTGTGCGAAGTTGATCACATTGGCATCCTTGGATTTTTTTTCGGCAATTTTTGCATAATCAATATCAATTTGATTTGCCGTTACAGCTATTGAGGCAATTTCAGGATCAGTAAGATTTGCTGCCTTTTTTTGTGCATTGGCATGTAATGCAAGAAAGCCGGTACTAACAGCAAAACATAATGCTGATTTAGTAAGAAATTTAAAAATTTTCATGATATAATTTGTTTATTTGGAAAGATAGAGTGAGCATCTTTTCAAAAGGTTACAATTATTTTTGAAAAAAAAATTCCTTTTTCCCAGAAAAAATAAAAATCAGAATTCATATTAATTCTTCGTTTACTGTAAAGAATTACTGAGCATTCAGCATACCAGCATATTAGTTAATCGTTTCCTAAATCAGAAGTCTTTAATTATCTTAACCATTGGGTTTTTTTTATCTTGCCGCCTCAATTTAAAATTGCATGAAAAATATTTTACTCATTTTTAATTTCGTTTTACTTGTTCTGGTTGGCTATTTATATTATTTGCATTTCCAGGATAATAAGATTTCAACACCTGAATCAAAATCTTCTGTTGTCGCTAATTCTAATGAAAAATCCAGGGTTGCGTACATTGATTTAGATTCTCTTCAGAATAATTATTCTTATTATAAAAAAATAAAAGCAGATTTTGAACGCAAACAATCCGAGGCAAATGATGAGCTAACTTCCATGCAAAAAAAGTATCAAAACCGTGCTATGCAATTGCAACAAAAAGCGGCAACAATGAATCAGAAAGAGCAGGAAGCTGCTATGCAGGAAATGAATAAAATGCAACAGGATTTGCAGTCGCGCAAACAAAATATTGATAACGAATTGTACAATTATAATTCGAAAATGAAAGAAGATATTTTAACCCGAATCCAGGATTTTTTGAAAGAATATAACAAAGACGGGAAGTATTCTTACATCTTCTCTTATGAACCAGGTTTTATGTTTTACAAAGATTCTACTTTAAATATTACACCTGATGTAATTGCCGGATTAAATAAACTTGATTCAGAAAATAAAAAGTAATTAAGAAAGTTAATCTCAAATAATATTTATCTTCAGCCCCTTTTTTAAAAAGGGGATTTTTTTATGAATGAACAACATGCCACTGCTTTCAAACCAAGTCTTCGGCTGATAGATGCAACAATGATTGTTGCCGGTTCCATGATCGGTTCCGGAATTTTTATTGTGAGCACCGACATTGTTAGAAATGTTGGCAGTGCAGGCTGGCTCATTTTTGTTTGGATAATAACCGGCTTGATGACTGTAATGGCTGCGGTGAGTTATGGAGAAATGAGTGGGATGTTTCCACGTGCAGGAGGGCAATATGTTTTTCTTCGCGAAGCATTCAATCCACTTGCAGGCTTTTTATACGGCTGGAGTTCATTTACGGTAATTCAAACAGCTACAATTGCTGCTGTTGGCGTGGCTTTCAGTCGTTTTACCGCTTATCTGATTCCTGCAGTTGGCGAAAATGTTTTTTTATTTTCAATAGGTAATTTTCATATTTCTGCGGCCCAGATCCTGGCAATTGCTTCAATACTCTTTCTTACTTATACCAATACGAGAGGAATAAATGGCGGAAAAATTATTCAAACGACTTTTACTTCCATTAAATTATTATCTCTTTTTGGATTGATCATTCTTGGTTTTTTATTGGTAAAACATAGCTTTTGGAATGAGAACTGGCAAACAGGTTTTAATGCTGTTCAATTAGAAAAAGTGAATGGGACTTTTGTGAAAAACGGAAGTTGGTTTTCGATAAGCGGGACCGTTTTGATTGGTGCGATTGCAGCTTCAATGGTCGGTTCTCTTTTTAGCAGTGATGCCTGGAACAACGTTACTTTTATTGCTGCCGAAATTAAAAATCCTAAAAGAAATATCGGGCTTAGTCTCTTTCTGGGAACGCTGATTGTTTCTATAATTTATATCACTACCAATCTTATGTATCTGAATGCTTTGTCGTTACATGAAATTGCATTTCCGGGAGGAGATCGTGTTGCTGTTGCGGCATCAAATGCCATCTTTGGATATTACGGTGCGGCGGTTATTGCAGTGATGATTATGATTTCTACATTTGGCTGTAACAACGGATTAATTCTTGCAGGAGCAAGAGTTTATTACACCATGGCAAAGGATGGATTATTTTTTAAAAAAGCGGGCACTTTGAATAAAAAGGCAGTTCCTGAATGGGCCTTATGGGCACAGGCAGTTGTTGCTTCTATTCTTTGTTTGAGCGGTGGTTATAATGATCTTTTAGACATGATTGCTTTCGTTGTTGTTATTTTTTATGTGCTTACAATTATTGGCATTTTTGTTCTTCGAAAAACAAAACCTGATATTGAGAGGCCATACAAAGCATTTGCTTACCCATTTTTGCCAGCGCTTTATATTTTAATGGGGTTGGTATTTTGTGTTTTCCTTGTATTCTTTAAACCACTTTATACATTGTGGGGGTTAGGCATTGTTTTAGCAGGCATTCCCGTTTATTACCTTACTATCCGTAATCAGAAAAAAAATAAATTAACCATTGAATGAATGTAGATATTGAAAAATTATTTTCACGTTTTTCAAAAATGAAAGTTGCCGTAATAGGTGATGTAATGTTAGATACTTATTGGTGGGGAAATGTAGAACGCATCTCCCCTGAAGCTCCTGTTCCGGTAGTGGCAGTCAGCAAAAGGGAGAAGAGAATCGGTGGTGCCGGAAATGTGGCTTTAAATGTTCAGGCTCTTGGCGCCTCTGTTGCTTTACTTACCATTATTGGAGATGACGAAGATGGAATCCAGTTGAAACATTTGTTACAGGAAAAAAATATAGATACACGGTTTATTTTAGAAAGTAAAAAAAGAATTACTACCAATAAAATCCGCATCATTAGCAGAAATCAGCACATGATGCGGCTTGACGCAGAAATTGTCGTCGACCTGGATGAAAATGATGAACAGAAATTGCAAAATCAAATAGAAAAATATATTGCTACAGAAAAACCTGATGTCGTAATTTTTGAAGATTATAATAAAGGAATTCTTACAAAAAATATTATTGCTAATACGCTCTCTTTTTGCAAAAAAAATCATGTAACAACCGCCGTAGATCCAAAAAGAAAAAATTTCTTCTGCTATAAAAATGCTACACTTTTTAAACCAAATTTGAATGAGGCTATTACAGGATTAAATTTATTGCCTGATGAAATTTCTCCGGAATTACTTTCTGAAATTCATTTGCAATTAAGGGAAAAATTAGATCATGATATTTCCTTAATTACGTTATCCGAAAAAGGTATTTTTTTCCAGGAAGAAAACAACAAAAATGTTCTCCCTTCCCATAGAAGAAATATAGCGGATGTAAGTGGTGCCGGCGATACAGTTATTGCTGTGGCATCATTAATTTATGCGGCCACAAAAGATATTGATCTTTCTGCAACTGTTGCCAACATTGCTGGTGGCATTGTTTGTGAAGAAGTAGGAACTGTTGCTATCAATAAAGAAAAATTATTTCAGGAATGTAAGGCACTCATTTCGCAACTCTAGCTTTGTTTTTTCTTTTTGAAAATCTATTATTTTATTAAGATTAATTTTGTTCTTGAATAAAATAAATACAAGTTTATAATTTAATTAAGTCGATGCAAAAAATTTCAATTGCAATTCATGGTGGTGCGGGAACAATTTTGAAGGGTGATCTATCTCCTGAAATTGAACAGCAATACAGGCAAGGACTTGCTGAAGCCTTGGAAGCAGGATATGCAGTCTTAAAAATTGGTGGCAAAGCAGTTAATGCAGTCAAAGCTGCTGTTGTTGTTTTGGAAGATCATCCGCTCTTTAATGCTGCGCGGGGAGCTGTTTTCACTAAGAAAGGATTAAATGAAATGGATGCGGCAATTATGGATGGAAGCAATTTAAATGCAGGAGCGGTAGCCGGCGTTCGAAATGTACGCAACCCGGTTTTGCTTGCTGATGAAGTAATGTTGCATAGCGGCCATGTTTTTTTATCCGGAAAAGGTGCAAATGATTTTGCCATTAAACAAGGAATGAAGCTGGAGCCTGATGATTACTTTTTTTCTCAATACCGATATGATCAATGGCGTGAAATCAGGGATAGTGATCTTTATAAACTCGATCATAAACACGATAAACTTGTTGGTTTGCCGGAAGATAAAAAGTTTGGAACTGTTGGAGCTGTCGCATGTGATGGTGATGGAAACATTGCAGCCGCTACTTCCACAGGAGGAATGACTAATAAACAATTCGGACGAATTGGAGATAGCCCGATCATTGGAATCGGCACTTACGCAAACAATAATACATGTGCAATTTCTTGTACAGGCCATGGAGAAATATTTATAAAAGCAGTTGCCGCATATGATGTAAGTTGTTTGATGGAATATAAAAACTATACACTTCAACAAGCTTGTGAAGAAGTCGTTTTAAAAAAATTAGTTTCAATGCACGGAGAAGGCGGATTAATTGGAATGGATGCGAAAGGTAATGCTGCATTAGTTTTCAATAGTGCCGGTATGTATAGGGGATTAAAAAGTAGTGAAGGTGAATCATTCGTTGCAATTTATGGGGATTAATGAATATTGTGGTTTATAAAATTAAAAGTCTCTTATTCGTTGTACAAACCGAAACCCCTAAAAAACATTTTATAAAGAATTCGGCATGAAGAAAATCGCACTAATTGTCGCTGCTGGTAATGGAAGCAGGATGAACAATGATACTCCCAAGCAATTTTTACTTTTAGAAAATAAACCAATATTATATTATAGTATTAAAGCCTTTTTGGAAGCTTACAATGATGTAGAAATAATTTTAGTTTTACCGGAAGAGCATATTGGTAAAGGCCAGGAAATAATAGATGGATATTTTGACGCTTCAAAATTTACAATAACAGCCGGTGGAAGAACAAGATTTCATTCTGTGAAAAATGGTCTTTCCCTGGTAAAAGATGAATGTATCATTTTTGTGCATGATGGAGTAAGATGCTTACTTACAGTGGATCTTATTAAAAGATGTTTTGACTCAGCTTTGGAATTTGGAACAGCTATTCCGGCAATTAATTCAAACGATAGTGTGAGAATTTTAACCAATAATGGAAATAAAGCAGTTGATAGAAAAAAAGTAAAATTGATTCAAACTCCTCAAACTTTTCACAGTAAAATTCTCTTACCTGCCTTCGCCATTGATTACAAACAACAATTCACTGATGAAGCAACGGTTGTGGAAGCATTTGGCTTAAAAGTGAACTTAATAGAAGGAGAAACTAATAATATTAAAATTACCACTCCTTTAGATTTAGAATTGGCGAAGATTTTATTGCTTAAATAATTTGGCAATTGCCGGAAGCCGGTTCAACTTTATTCCCGGATATTTTTCTAATGATGAACCAAAACTTTTATAAAAGAAAGCGAGGGTATTAATATTACTTCCTTCAAAATCGAGGATTAGATTTTTACCTGCATATTCCTGCACAAAATGATCGATCATTAAATGTGATGCTCCCGAAGTTTTTCCATTTGGATGATTACCAACGAGAATATAGTATGCTCTTTCGTGCGAAAAAACGAATGCACAGGAAGCTACTAATTGATTTTGCGAAGAATAAACCCCATAAGTGACTGCCTGGTTTTTTTCATGGAGTGTTTCAAACAGTTTTGAAATTTTTTTGTAGTCTTTATCTGTAATTGGAGAGAAGGTTTTCGATTGTTCTTTTGCAAGTTCAATTACATCATTTATTGGAATATTTTTTTTGACAACATTTCCAGCTTGCCTTGATCTTTTTATATTCCTGGTATGACTTGTTGCATATTTTGAAAATAAATCTTCGTAGTTTTTATTTAGAGGAAGAATAAAATTATTTCTTTCATACATTGGAAAATCGCTCAATGAAAATAAATTATTCCGGTTAAGATAAAAATCCCAATACCTGAATTTTGCTGGAACATTATTAAGAAAATCTCTCACAATTTCAGCTGATAAATTATTTCCAAAAACACCTAGTGACGCACAGAAAAAGGGCTGATATAAATAATAGATACCGTATTTTTTTTTCCATGTGAGAGGCATTACTATTTCATAATCTCCTAAAATTAAAGCATCCCAATTTTCACTCATTGCATCAAGATAAAATGAGTAGGCATATATCAATTCATTTTGTGAATTATGAATACACTTATCCCATTTTATTTTATCAATGTTTGCATTTCTTAAATAGGAAATATCCAAGCGAAAGAATTTTTTATTTTTTGCAATCCGGAAATTTAAAGATCAGGCAAATTTAAAAATTTATTTAGCTGAAAATTTTGGATATCGATACTGAAAGAAATATTCTGAACGAATCGTTTATTTTTGGGTATGGTTGATTTGAAATAATCAGAATAAACTTTACTGTAAAGAAATGGGATATAAACGTTGATTAAATTTTTATACAATGAAAGTTGCACACCCGCATCATAAATAAATTTTCCGGTTGAAGAACTATTTTTCCACGCTTCTGCATAAGTTCCTATATCAAAGAACAGTTTCAACGGAACTTTGAAAGGCAATGCCTGTAAAGGATTTGCACCTTTGGGTAAATCCGAAGTTAAATTTAATGCAGCAAGCCAATCATCTGTTTTACCTATCTTGTTTGCTAATAAGTCTGAACGAACTTTGAAACCCCCGTCGCGAATCATTATCTGTTGAGAAGGTGCTCCTTTAAATTCATTTCTTCCAATAAAATAATTGCTGTAAGTGTAATCTTCATAACCATTCGCTCCAGTCATATTCAAATGATATCTGTCTGTTTCAAATTCTTTAAAGAGTGTTTTGTTTCCCAGGTACATGAATTTTCCGGCAAATAATCTTGCATTCACCCCGCCACCTTTTGGATAATTAAAAAAGTATTTTCCTTCAAAAGCAAATCGTAAAAAATCTTTACCCTGCTCGGTAATTACCTTTGTTGAATAAGGATAAAGAGCACGCTCATTTTCAAAGCCTAAGCTAAGCTGATTAAGATATCTGTTACTTTTCGGATAACTAATTATATCCTCATTGTGGACAGTATCTTTTGAGAAAGACAAAGCGGTTTCTGTTATAAAAAAGGTCTTCCATTGAATCCATTTTTTCATCAAGCTTGTTGCATCTTTATTTCTGAAAAATATTTTTATAGAAGGAACTATTTTAGAAAATCCAAGAAAATTTTTATTTCCCGTTGAATCAGTAAATTCATCCATTGAAAACTTTTCGCCGCTTAAAGAGATTTCCGTTTTTCTGAACGTTCCGTAACTCATAAAATTATAACCGATTCTTCCAATGCCTTCAAATGTTTTGCTACCGTTTGCATACATTGGAGCAACAAAAAAATGAAAATTTGGTTCTGGTAAAGTGTAATTATGTATTAATAACCCAAACATTATTTTATCATAATAATTATACCCAATTGCAGGCGATAAAAAAAGATAATTGTATTGATCGGTGTTATTGAGATTGAAGAAAGAAGCAACTTTAAATTCTTTCTTTTTTGTGCGATTAAGGCTTCCTTTTTTTACTAAAAAAGTAAAAATAGTATCGACCTTTTTGCCACTTACTTCCTCAACTACATTCTTAAAATCTTCCGGATAAGGATGTTTAAATTTCCAGCGATTATAATATTCATGAAGGCAAGTGTCGAACAAATCTTTTCCAACAAAATCTTCTAATTTTTTCATCCATAAACTAGTTTTGCAGTACGCAATTACTCCATAATTAGTTTCAGAAAAATCTTCTGACGATGTTTCAATTGGCTGATCTTTTTTTGAAGCCAGTTGCATTCTATAAATAAGATCGTCCTCGTTTTCTGGGATTCTTTTGTCTAAAAAATCTTGTTTTTTATTTTTAAAATTATCAGGATATTTTAATTTTTCATACCGGTTATCAAAGTAAGTGTTCATGCCTTCATCCATCCATGGATGATCTCTTTCATTTGTAGCCAAAATGCCATAAACCCAGTTGTGGCCTACTTCGTGTTCGATTGTCATATCTAATGATTTCTCATCTTCCATCGGAGAAATGCTGGTAATCGTCGGATATTCCATTCCTCCGGTAAATCCCATTTTCGCTTCAATAGCGGTTACAATATTATATGGATATTCTCCAAGCCATTTACTTCTTTTAATGACCGCATCTTTAATAAATTGAATGCTGTTTTTCCAAACAGATGAACCGGAAGGGATGCAAAAAGAATAAACATCAATAATTTTTCCTGAAGCCAATTGGAGTGTATCATATCTTACAATAAAATTTTTATCTGCAAACCACGCAAAATCATGAACGTTGTTTTGATTGTAGATTAAAGTTTTCGTTTTTTTGTTTACAGGAATTATGGTTTGAACGCTGTCGTTTGAATTTGAAATGTCAGTTATTGTTTTTTTCTTTTTAGCCGATGGCTGATACCTTTTTTTTAGTTTCTTATCATTTTTCCCAGGTGAAACTTTCGTGATTTTTAAATGCTCATCATGAATTAGTTGAGGATGAATCATTGCTTTTTCCTTTAACCATTTCACTTCGTCTTTATTCTGTAGCTCGCCAGTAGCGGCTATTACATAATTTGCCGGAACCGTAATCTGTACATGAAAATTTCCGAATTCACTGTAAAATTCTCCCTGGTCAAGATAAGGCATTGGATGCCATCCTTTATTATCATAGACAGCTGGTTTTGGATACCATTGTGTAATTTGATAAGTATGATCAACATAACCTCCCCGCGAAAAATTGAAAGGGATTTTTTCGTGAAATGGAGTATTAATTTTAATTGTCTGTCCAGGTAAAAGTGGAGATGATAAAACCAATTTTCCTATATCAATATATTGTGAATCAATAAAAAAATCAGCAGTTTTGTCATTGACTTTAAAATCAAGACGATTAATATAACCGCGTTTGTTTTCATCACTGAAATAAAAATCAGTTCTTCCTAGTTTCAGTAATTGTTCACTAAAAGCCGTTCGATCATTTTTATAAGCATTTGGCCATAAATGAAACCAGATATAATGAAGCGTATCAGGAGAATTATTGGTATAATTTATTATTATAAATCCATCTAAAGTGTTTTGAACGTCATTAAGGGTTACATCAATAGTATAATTTACCTGCTGTTGAAAATATTTTGTTTGGCTAAGAGAAGAAAAGTGGCAAAAAATAAAACTGATTACAAAAATTTTTTTCAAAGCAATTATTTCATCAAATATAAAAAATTAAAGCAAGTGAAAGCTTTTCATCTTCCACTTGAAAATTTCACTTGGAAAATCCATTTAATTTGTCATTTTCATTTCATCACTTTTTTTATAAAATCACAAATAAAAATATTTTTCCAGAAAAATAATGTTATGTCAAATAAAAGTCTATCTTTATAACTTGTTAATGGTTTAGTGTGTTTTCCTTTTGGCTGATAGTTTCTCTTTTAGGTTTCGTCAGTTCATTGTAGCTACTGATTCATTAATATTTATTTATTTTTTTTAAACAAAAGTTTTTACAATGAACATTTATGTAGGTAATCTTAGTTGGTCAATGACCGATGACGATTTAAGTAACTTATTCAGTCAGTATGGTACTGTATCAAGTGCAAAAATTCTTAAAGAAAAAAACACCGGCCGTAGTAAAGGTTTCGGTTTCGTTGAAATGGAAGATGAAGATGCAGCTAAAACTGCAATCGCTACATTGAACGAAAGCGAAGTTCAAGGTCGTAAATTGATTGTTAACGAATCACAACCTCGTCCTGAAGGCAGTGGCTACAAGAAAAGTGGCGGTGGCGGATATGGCGGCGGCAGAAGCGGCGGCGGTGGATATGGCGGTGGCAGAAGCGGCGGCGGTGGATATGGCGGTGGCAGAAGCGGCGGCGGTGGATACGGCGGCGGCAGAAACAGCGGCGGCGGCGGTTATTCCAAAGATTATTAATCTTCTTTAATAACGATTTTTCGAAAATCCTTTTCATTCAGTTGAAAAGGATTTTTTATTTTTAAACCGTTTCTATTCTTTTGGTGGCGGGTTTTAATTCTTTTCTATTATTTTTATTCCAATTGAAATGAACAGCATTTTCTCTGTTAATTCTAAATTTATTTTATGAAAAAATATTTCTGGTTTTTGCTTATTTTATTTTTTGTTACTACAAAAATCTCTGCTCAGGAATACCAGATAACATCTCCTGATGGGCGTCTTAGCATGAAAATTATCAAAGACAAAACTTTGCATTTTTCTTTAATAAAAAATGGTAAAACAATTATTCCGTCTGCAGACATTGCGATGGTACTGGAAAATAAAGGCATTCCTTCTGAAAAGGACAAAATAAATAAGGTGTTGAAACAACAAGCAAATGAAGTTATTCATCCGGTTGTTGCGATCAAAAATTCTATCATTAAAAATGAATTCAATGAACTCCGGCTTCAATTTAAAAACCATTTTACTGTTCTCTTCCGTGTTTATAATGATGCCTTTGCTTATAGGTTCGAAACGGGTTTTCCTGACAGTATAACGGTGATGAATGAACGCTTTGATATTTCGTTTCCTAAAAATTCTTCCGCATGGTTTGCTTTTGCAAAAAGATGGATGAATAGCTATGAACACATTTACCAGAAAAAGCAAATTGATAGTATTGGGAAAAATAAAACGGCTCAATTGCCTCTATTGGTGGATTTGAAAGATGATGGAAAACTATTGATTACTGAAAGTGATTTATATGATTATCCTGGATTGTATTTTTCAGGAAATAATAGCATGCAGTTACTATCAGTTTTTCCTCCAAAAGTAAAGAGCGAAAAGAAAAATGATTCAACAAAAAACTGGGGTTGGGATCGCACCTTCGTTCCTGAAAGTGTTTATAATTTTATTGCTCGGACAAATGGTACCCGAAGCTTTCCATGGCGCATTTTTGCTGTTGCTGATCGTGATGATCAATTGTTGGATAATGAGATTGTCTATAAACTTGCTTCTCCGACAAAGATTAAAAATTCTGAATGGATCAAACCAGGTCAGGTAGCGTGGGATTGGTGGAATAACTGGAACATAACTGGCGTAGATTTTCGTGCAGGTGTAAATACACAAACGTATAAGTATTACATTGATTTTGCTTCACGTAACCACATTCCCTACATTATTATGGATGAAGGTTGGTATAAACTGGGAAACATGACTGAACGTGTTCCGGGTGTAGATGTAAAAGCGATTGCGGATTATGGAAAACAAAAAAATGTGGGCGTAATTCTATGGTGTGTTTGGCGAACATTGGATAATCAAATGAAGGAAGCAATGGATCTTTTTGAGGAATGGGGAGTAAAAGGAATTAAGGTAGACTTTATGGATCGGGATGATCAGGATGTGGTAAATTTCTATTGGCGTTGTGCGGAAGCTGCGGCGCAACATCATTTGTTGGTAGATTATCATGGTGCTCATAAGCCAGCAGGCCTTCAAAGAACTTTTCCAAATGTTGTAAATTTTGAAGGAGTTCCGGGACTTGAACAGGACAAATGGACTGACTCACTTACTACTCCCTGGATGGCTGTTACTTTACCTTACATCCGCATGTTTGCGGGGCCAATGGATTATACGCCAGGCGCGATGCGAAATGCCCAACAAAAAGATTTCGCCCCAATTAATGATAACCCTATGAGTCTTGGAACAAGATGTCAACAACTGGCAATGTATGTAATTTTTGATGCTCCCTTACAGATGCTTGCTGATAATCCAACCGTTTATGAAAAAGAAAAGGAATCTTTGGATTTTATAACAAGTGTCCCTACAACCTGGGATGAAACGATTCCATTGGATGGAAAAGTTGGTGATTATGTTGCACTTGCAAGGAGAAAGGGAACCGAATATTTTGTAGCCGCAATGAACAATTGGCAACAGCGGGATCTGATATTAGATTTTTCCTTTTTACCTGAAGGGAATTATCACATTTCTTATTTTGAAGATGGAATAAATGCGGACAGAAATGGAACGGATTATAAAAAAATTGAAAGAATTATAACAAGAAATGACAAAATTAAAATCCATTTAGCAGCGGGAGGAGGATGGGCTGGAAGAATAAATAAATAGGAGATGTTATAAATAGGAGATGTTTGGGAAATACTTACGTTTTAATTTTAGAAATTTAATTTTCCTGTGGATTTATATTATTTTCTTCAAAAGGATTTTCTTTCTCTCCTTCCTCGTTGTATTCAATAATAAAGTTGTTTGTTCCTTCTCCGGTAATAATCTTCATGTATTTTAACTGGACTAATTCTAAAACATTTAAGAAAAGAAAAATTGCATGGATGCGGTCCTCACAAACATCAAATATTTTTTCGAAGGAAAGAGAACCTTCCGTTTTGATTAGATTTTGCATGTATTTACGGGTTCCCTCCATTGTATAGTTATAACTTATAACAGTATGAACAGGCCGGTTTTTTTTATCGAGTAAACGTTGTGCAACTTTTTCAAAAGCTTTCATCAATTTGAATAAAGTAACTGTTTGAATCTCGGTGCCTTCTCCTGCTTCCTCACCTATAAGCGCAAGTTCATCCTGGATATTGCCCCGTTTCACCATCATCATCCTCAGAGCTTCCATCTCACTCATTTTCAAGGAAGCTTCTTTGAATTTTTT
>Ga0164242_10006406_pt1 | contig 12947 bp, 8 predicted proteins | sample OricomgcompostMG_FD_108783 | JGI IMG/M metagenome (GOLD analysis project Ga0164242, IMG submission 108783) | Miracle-Growth compost microbial communities from Emeryville, California, USA - Original compost - Miracle growth compost (MG) ... | reverse complement strand
GCGGTCTACGACTGCTACCGGCGCCAGTACATCATGAACGGACCGCAGAGTTATCCTGTGGCGTTTTCAACGCAGTTAGGCTCGCCAAATGTCACGATATCTACCCCCGGTAATTCTTCGCCAGTTGGGACATATATCGGCATCCAAATTCCCGTGTCTGTCGGCGGTATTGTTCTGTATGGTTTCTATAAGGTCATTGCCAATCCAAGCCCGAACAGCGTGACCGTCATTGCAGCGACCAATGCTACCGCGACTGTTTCGGCAGGTGGCGTTGTCCCGCAGTTCGTTACAACGGCAGGAAGCCAGAATGTTTTGGTGAATCTTCCAGCCCATGGCCTTGCGCCAGGTGACCCGTTTTTTGTTCCAGTCTCAACGTCTGTCGGCGGCATTGTTCTGTATGGCGCTTACACGATTCAGTCTATTCAGAGCGGTGATAGTTTCGTTATCCAAGCGGCTGCACCGGCACTGGCCAGCACGTCAACATATGAGAATAATGGACTTGCCTACGTCGCCACGCAGAACCAGATTGCGCCTTATACCGATATTCTTATGACGCAATTGAGCCGCTACGACTATGCGGCGCAGGCGAACAAGACCGCACCAGGTCAACCCACGACGCTTTGGGTCAACAAGCAAATCATACCTCAATTTTCCGTCTGGCCCGTAACGGACGCCACGGGACCATACGAAATCCATCTGTGGTGCATGAAGCAAATACAGGACGTGAATCCGACTGGCGGCCAGACGCTCGATCTTCCGCCGAGGTTTTACTACGCGATGGTAGCCGATCTAGCGCGCGACCTCTCTATCAAGTTCGCGCCGGACAAGTATGCGCTGTTGAAGGCAGAGGCGGATACATCCTGGCAGCGAGCACAATCAACAGACGTTGAACCTGTGTCGACTTTTCTTCTGCCTAACATGCCCACGGGATTGAACTAATGGTCCTGCCGCACAATTTACGAGCGCCGGTCAGCATCAGGCAACCGAAGCCGGTAGGCATATGCGATCGTTGTTGCTTCATGTGGTATCTGGATGACCTTTCATGGCAATTCCAATGGTCGGGACAGGCTCTCGTCAACCAGCGCATTCTTGTATGTCCGCGCTGCCTCGACAAGCCCAGCGAGTTTCTCAAAAGCCCGATCATCGGCCCGGAGCCAGCGCCATTGCCGAATGCGCGACCGTGGCATTACCGCGAGCAAATGCAGGGAGGGACGGCACCATTGAATAGCGTTAGCGAGATACTCCCAGATGAGCAGGGGCAGCCATGACCACGTACAGCCAGGGCTTGCGTTTGGCCGAACCGACGCCGGGCGATCCCGCCGTTGCCAATATTTGGGGCACGATCCTCAATACCAATTTCACGTTGATTGATACCAGCATCACGGGCACGCTGTCGCTTGATGTGTCTGGCGGCTCCAATGTCGTTTTGACGGCAAATAACGGATCACCGGATCAGTCGCGCAACGCCAATTTTGTCTTTACGGGGACATTGACCGGAAACATCTATGTCCTGTTCCCAGAAGGCGGCGCTGGGTCGTTTTCGGTGCAGAACGCGACCACAGGAGGATTCAGCCTTTCCATTGCCGTCAATAATGGCAGCAGCGCTCCCGCAGGTGCATCTGTCCAAGTGCCGCAGAATGGGACATTGGAATTAGTCAGCGATGGCACCGATGTCCGCAATCGCGTCGATATTATCGGACTTGGTGCAGCCGCGAGCGGCGCGAACAGCGATATCACGTCGCTATCTGGTTTGACAACACCATTGTCTCCAGCTCAGGGAGGGACTGGAAGTACAGGCGCGGCCGGTGGGGGACTCACGGGCACATATCCAAATCCTGGTATCTCCGGAAGTGTAAAGAACTTGCGGATGGAATCCTTTACTGTAGATGGCACCTTCATGATCCCAACTGGCGCCACATCAGATACCGTGTTCAAATTTACCGTCGTTGGAGGTGGAGCAGGTGGGGGCGGTGGATATTTTGCTAGCGCATCCACGGCTGGAAATGGAGGTGGAGCAGGTGGGGTTGGCGTTGCCTTTATCTCGGGATTTTCTCCCGGTGATTCTGTTTCTGTATCTATAGGGGCAGGTGGTTCCGGAGGGGCCGGGGGACCCGGGCGAGGCCCCGGCGGCAACGGAACCGATTCCACCATAGTCTTTGATAATGAGACTATCATTACTGCAAGTGGTGGACTTGGTAATGAAACTGCGGGCACGTTCTCTACCAATATTGGTTCCACTGGCCTTTCGCTCATTGGATCATATTCAATGGAAAGTGAGTATGGGGCAGATCCATTAGAACTGAATCCAGCAGGTTCTGCTTCCTTATCCGGAAAGGGTGGTAGCACCCCTTATGGTGCTGGCGGCGCATCTGTACTCGGATCAGGAACGGGTGGTGGAGTCACGGGAAGAAATGGCGTTTTCGGCGGAGGGGGTTCTGGAGGTGCAGGTACTGCAAATGGAGGAATTGGAGGAAATGGCATCGTTATCATTGAGTGGGTTCTCTAATGAACTACTCCGATTGGATTTCTGCCATATGCTCGCTGCTGGAATATCAGGTCAGCGATCCCACGTCTGCGACACCAACGGATGTGGATGCCTTTAATGCCATTATACCATCGTCCATAGATTATACGGAAAATCGGCTCCAGCGCGATCTCGATTTTATTGCGACGATTACGACTGCATCAACAGGTGTGATGACGCCCAACAGCCGGATTCTGGTTCTGCCGTCTGTCGATTTGCCGTCCGTTGGCCAGATACCGGAATTGATTGGAACGCCGGTTCCGGCAGGCTCAGTTATTACCACAACTAACGGTTCCGACATCGTGAACATCTATTGGCCAGGATACCAAGCCACAGTCGGCCAAGGAGAGAACGTCAGCATCCTGACGCCAGTGCCGGTTGGCGGCCTAACGCTCGGGGGCGTCTATCAAATCATCACCGCAGTCGATGCCGATAATTTCACGGTCAATGCCAGTTTCAATGCGACGGCCGATGCAACGGCCACCATAATCGGAAATGGCATCTATATCGTGGCAAGCCAAATAAGACCAATTGTCAATGGAGCAAAGCTTCCACCTCTGGAATTTGTAACGCGGGATTATCTTGATTATGCGTGGCCGGACGATGCGTCTGTAGGTGTCGGGATTTTACCTGTCCAATGGAGCATAAACGATCAGGTCAGTGTTCTTGTTGGCCCAGCGCCGGATCAAGCCTATGGATTTGAAGTCGTGGGGACGATGCGCGTGCCGCAATTGTCTCCGACGAACTACAGCAATTTTCTCACGCAGCAGTTTCCAGATCTATATGTGGCGGCGTCAATGGTATTTTTCAGCGCCTATCAAAGAGATTTTGGATCGCAGAGTGATGATCCTGCCAAGGCGCAAAGCTGGGAAAATCAGTATCAAACGCTGTTGCGTTCTGCGGTGGTTGAAGAAACCAGAAAGCGCTTTGGCAACATGTTCCAAAGCCCGTCCAATCCGGCCACGCTCAAAGCGACGGGGTAGGCTATGCCGTACCAGTCGCTCCAAATTCAACCGGGCATTGATGTCGAAAAGACGCCTATGCTCAATTCGGCAGGATGGTCGTTCAGTTCAGCCATCCGCTTTCGGGACGGACTGCCAGAGAAGTGCGGAGGATTCGCTCACCTCAATCCGGTCACGCTTACTGGAGTTTGCACAGGCATGCACGCCTGGGCAGACCTGTCTGGAAATCCCTATATTGCCTGCGGCACGGATCAGGCGCTTGATCTGTTTTTCGGCGGTCAAATCTATGACATCACGCCAATCCGGCTCACAACCAATAATCCTCCGCAGTTCTCGACCGTAAATGGCTCACCTACGGTTCAGATAAAAGACACTGGAAACGGCGTCGCCGTTGGCGACATCGTGAACATCAACATTCCTGTTTCGGTCGGTGGTCTTGTCATACAGGGCTATTACCCTGTTGATAGTGTCATTGATTCCGATAATTACACGATTACGGCTGCGTCAAATGCGACGGCAACGGTATCTGATGGCGGCGCTGTTCCGGTATTCAATACAACCAACGGATCGACCGACGTTCAGGTGACTCTGGACAATCATGGATTGACCGCTGGCGGTACGTTCACAACGCAAGTCTCGACGACAGTTGGCGGCTTAACCATTGCGGCATCGATTTTTACCGTCGTCGCGCCAGTGACGGCTAATACCTTCATTATTCAGCCTGGTGGTGCTGCGTCATCGACGGCGACCGGATCGGAAAATGATGGAAATGCGCAACTACAATATCTGATCCCAAGCGGCCGCCAGTCTGCCGGCTATGCGGATGAGAGTGGGTATGGTCTTGGACCTTATGGCGGCGGCCCTTACGGCATCTCATCGACCGGAACTGTACTGCTGCCATTGCGGCAATGGTTTCTGGACAATTTCGGACAGGATTTGGTGGGCAACTATACCGGATCGCCAATCTATCTTTGGACGCCTCCAACGGCGCCGGGAAATGTCGCTATAGCCATAGACACGACAAATTTTCCAAGCGCACAGTCGCCGCCGCAACAGGCGATGTTCTCCTTTGTCGCAGCTCCCCAGCAGATGATTATTGCTGGCGGCTGCGATGATCCTGTCAGCCATGTGTTTGACCCCAATCTGGTCCGCTGGTGCGATCAGGATGATTATACGGATTGGGTAGCAACATCGCTCAATATGGCCGGAAGCTATCGGATACCTAGTGGCTCGCGGCTAGTGGGCGGTATTTCAGCGCCGAATTTCACGGTGCTCTGGACCGACATAGACATGTGGCTCATGTCATATCTGGGCGGCTCGGGACTCGCGGCGCTTGTATGGGGCTTCTCCAAGGTCGAAGGTTCGACGGGATTGCTGTCAGCTCGTGCATGTGCCGTATTCGAAAACATCGTGTTTTATGCCTCTTCAAATGGTATCTACATGTTCAACGGCAATTCTCTGTCGCTTGTGCCGTGTCCGGTTTGGGACAAGTTCTGGAAGAACCTGAACCGCCAGCAGATTGATAAAGTGAACATGCAGGTCAACTCCTATTTCCAGGAATTGAGCATTGCTTTCCCATCGCTGGCTGGTGATGGGACTGTGGATTCCCGCATCACTTACAATATCCGCGAAAATCTGTGGACCTATGACGATGCGCCAACCTTGATGGCGCGGACGGCATGGATCGATGAGAATGTCTATGGCTCACCAGCCGGAACCGATCTAGGCGGCTATATTCAGCAACAGGACAGCGAAGGCGTCTATGACGCCGATGGCTCTCCGCTTCCGGCATCTATCCGCACTGGCTGGTTCAGCGCCTCGCAGGGTACGCTGCTGTCGATGATGGAGCGCATTGAAGCAGATGCCGTGGTTAGCGGTGGAAGTGGAACAATCAATGTCACTGTCTATGCCCAGGACTATGCGACTGGTCCTGTGCGCACTTACGGCCCATTTTCCTGGCAAGTCGGCAATGGACCGCCGTGGTCAATCGTGCGCGCCCGCGGGCGGTTTCTCTCTGTCGAAGTATCGTCAAGCGACGCTGGCGTATTCTGGCGGCTGGGAAATCTTCGCTATATTGTTCAGCCCAGCGGCAGGCGTCCATGAGCCAACCGGGAGCTAATACATCTCTGCTGAATGCGCTTGGGCTTCAAGGAGGCGCCGCAGCAGGCTCACAGGCGCAGTTCAGCCAGCTTTTGCTGCTCTTGACGCGCATCGTAACGGCATTGGAGGGCGCCTCTGGCGGTTCGATCTACACTCCATATGTCTGGACAGGAGTTGGAAATCTCGACATTGCAATGGCATATCCAGATGCAAAAACTGGAACATTCATCATCAAGCAGGCAACTCCCGCATCAATAACTGTGACGCTTCCATCCACTGGTGGCCCTTGGATCGTGGCAGATGGTGCCGGTGTCGCGGCAACCGATAACATCACGGTCGAAGCAGCCGGTGGCCGCACGATAAATGGAACATCCACGAATGTTCTAAATACGAATTGGGCGGCACAGACGTATTTGCTCGACACCGACAATTACATCACGCTCGGATAGATGGTATCTTGTCGTTGAAGTGGAGAACATTTGATGCAAACCGGTCCCGTTCAACTGCCCAAGATGTCGAGCCCGCACTATGAGCCGAAGGTGGGTGAAACCATCACTTTGGAGCTGCCAGATGAGCGGACGCGGGCAACCATCGAAAAGGTGATTTCCGATGAGGCAGCGATTGCGCGGCTGCTGACCTATACGACCAGCAAGAGCCATTCCTACAAGAAAGGCGATCTGGTTGCGTGCCGATTCGAGAGACTGGGAATGGGCGTTCCGGGCTGGCGCGCCATGAGCCAGCGCGAACTGGACGAAGCCGATTCCGCCAAAGCGCCGAAGAAGCGGAAAGGACGCTGAGATGCCGCTCCAAAAAGGTGCTTCGCGAGAAGTGATCGGAAACAATATCCGGGAAATGCAATCTGCTGGCCATCCCCACAATGTCGCTGTCGCAGCTGCTTTGCATAATGCTGATCTTTCCCATCACCAGCATCGCGCCAGCGGCGGTCTATCTCTGACACCATCTTTCACGGAACGTGCCGCGGCGCGTGATCTCGGTCGAGAGGATGAATTTCATCCATCGGGGCTATTCAAGTCGGATGTGGCAGGAAGAACGGATCGGCTTCCACGGGCTGTTACAGCCGACTCGTTTGTGGTCCCGGCCGATGTAATTTCGGGACTTGGACAGGGCAATACGCTTGCAGGCTCCAAGATCATGGATGCTATGCTGAGTTCTGGACCGTATGGAACATCTCTCTTGCGCAGCCGCAGGGCGGATGGCGGTAATACACCTGGCATTTCCAATGTGATGGTCGCTGGCGGCGAATATCTCATTCCCAGAGAAAAGCTGATCGAAATTGGCGGCCGGATGCGTCTTAGCGGAAAATCGAAGGCCAGAAGCGATCTCGCGGCTGGTCACGAATGGGCGCGCGGACTGGTCGATAAGGTCCGACAGAAACAGCGCAAGTTCCTCGCCAATGCGCCGAAGCCTAAGAGATGAGAACATCTATTCCACGGTTAAGGCGGATTCGCTTTAAGGATGGCCGATCAATCGACATCTTGCGCCCGAAATCGGAGAGCGTGCTGCCGGAGTTTAGGGCGGTGATCGATGACGCTATAGCCAATAATCCTGATATGGCAGGATTTGCGATTGTGGCGTGGCGCCCCTCGGGTGAAGTGTTTGTTACCTACAGAAATGGTACACGGTCGCAGATTATTGGTGGTGGCGTTCCGCAATATGTCCATGATTGCTTTCTTGCAGAAGTAGCCGTGCGCTGGTCAAGAGAATGATGGAAAAGCCTGAATTTGTCCGCCTCGCGACACCAGACGACATAGAGCCGATATTCTGGCCACTGATGAGAACTTATGCCGAGGATGGCGATCTCGGCATTCCAGTCAGTGACAAGGCAGTTTTTGAGACTGTCCGCGATATGTGCAATGGCAATGGCGGCGTCGCTGGCGTGATCGACGGGCCGCATGGTGTCATCGGTTCTATGGCCATACGGGCGATTCAACCATGGTTCGCCTCTCAGTACATGCTGACGGAAGTATGGTTCTTTGTCGTTTCCGCCTATCGGAAAGGTTCTCATTTCACGACTGACTTGTTCCAGTTTGCGGAATGGCATCGGCAGGATATGAGTGAACGCCTTGGTTATGATATGGTATTCGAGAATGCCGTGTTGAGCATGGATCGCCTTCCGGCGAAGATGCGGTTGTGGGAAAAGTTCTATGGACCTCCGATAGGCGGGGTGTTCTGGACGCGAGGTAAGAGCGATGTGCTTCGGCAGCAGTTCCAGCAAGACGAGCACGACACAGCCGACGAGCCAGAACGTCCAGTCGGCCTACAACAATCTTCTGAATCAGGCGCAGAGCCTGTCGCAGCAGCCGCTCCAACTCTATCAAGGCCAAATGGTCGCGCCGCTGAATTCTACACAGCAGACCGCGATTCAGGACATTCAGAACTCGCAAGGGCTAGCGACCCCCTATTTGACTGAAGGGGCAACGCTAGCCCAGCAAGGCGCGACGCCGATCACGACGACGCCATTCAGCCAGCAGGCCGTCGATCAGTATATGTCGCCCTATCAGAGCGATGTTATCAATTCCACGATGGCGCTGGAGAACCAGCAGGATGCCCAGCAGCAGCAGTCATTGGCTGGCAATATCACGGCGGCCGGTGCCTGGGGCGGTGATCGTTCGGCGGTATTGCAGTCTCAACTTGCCGGACAGCAGGCGCTCGCCAACAATTCCACAAACGCGAACCTGGAAAACCAGGGCTATACCCAGGCACTCAACCAGTTCAATACACAGAACCAGCAGAGTTTGCAGACCCAAGAGGCCAATAACCAGAATGCCCAAGCGGCTGGCTATGAACTGGGATCGCTGGGCAGTGCGTTGCAGAACAATGCGCTGTCTGGTGCCAATTCGCTGCTGAGTGCTGGCACGGTGGCCCAGAATACGGCCCAGAACCAGGATACTGCCGGTTACGAACAGTACCTCCAGCAGCAGGCTTATCCGTATCAGAGCCTCGACTTCCTGGCATCGCTCCTGCCGGGCATCGCCCAAGGAACAGGGATCACCAGCACGGGCCAGCAGTCCACTTCTCCAACCCTGTTCGGCATCCCGGTCAAGGATGGTGGGCGCGTTTCTCTCGCCCGCGGTGGTTTGGCGACGGGAGGCTTGCCATATGGCTCGGAAAGCAGCCTTTCTATTCCGATGCCGAATGTTCCTAATTTCGGCACTTCATATGTGCCGAGTAGCGCCCCTTCCGGCGGTGGCATGTCGCTGTCCGGTGCGGGCGGCTCTGGCGGTGATATGGGAGGCCAGGGCGGCAATACGGACGGGCTCAGCCTCGGTAGTGGTGCAGTTGGGTCATTCCTGTGGGGATCGCCCGCCACGGCCTCTGCGGGCGCTTCGAGCGGCCTGCTGGGCTCAGGTGGCATGAGTGCCACGATGAGCGATCTCGGGTCGAGTCTTGGGGATGCCATCCTGGCAATGTTCAAGGCTGGCGGACGCACGCATCTGGCCGATGGCGGCCAAGATGATAGCAGCGATGATGTCGCCGCTGCCGATGCGATTATCGGAAGCCTTGCGCCTCAGACAGTCAACCAATCCCCAGCCGGTGCCTCTGCATTGTCATTGGCCGACACACCTGCGGCATGGCGTGGACAGGTCACGAACTATGCCCAGCCAGATAGCGGCACTTCTCTGGCCGATGCGAGCCCGACATGGGATGATGGAACGCCCGTCAGCAGCGATGCAGGGACACTGTCTAATCCCAATCCGCAGCCCCATGAGATCGACACTGGCCATGAAGCATCTATCTGGCCCGCTATCCTGGCAGGCGTAGGCGGTCTTTTCACAGATCATCCTATCGCTAATGCCATCGGTGCTGGTCTAGGAGAGTGGGAAAAGGACAATCATCCCGATGTCGATCATTCCGGGCCGACCACCGTGGTCCGGTACGCAGACGGCTCTATGATCGATACCGGCATCCCAACCGAAGCTGCCATCAATGCCAAGAGCATGGCGGATTATCGGAATGCTAATCTGCAAATGAATGAGCAAACCCGCGAGGATGCCATTGCCGAGCGAGCGCAAGCGGCTCAGGAAGCGGTTGCCGAGCGCCAAGAGGCTGCACAGGAAGCGGCGCAGAATCGGGCCATGCAGCTCCGCATTGCCCAAATGAATGCGGATCAGGGGCGGTATCAGTGGCAGCCAGGAACGCAAATCGACCCGACAACGAAGCAGCCTGTTGCGGGAATGTGGAGGCTTCCGACGCGCGGAGGCGAAGCGCCAACATTTGTTCCAGATGCTAATCTCACACAGAAGCAGAGCATCGGCGGTGGACCGCAGCTTTCACCGGATGCAATCAAGAACATTGCCGGTCAGTATATCGCTGGTGACCGCTATGCCATCACAAGCCTAGGCTATGGCAGCCAAGGTGCCGCGAATAGAGCTGCCGTCTGGAATGAAATATCCGACCAAATGAAAGCTCAAGGCGCTTCTCCTATCCAAATCGCGGAAAGGCAGGCGGAATTCGCCAAGTCTGCGGGAGCTTTTGCGACGGGTCAGCAGGGCAATGCTATTCGCTCGTTCAATGTCGGACTTACCCATTTGGATACGCTTGGGAATCTCGTTGGCGCGCTTGGAAATGGCGATGTACGGCTTCTCAATTCTGCAAAGAATGCCTTCCAATCGCAATTTGGCGCACCAGCTCCGACAAACTTCAATGCGGCCAAAGCGATTGTGGCCGATGAAATCGTCAAGGCCATTGTCGGCAGTGGCGGCTCGGAAGCTGACCGTGAGAAAGCGCAGGCGACTATTAACTCTGCCAACTCTCCAGCACAGCTTGCAGGCGTCATCAATACCTACAAGACGCTTATGGCTGGGCAGCTTGGAGGCTTGAAGCAGCAATATGAAGCCACCACCGGCCTGAATGACTTCAATTCTCGGCTGTCACCAGCGGCGCAGCGGGTATTTGCGCAGCATTATCAGTCTCCATCGCCATCTACTCACTTCGAGAATGGGCAAGTGTACCGCGATGCCAATGGCAATCGTGCGCGCTATCTCAACGGTCAATGGCAGCCGGTGCCCTGATGCCCTTCGATCCTTCAACAGCGATGCCCGACATGCCAGCCGCTCCGAGTGTGGACGGCTTCGATCCTTCTACTGCTACTCTTGATGAAAATGGATCTCTGAATGACAACGCACAGCCCGATTTGGGCGCTAGTGGGAACTCTAGCGATAATCCTACAGCTTCGCTACGTCCTGTGGATATGGGGGCGAATCCTTCATGGGGGGGGGTCGCTAGCTCGGCAGCTAAGAACTTTATTCCGAGTGTCTTAGGAACTGCCGAAGGAATGATTTCTCCAATCCTGCATCCGGTAAGGACGGCTGGTTCTATTCTTGATGCGGCAGCTGGCGAAGCACAGAAGATTCTGCCGCAGCCAGTTGTAAACGCCATCAACGATTTGGATTGGAACAAACAAGCATCTGAGCGAGCACGCCAGTCAGCCGACGCCTTGAATTCTTATTTTGCCAATCGGTATGGCAGCATGGAGGGCTTCAAGAATGCCATAGCAACCGATCCGGCTGGCGTCATAACTGACATGGCTGCAGTATTGGGAGGTGGTGGCGAACTGGCAGCCAAGTTGCCGGGAATAGCCGGTAAAGCAGGTGATCTTGCTCTAGATGCCAGCAGAACGTTCAATCCTGCCGGCAATCTCATTGCCAACGCGACGGATGCGGCTTTTGCGAGCCGTCCTGCGGCTATGGCGGGTAATGCAATTGCCTCGCTCGGCCGCGCAGGATCAAATGTCATCAGAACGCTGAATGGAACAGAACTGGCGCCGGAAGAAGCAGATGCCCTAGCTCGAGACTATATCAACCGCCTCATGCAAAATAGCAGTAAGACGCCTGCTGATCTTGCGAACTACATTACCGATATATTCCAGAAACCGGCGACGGCAGCCGAAGCAATTGGACGGTCTGGGATCAATGCGCTTGGTGCACTCGCACGCCGCCAGGGTACAACTGCCGATGCCCTAGCAGGCCAGTTGGAAGATCGTGCGTCGCTAATGCCGTCCCGGATGCTTGCTGACTATGCCTCGGCATCTGGAATCAACCCAGCGGCCGCACAGGGCGATATTGATACCGTGGTATCGCAGGGACAAGCGGCAGCAAAACCGCTTTACGATGCCGCTTATAGTCGTGGCGTCGTTAGAACAAAGCCATTTTCGGCACTCATGCAAGCACCGGCCATGCAGTCCGCAATCCAGCGTGCAACCCAGATATTCGGGAATGAATATGCCGCCGACAATGCGCGCAACGCTGTCGGCGCGGCTACACCGGAGCAATGGCAGAAGTTTGTTACAGGAGTTCCAGACAAGACGGCATTCCCGACCAAGTTCCTGGATTACGTCAAGCGCGGGCTTGATTCTCAGATTGAATCCTACCGTGACCCGGTAACAGGAAAACTCAATCTGCGCGATCCATTGGTACGCTCGGCCCAGGATATTCGCCAGCAATTTGTCCAGCAAGCAAAGAAGATGAACCCAGCATATGGTCAGGCTCTTGATACCGCTGGCGACTATCTGAGTGCATCTCAGGCATTCAGCAATGGGCAAAAGTTTATTCTACAGCCGTCTGTAACGGCGAAACAATTCCAAAGCCACTTGGACAATCTGTCTGACGCAGAAGCCGAAGCCTTCAAAGGCGGCGTGGCAAATGCACTATTCAATCAAGCCATGAATGGGCGTTTGAGCCCGAACTTTTTCAACAGGCCGATTGTGAAACAAAAACTCGGAGCAGTGCTTGGCGATAAGGCTGACGATTTTCTTGATCAGATGAAGGTTGAATCCGACCTTGCCAAGAGCGGTGCTAGGATGGCTCCAGGGGTTGGGTCGGTGACCTCCGATGTCCTGAATGCCACTGATGAACAGAATGTACAGGCCCGCGATGCTGCGTTATCGCTTGGGCTTGCCGGATTGCATGGAGCATCCGGGAATGCATATGCCGCTGCACGCCACCTTTTGAGTGCCGGTAAATCACTGGGGGCTTTTGGTCGCACTGGGACGATGCCCGTTGAAGTCCGCAATGCGGCTGGTGAATTGCTCATGCAGTCCCCGGAAAAACTTGCCGATTATCTCAATTCGGTACCATCCGCACATATACCGAACACGCCCCCGCATCTGCCATCATCTACGCCTCAAGCACTCTTAGGATCGTACATTGCTGGCGCTCCGCAAAGAGGGGAAAGCCCGTCCGATGAGGAACTTGAGAGTGCAACGGGAGAACTTGGTGCCATAGCACATGGTTTCTCGGACGGCGGCCATGTTCATACTGCTGCGCATGAGGCAGAAACTGAACCATCAGAGGCGCAGATAAAGGCCGGAAACTACCGCAAGGGTCACGTCCGACTGCACG
>Ga0164242_10006405_pt1 | contig 12948 bp, 7 predicted proteins | sample OricomgcompostMG_FD_108783 | JGI IMG/M metagenome (GOLD analysis project Ga0164242, IMG submission 108783) | Miracle-Growth compost microbial communities from Emeryville, California, USA - Original compost - Miracle growth compost (MG) ... | reverse complement strand
GGCTAGCGCCTGCGTGTACAGGTCGATGGCGGTGGGGTAGTCCTTCTGCGCCATCGCGGCGTTGCCCTTGGACTTGAGCGCCTCGGCCTGCTTCTTCTGCTCGTCCGAGACGGGGCCGGCGGAGGGCGATGCCTCGGCCCCCGCGGCCGCTGCGGAGCCGGCGGGCTTGGGGGCGTTCTTCAGCTTCTCGTAGACGGAGTAGATCTGAAGGAGGTTCTGGCCGCCGATGGCGCTCGACACGGCGGCTTGGTCGGTGGGGTCTACGCCGAAGGCCTCGGCGATGCAGTTGACAGCGACATCGATGGAGTCTTTGTCGTCGGCTTGGAGAGAGCCGTCTGTTATGGAGGTGGAGAGGAAATCGCAGATTGCCAGCGCTAGGCGCTGCTTGGATGTCGTGGCCTGCGCCGCGCGGTCAGTAAAGGGTCTTGGTGTTCATGCGATGAAGTTACGAATGAAAGGCGTATTATACCATAATGATAGTGGCTTGATGGGGTTTGAGGGTAGGTATTCACTCGGCTCAAGACCACACTGTTCGTTCTAGGAAAGGTTCAGTTGAAGGGTGGTAGATGGCGGGGTGGAGGTGGACCGGAGGACTTGCTGGGGTCGGATTTCGACCCGATTCACATGGAAGTCAAAAGAGCGATTGAAAAGTGGCAGGCAAAGTAATTCAAAGTGGGTCCTGTACTAGCAGGATTCGTTGCACGAGTCACACTGCCTTTTCGACCCTTGAGAAAGTGAAAGCATCACCGGGCTTGGAAACTATTAGAAAGGCGCTATGGAGGCATATGAACTTAGACCTCTCTATGATATAATCTTCATTCAATGTCTTTTGACACATAAACAACCACTTTATTACAGGAAATACTTGTCAGAGGAACACGGAACAGGCATGCTAGGCAACCCTGTAGGTACACCATCGAAATCGATTACTTTTTTGGAGGGGCATCGTGGAAGGTATGCGCCACGGTTTGGCGGGCAAGCAGCTTCAGCCACAATAGAGTGGGGCCTTGTAAATGCTCCCAGCTTGATGTCACACCTCTCGCAAGTCTCAAGGTCGGCTCTTCTCCTTTCCCGTCGTGCTCTCTCAATATCGCCCAACGGGAACGGGGTTCGGTCTCCCGTCCAAGACAATATATCAGAGGTAATTCGAGGTGCGTGGTGATAAGAATGTGAGAATCAATCCTACAGCCCTCCGACTGTTTCTTAAACCGCCCGCAGCTAATAACATGCCACGGCCTCAGCCCTGTCCGCGCGCCGTTTCCATCGACAGCCTTCCATTCCATTGCCGCATCGAGAAACGGCAGCGCCGTTTACGACACCACCCCCTCCCGCCTTTGGTTTCCGCAGCCCGTTGTAACTACACACGACCGCCATGGACTCCCAGGCCGCCTCATCTACATCGCCCCGACCGTCCCGGAGGTCCACCGCCTTAGCCGCCGGTCCGATCGCCACGGGGACGCAGCACGTGTGCTTCATCTGCCTCCTCAACGATACGGAAACCCCCGACGCGAGCTGGGTCAACCCGTGCCCCTGCACGCTTGAGGCGCACGAGGAATGCATGCTCCGGTGGGTCGCTGAGACGGAACAGTCGTCGTCGCGACCTAAGCACGGCCTCCGCTGCCCCGCCTGCAATGCCCGCATCCGCGTCGACGAGCCGTTCGACTCAGTCGTCTATGTCCGCGATCGAATGCACCGCGCCTACAGCCGCACCTCGCCGCTCATCCTGCTGACGCTCGTCCTGACCGGCGGCATCGCCGGCTCCGGGTGGTACGGCCTGACGGCGACGCACATCTTCGCCGGGCCCGACGCTACGGCTAGGTGGCTGGACCTACAGAGCTTGGTGCGGCGGCAGCCGAGCGTGCCTCTGTGGCGGTGGATGCCGTTCTGGAAGCTGAATGCCAAGATCTGGGTCCTGTCGCTCATTGCTCCAGCATTGACATTTTGTCGAGCTCTGCAGCCGCTTGGAAACTTGGTGATGATACCGTCGGCGATATTAGTGCGTCCCCAATCTCTCCTTGTTTGACGAGTTTCGTTCTCTGCTAACTACTTTGACTAGTCCGCCGTGTTCCTCGTTTCAAGAGACGAGATGCCGACTTGGCCGCCATCCCCCGCCTGGGCGATGACGCTCTTCCCATTCCTCCAATTTACGTACTCCAATGTCTACTACGAGTTTTTCGGTGCCTTTGATAAGCGCTTGAACCGAGCACTTCGCGGTAGGCCCATTGAGGAGGAGCCGCAGCCGCCCAGGCAGAATGGGCAAGCTCAAGCAGCGGGCCAGGGTGACGAGCCGGATGAAGGCCTTTGGGCAACGCTCATGGGCCTTGGGCATGCTGTTGTCGGCCTATTTGGTGAAGACCATGAGGTCGTTCTAGAAGCCGAGGTCCATGTGGGAGGCGGGAATCACGAGCTAGATGAGGATGTCGAACTGGATGAGGCCGATGAGGCCGAAGTCGATGCTGAATTGATGGAACTCCAACGCGCAGTCCTCGCTGGGGCATTGGGGATGGACGAGGAAGATAGAGATCGCGAGGAGCTCGATGGGGAGGCCGACAACCGACAGGCTATCGAACACGACGCCGTGCGTCCAGCAGAAGAAGACGGGCCACCAGCACAACCGGAGCAAGACCAGCCGCAAGACCAACTCCAAGATCAGCCGCAAGACCAACTCCAAGACCAGCCGCAACCAGAGGGGCAAGTCGAAGCACAGGACGAGGCACAAAACCAGGCCCAGAACAACCAGGGCCAGGCTCCGCCAGCCGAAGACAACCGTGCTAACACCACGCTAACGGACATCGTCAACAACATCGTGACCTCGCTCCTCTACCCTACTATCTGCTTCGGCATGGGCGAGCTTCTTCACGCGACCCTTCCCCGCCGCTGGGTCACCCGGCCGGCATGGGGGAGGCCGACGGGGCTCCTGCAGGAGCGCTGGGGCCGTAGCCTCGCGGGTGGCTGTCTATACGTGGTGCTGAAGGACGCGTTCGTCTTGTATGCGAAATATAGGCGCGTGCAGGTGAAGCAGAACCGGAAGGTTAGAAATGTTGAGAAGCGGAGGTAGTCCCACGATAGAACCGCCGCCCTGCGCGGGGAGCAGTGGGAGCCATAATTGGTGGTCGACCCAGCGTAATGACACTGTAACAAATAGCATAGATGGCATTTTAGCTGTGGAGTTTTGGCAAAGGGAGGGGTTGGAAAGGTACGACTACCCAGGGGGGGGAGGATTTGGCCCCTCTATCTTAAATCAACGGCCGTTTATTTGCATCAAAATATCCTACCTAACCGACGCATGAGGCCCCCAGGAGAGAGATTAGAATACCCTCGGCGCGTGAGTAACTTATGACGGGCAGAAAATCCGCCGGCACAGCTTGAAGAGCAAACCGGAGCACGAGGCCTTCTAAGCCAAGTCCCCCTCGCCAACAAGATACACCGCACTCCCATTCCCGGGCCGACTCACCACCACCGCAGCCTCCTTCTGCTCCTCCGACAGGTCCATCTTGGCATAATACTCCCTCTCCCAAGCCTCCTTGACGGCGGCAACCTTATCCGCCGGCACGAGATGCACGCTACACCCGCCCCAACCCGCCCCCGTAAGCCGACTGCCGTAGCTCCCCGCGCGCCGCGCGATGGCGCACAGCTCGTCGATCTCGGGACAGCTGCACTCGTACACGTCCCGGCACGAGTCCTGCGTGTCGTTGAGCAGCGCCCCGAGGCGCTCGTTGTACGCCGTCGTGTCGGCGCCTCCCTGCGCGACGGCGGAGGAGTCTTCCAGTGCTTCGAGGAAGCGAAGCACGCGGAGCGCCTCCTCGAAGACGTGTAGCGCGCGCTGGCGCAGCTTGAACCGTTCCGCGCGCACGGGGAAGCGGGAGGTGAACTGGCCTTCTAGCTCGCTGACGCTGACGCCCAGGGCGGCGGCGATTTCGTCGCGGGTGTAGCCCTCTTGCTTGGTTAGCGTCTCCTTGGTGAGACGGACGAGCTCCTCGAGCTGCTCGGAGACGGTCTTGCGGGACGTCGTGCTGGAGGAGTGCTCCTGCAGGGCGAAGTATGTCTCGTGGAAGCCGTAGAGGCTGATACCGAGCGGGGCGGAGTCGGCGGGGAGCTTCGTCCCCGGAGGGTTGAGGGCGGCGTTGAGATACGCGGCGGCCATGCTGCACTCCACTACCCGTAGGTTGTAGTGGATCGGCCCGCTGACGTACTTGTCGGCGGCCACGAACGACTGGGCGATGACGAAGGTGAGTTCGGGGTTGGTCTTGGGGAAGAAGACGGGTCGTGCGGTGAGGGTTGGTTTGAAAGAGACGAAGAGGGCGGAGCCACGCTCTGAGAAGACGGAGGCAGACTGGTCCATTCTGAAGAACATATAAGCTAGGTCGATTTCGGGGGGTATCACTTCAGTAGTTTACTTACCCTCCAGAGTTGACTCCTACAGCCCTCTCACTGACGATTGCAAGCTCGGTCAGCTCGGTCTTATCCACCTCCTTCTCCCCGTTGGCAATCATGACGGCCAGGGCACTCGCGCTAACGAACGCAGCACTCGAGCTCAAACCCCCTCCAGAAGGGACGGTGCCATCCATGAGGATCTGCATGCTCTTCGGCTTGAAGCCCGCGCCACGCTTCTTCCTCAACAGCTCTAGCGCGCCGCGCAGGCCGGATTTAAAGTAGTTCGTCCACTCATGGACGGTAGCGTCGATGTCCACGGCATCGTACGGGATGTCAAACTCGTGCGCCGGAAACTTGGCGTCCTGCACATTGGCGATGCGCACTTTGAAGGTGCCGTCCCGGCTCGGCTGGACGTCGGTCGACACGGCGAGCAGCACGTCGGCGGTGATGGCCATGGGCAGCACCGAGTACAGCGAGTAGTCGATGTGCTCGCCGATGATGTTCACGCGGCCCGGCGAGCGGGACACGAAGTCGGCGTGGCGGCCGTACAGCGTCTGGAACGACGATAGGAGGTGGTTCCAGCGCACACCTTGCGGGGCGAGCGCATCCTGCGTGTAGACATCCTGGAGCGAACGGGCGTAGGGAACGGATCCGGCCATTCTGAGCGAGGGTTTGCCGTGGTAGGCAGGGCAGGCCGAAGAGGAGAAACGAGATACTCGGGAGTAGTATACGGTCGCGTGGCACAAGCACGACCTAGAGGAGGTGTCCCACTATGCAAAGCAGATGGTCCGCTTGTTTGCCCCGCACTTCCCGTACCTGATCCAACGCACGAAGCTCAGAGCTTGAAAATAATGAGAGAATGATACGCCGATGGCCCGGGATCCAGATTCGAGGGCGATATGCAGCTAGTGAAAAGTAGTCCCTTAAAGTTAGAAGCGTTCCAATCGAAGACGAGACGACGAGGATGTTAGTCCTTAAAAAAACCGTCTCGTCCCATAATACCACCCCCACCATGTTGGAGCTTGGTTTTTTAATCGCGCCCCGCGATCGTTGTCACGTCACACCAGCTCGGCGGTCCCGTCCCTCCTCGGGATTCATTCAGCCTCGTGCTGGCCATCCTTGCGGAGCTATCGTGTATCGTGAATTTTGTTCCTGTCTTGTATGTGCTTAAATCTACCCAAGTAAACAGAAGACCCTCTCAATACGAATGTCCCCGCGTTCCCCACGTCGTGCCCCTTAGCGGGGCACATTTTGAGTGAAGTCGGTGGCGTTACGTCATCGACCTAACCTCACATCGAAGGGGCTAGACTCGTATGTTGATACACGCCCTCAGCTTCTATGCTATCCGGACTCGGTAACACGCAAACGGAACACCTGCGTGATAGAAAGTCTGTGGTGAAATCCGGCGAGGACACACGCTTCGCCGGAGGTTACGGCCTGGACGTGGACGAGGCCTAGTTCAACCACGGCCTTGTCAAGGGATGGTCGAAGTTAGAAACCGAGAGCCTCCATGAACTTGCCGCGTTCGAGCTTGTTATAAAATGAAGGGGGTTTCCGAACATGGCACAACCCGGGGCCAAAATAGGGAACCCCTTTTTTTCCCTACTCACCTCAGCGTCTTCTAAGTACCAGGTAGCACCGGCTTTTTTGAGGCCTAACATAAGCCAGCCCAGAACAAAAGCACCGTACCCTTGAGTCTAGACCGAGTAGCCTGAGGCTCAAGGAAACGTGCTAACGAATGGCCCGTGACCAATGCCTCTTTGTTTTCAGCCATGCCAGCTTCGGTGCGCTTGGAGCTCCTTGGGCTTGTTCTCCACCTCTTACGATCCAAGACGTCATCCACGCCACGCACTCTGCCCACCTAGGTAAGTATATATAAGCTTGACCCCCTCTCGGGTTATTGCCATCGACTGTGTAGTGGACACGCTTGTCTTTCATCCTCCTCATCCGACTTCAATACAAAAGGACGTCAAACCAGACACGAAAGCCAAAACCCTATTACGCTCGCAAAGAGAAAACCCCATCTCATAACCGCAAGACATTCATAATGGCAGAGTGTGACTGTGCCACCACGGGGACCTGCACCTGCGACCCATCCAAGTGCACATGCCCTAACTGTCCTGTTCGTAACCTGTTCCATCACTCTAGCGTGACGCAGAGCTAACCGACATGTAGAAGAAATAAATCTCCCGTCTCCCTAGTCCCGGCCTAGAGGGGTGGCGGAAATCCAATCTGGAATTATAAAGAATGGACTTGGAACTTGGGACGACTAGGAATCAGACAGTCATAGGCTTCAGATATGCCACGCAGGGGGCAATGTTAGCGAGACTGACGGAGTGAGACATCACAGTAACATGCACTTGTACAGTATGTGTATCCGTATCTAATTGAAATTCCACCCATAACAATCGTGGTTGAGTAGAACAGTAGTTGCAGCATCTTGTGTGTGACGTCTCCTAGATGAAACATCTCTGGGACTTAACGTTTGTAAATGCCGTGGTAGGTCACACATTAGAAAGTTGTACGGGCTCCAAGCTCATCAGCTTTCCACAATAGAAGGTGCTCGGTTCATAAATTTGTAGTATATATATAGCCCCGTCGAGACCACCCAGTCACGACAGATATGCAATGGATATACATGTTCGACTACATCCATCGTTGCCTTTCCTTCGCTCGAATGCACTATTCTCTTTTCTTTTCTTTTCTTTCCCATGCCTCGTAAAGGGGCACAGGGGGGTTGACAAGCCCCGTGACAGAACTTTTGACCTCCGGTCGCGGTCAAGATTCGGACGGCGAGTCTCGAGGAACGCGACAAAAACCCATGCATGGTATACGCCCGATTAAGTTTGATTGGATGTGAATGTGAATGCAAGCGCAGGAATGCAGTTTTTGTGAAGCAGAACATAACCTCCGCAGAACACAACACTAAAAGCCGCGGTTTGCTCAGCCGTGCAAGCCGCCGGTGCGCTCTCTCATCTTCTCTCTCCGCTCCAAATCCGACTCTGTTCAATGCGTTAGTGTTTTCTGTTGTTGTTGGGGGTGGGATCAGGAAGTGGTGAATAACTTACTGCTATCCCATGTGATGAACTCGTGTAGACCAGAGCCTGACGGAACCATGGGAAGGACGGGCACCTTCTTATCCGTAATCACCTCCAGCAGCGCCGGCCCGTCGCTATCGATCAGCCATTTCAGGCTGTCGACAAGATCGTCAGGCTTAGACACGCGCCGATGCTGAACGCCCATAGCGTCAGCGAGCTTCATGAAATCCGGGTTCTGCTGGTGGGTGTGCGAGTAGCGGTCCTCGTAGAACAAGTTCTGCCACTGCGTGACCATGCCCTGCTCCTCGTTGTTGAGGACGATGACCTTGACGCCGATCTTGAACTGCGCCGCCGTGGAGAGTTCCGTCAGGGTCATGTTGAAGGACGCGTCGCCGTCGATGTCGATGACCAGGGCGTCCGGGCGTGCCACCTTGGCGCCGATGGCGGCGGGGAGACCGTAGCCCATGGTTCCGAGGCCGCCGGATGTGACTAGGCTGCGAGGATGGCGCCAGCGGAAGTGCTGGGCAGTCCACATTTGATGTTGCCCAACTCCAGTCGAGATGATTGTCTTCTCCTTCCGGTGGGCGGTCAACTTGCTCAGCTCCTCGACCATGGTCTGAGGCTTGATCATGCCCGAACGCTCAGCACGCTCGTAGTTCGACAGGGGCCACTTGGCCTTCCACTCGTTGATCTGCTTGAACCATGCCTTGCGGTCCGCCATGGTCTTCGCCTCGACCATGGGAAGGAGCAGGCGCAGGTTGGAGCCAACGTCGCCTTCGACGGCCTCGGTCGCCTGGACGACCTTGTTGATGTTCTTGGGCATAATCTCGAAGTGGACAATACCTCCCCGGCCCTCGGCATGGGCTTTCCTAGCAGCCGGGGCGAACTTGCCAATGTTAAGGGTCACGCGATCATCAAATCTACCACCGAGGGCGATGATAAGATCGGCTTCCTGCATCGACATGTTGGCATAGGCCGACCCATGCATCCCGAGCATGTGTAGCGATTTCTCGTCTAGCTCATCGAAGGCGCCAAGGCCCTGGAGGGTGGTGGTTACAGGAATGGATGCCTTGTCTGCAAGAGCCCTGAGAAGTTCCGGGCCGCCTTCGGAGCAGATGACTCCGTGGCCGGCGTAGATAACGGGCTTCTTGGCAGTGTTGATAAGGTGGGCAACGCGGCGAATGGAAGCATCCAGCTGCTTCATGGTCAGCTCAAGCACCGCGCGGGAGGCGGCGCTGGGCAGCGGCGGCAGGGTCGACTCGGTCGGGATGGCTTTCCTGAGGACGCCAGCGGTGATATCCTTGGGCAGGTCGACCAGGACGGGGCCGGGCCTGCCGCTGGTGGCAATTTCGAAAGCCTCGTTGATTCGCTTCGGGAGCTCGGCAACGCTCTTCACCATGACGTTCCACTTCGTGCAGGCTCGGGAAATTCCAATGACATCGGCCTCCTGGAATGCGTCGCTTCCAATGGCAGATGTGACGACCTGGCCGGAGAAGACGACCATGGGTGTGCCGTCGGCCAGGGCGTCAGCCATTGGCGTCACGACGTTGGTAGCACCGGGACCAGATGTCACCAAGACAACGCCAGGTTTGCCTGACACTCGTGCGTAACCCTCAGCCATGTGGCCCGCTCCTTGTTCATGCTTCGGGAGGATGAAGTCGAAATGTTTCGAGTTGTAAATGGCATCGAATACGGGGAGAATGGCGCCGCCGGGGTAGCCAACTGCGAATTGTTGTAAGCCGAGTACCAAAGATGAGAAGAGATGAGAATTGACATACAGATATGCTTAACGCCTTGTCTTAACATCATTTCATGGAAAATCTCTCCTCCAGTCTTGCCAATGAACCTATGGGGTTGTTTGTTAGTTGAGTGGGTTGGACGGGGGCGGAGCCCGAGTAGGCACGGCGGTGAGCGTACGATTCGTCCATCTCGCTGGGACGAGGGCTAACAAGGGGTTGGACATGACTCCTGCTCTTCGACTCGCCAGCATTGAATGATGGGCTTGGTTTTGCCCGAGCATTGCTGTGTCGAGACGTCGTGTTAGTTTGACTTCACATACTCAAAAATGAGTCACCGGAATCGGTGAGGGGTCTCCTCGCGAGTAAACATACGCGGCGGGCGACTTCGCAGTCGCCGAAGTAGTCTGATTCCTCACATTTGAGGGTGCTCTACGTGAGGCCGTGACGGCCGAGGTAGCTGTGAGAGTTGTAGATGAGAGAGCGCGGCGTTGCGAGGGTTGGGCCAGGGCCTTCAACGCCCTCGTGGCCTGGGCGGATCGAAGCATCGTGGGGTTGGGAAAAAAAGGCGGTAAACGGTGCCGCAGAGAAGTCAAAACGAAAGAAAAATTACAAGAGGCAGGATTAGAGGGATTCCTGTTACCCGGTAGAACAATCGAAGGTGTTTGTCTGATTCATCAAGACACAGCAGAGTTGGTCTCTCGTCTGAAGAGTGGAGAGGTTTCGCATTCGGGGTTGAAGGTGGTTCAAAAGCCAAGGGCCATTTTCCGGAGGCGAGTGAGTCAAAATTTTGGCAAACTACCCCACAGATTTACCACCAAAAGCACGGACCAGGCCAATTGGGTGTCCGACCGTGGCGATATCGGGGGGCAGGGTAAATGGCGGGCATGCAGGGCCGGTTATTTTCTTACCTAAGGCACATGCATTCACGGAGTACTCTTTACAGACAACAGCGACCTCGGTCATTGTCTTGGCTAACTTCTACGCTCGGTTTACTCTTGTTACTGCCAGTATCTCTAGCTATCAGGTCCTAGGTAGTATAGGCTGAAGGTCGATATTCCAATGCTCGGGTCTAAGCTGGGTTTTATCCTTCGGGTTTTATTCTTCTGATCATGTTCGTGTTGGAAGATGTTTGTAAAGTTTCGGCTGTTGCTGGCGTGTTAGCGGATGTTTCCGGGGTCTGGACCACTGGTCAATGCGGGGACGACGTGCATCCAATCATACCACCAATCATTGCCTCGGTGAATATTTGCTTTGACAAAACTTCATTCTCCTGTCATTGGATGGCTGACTGATGCAATATATCCGTACGTCTCGATAAGACGACCGGATCCAAGACAAGAGCACAAAGAGCAAAAGTTAGCCAACGCGCTGCCAAAATGCTTATTGAGTACAACTTTCGGGATAGCCAATGTCGACCAAGCATGTTGCTGCGAATAGGTTATCGTTTTAAACGAAGAAGAATATCTAGATGACAGTTGCAGATTGCAAGGATGCGCTCAACGGCCGACCCACACTCCCGAACAACGGAGGCCGTTCCGCTCCGTCACCGTCACCGTCGCCGTTACGATACCGGAACCTAGCGTGCCAGCTTCCTTCCCGCCCCGGGATTGCAGCAAAGGAACTTCGGAGTTTCGCCGCGTGCACTACCATTGCCAGAGTCCTCTCTTGCGTCTGGCGTGCATCGGTGGGGATATCCACACTTGCGAATCCGGGTTTATAACCGATGTGACTATAGTGGGCTCGGCCTGTTCACCTCTGATGACCACTCCGGGTCATTTATCTTCTTGTGGTCTAATGCAATGCACGCTTCCCAAGCTTGCCCTCAAAGCAAAGTATGGTTCATGCTACTGACAAGCGGGCCTTGCCGAGGTCGCATCGGATCTAGGGAAAGTTTGTCACGACGACGTGGGATAGCCGCTCCGGAACAAAGGCCTGGATTTTAAAGCGATACTCGGATTAAACGATAACAAAGTCCTCAGAAATCTCGACAGTTTATTATACAAGTTATTTTCAATTATCACAACGCGAAGAAACACCACGCCTTCCTCTATCTGCAGGATGAAAAGTCGTACGAAAAAAAGTACCGAAACCCCCCCCCAAGTCATGACATTTGGAGGGTGGTGACTCAATACCCCGAGAATACCAAGACCTCATTACCCCTGCGCTACCATCAATTCGAATTACAAACAGTACAAACTCTCAAGCATTGGCACCTGACGACCTTTGTGATACACGATCGTGTCCCTCCGTTACTGTAGAGGGCTCCTGGTTTGTATAGGCCTCAGTTCCTATATCAAAAAAAATTAGTATGTATTAACCTGACAGGAGTCGCGCAGGAAGTAGAGGAAGGAAAGGAGCGTTCACCTACAGCAAAGCAAGCGTCAAGTCACCGTGGATATGCGCCTTAAGCTCGATTTCTATCTCCAGATTGAGATCTAGCCGCAGCCTGAGTGGGTTCTTGCCGCCGCCGCCGCCGTCGCCCTGTGGTTGTTGTACTTGCTGCTGCTGCTGTTGTTGCAGCATCATCTGCTCCTGGCGGTACTGGACGAGGTCGCGCTGGCGCTGGGTCTGGCGACCCTTACGCGGCTGGGCAACTTCGCGGTTGCTCTTCTTGTCCTGGCCGCGCATCCACGTGGGCTGGTCGTCGCGGGGCGTGGCTGGCTGCGACGACGTTGGCGTGGTGGCGTCATCTTCGGGCTCGACGGTTTGGGGTGCTGCCTTCTTCTTCCTCTTGGCTACGGGTGCAGGTTCGGGCTCGGGCTCCTCTTCTTCTTCATCTTGGTCGTCGTACTGCTCTTCATCGTACTGCTCCTCGTCTTGACCCTCGTCTTGACCCTCGTCTTGACCCTCGTCTTGGTAGTCATCCTTCAAGACTTCGTTGTTTTCGGCTTCCTCGTCTTCTTCATCATAGTCGTCGTCATCTTGCGGTTCGTCTCCTTCATCCTCGGGTTGGCCTTCAACAGTTTGGTCGCCCAACTCTCCGTGGTACTCGCCCTCGTCGCCCTCGTTCTCTATGTTGTCATCTTGCTGCTCTTCAGGCTGCGCTTGATCAACGTCTTGCTCCTCCTGCTGGGCTGGAGCGGCTTCTGGCTCGGCCTCTTGCTCCTGCCCTTGCTCTGGAGCAGCTTCTTGCTCGGGAGCCTCCCTTTGCTCCGTTGGGATTTGCTCATTTTCTTTTGATGTCTGCGGACAGATTTAGAGACTTACGCGGCTCGTCTAAGGCCGACAAACTTACGGATGCCATTATAGTTATGTTGCAATGTCTGTGTTTGCGAGGTATGAGTGACGACTGGTGGATCAGTCGACGAAGTGAACTTAGATGATGAGGTGGGAAGTGTGGCTAGGGGCTACTGAGGAATATGTTTTAAAAGAGCACCGCTCCGACGTCACTCTGGAGAGCTATAAGGGTCCAGGACCCCTACGCATCACACTTGCGGAAAACGGTGTTTCCTTGGTTCAGCGATCCTGGCCGTGGGATCTAGCCATCTTGCGTCACCCCCGTCATGGTGGGAGGGATCAACATTCAGGTTTTTGGCTAAGGATGTCATGTCTGACGGGAGAGTGTGGAAAGTGGGATTATATCCCGGCGACGATGACGTTGATCCGGCACACGGAAAAGGAGAGTGACCTCCGCCCAGCCTTGCCAGCATACACAAGTGGGCACCGGGGGGTTGGCTGGCTCTGCCGCCGTTCGAGACTCCAATCCTGGTCGGCCATTGCGAAGGGGCCCCGGGGGGGGGGGGGGGGGGGGGGGACGTGCACTTCTTCGTCGCTCATCTGGTGTTGCGGGAGCGCGG
>Ga0164242_10006404_pt1 | contig 12949 bp, 13 predicted proteins | sample OricomgcompostMG_FD_108783 | JGI IMG/M metagenome (GOLD analysis project Ga0164242, IMG submission 108783) | Miracle-Growth compost microbial communities from Emeryville, California, USA - Original compost - Miracle growth compost (MG) ... | reverse complement strand
GACCCGGAAGTTCGTGGCCGAGGCCACCTTCGCGGTCGTGGGGGACAGGCTCATCCCCACCGCTCCGGCGGAGGTGGTGGGCCTGGCGCCGATCAGCGCCGCGTCCTTGAGCAAGGCTTCGGACGCCGAACAGCAGCTGGCAGATGCCTTCAACGAGCACGTGTTCCACCTCCAGAGACGGAGCGCGGAGCTGCAGGCGCTCGGGCTGGAGCCGAAGACGGATCCGGAGTCGCTCGACCTCTCCTCCGAGGTGGAGGCCGGGCCCTTCCAGGTGGAGCTGCTCGCGGACAAGCGCGGGAGCTTCCGGGTCAGCTCGGTGACGCGGGACGGCGCCCCGGTGGCCGGACACCAGGATCACCCCATCGAACTCTCCGAGTTCCGGGAGCGCGAGGCCCTGGTCGGGTACCTGCGCGCGCTGCTCGGCGTGGACGAGCCGATCACGCTCACCGCACCCGTGCAGAAGGACCACGGGGTCCACTTCGCGGAGGTGGTGGAGCAGTTCGGTCTGGGCGCGGTGTTGCCGCCGCGGAGCGCGCTGGAGATCCTGGTCGAGGTGGAGGTGGCGAACATCCGCTACCGGTTCGCGGCCGCGCGCCTGGCCGGCCGGACCTTCCGCGGGCTGCTCGCGGGGCCCCAGGGAAAGCTCTGGGCGGAGCGCTTTGAGCTGGAGGACTTCCCGGGCGTGGCGCTCCTGGTCGCGGACGCGCTCGGCGTGTCCGTGGACGAAGTCGGCTTCCCGGGGGCGGACGCGTGACGGAGGCCGGAAAAGAGGCAGACCTCTCTTTGGCCAAGCGCGTCCTCGCCGGTGACATCCGGGCGGCCAGCCGGCTGATGCGCCGGATCGACGACGGCGCGCCCATCGCGGCGAAGGATCTCCAGACGCTCTTTCCCCAGACCGGCCGCGCCTACGTGGTCGGGATCACCGGGAGCCCCGGCGCCGGCAAGTCCACGCTGACGGACCGGATCATCGCCGCCTACCGGGCCCAAGGCCTGAAGGTCGGCGTGCTGGCGGTGGATCCGACCAGCCCGTTCACCGGCGGGGCGATCCTGGGAGACCGGATCCGGATGCAAGCGCACGCGACCGATCCCGGCGTGTTCATCCGATCGCTCGCCACCCGCGGGAACCTGGGCGGCCTCTCGCGCGCCACCGGAGACTGCATCCGGGTGATGGACGCGATGGGGATGGACGTCATCCTGGTGGAGACGGTGGGGGTGGGGCAGGACGAGATCGACATCGCCCAGATGGCGCACACCACCATCGTGGTGCTGGTGCCCGGGATGGGGGACGACATCCAGGCGATCAAGGCCGGCATCCTGGAGGTGGCGGACCTCTTCGTGATCAACAAGGCGGACCTGGACGGCGCGGACCGGGTGGTGCGCGAGCTGCGCCAGATGATGGAGCTGCGGCACGCGGTCCGCTCCGGCCCCAAGCGCCCGAAGAAGAACCAGCTCCCCAAGGACGGCCCCCGCGAGTGGGAGCCGCCCATCCTCAAGGCGGTCGCCGCGCGCGAGCAGGGCATCGCGGAGATCGTCACCCAGATCGCCGCGCACCGGACCTTCCTGGAGGAGACCGGCGAGAAGGCCACCCGGGAGCGGACCCGCGCCGCGATGCAGTTCATCGCGCTGTTGCGCGAGCGGCTCCTGCGTGGCGCGCTGGCCAAGCTGGAGCGCGAGAAGGGGCGGCTGGACGAGGTGGCCGGGCAGATCGCCTTGAAGCAGGCGGATCCCTATGATCTGGCGGACGCCCTCGCGCGCCAGCTCTCGGAGTAGCCCTTGGCGCCGCCCACCGTCGAAGAGCGCATCGCGCAGCTGGAGGCCACGCTGGGGGTCCACTTCGAGGACGTCCCCACCGCCGTCGCCGCGCTCACCCACAAGAGCTACTGCAACGAGCACCGCGAACACCCGAGCCACAACGAGCGGCTGGAGTTCTTGGGCGACGCGGTGATCGACCTGGCGATCAGCCACCGCCTGATGGAGCGCTTCCCGACAGCGGACGAAGGCGCGCTCTCCAAGATGCGCGCGCTTTTGGTGAACGAAGACTCGCTGGCCAAGGTCGCGCGCGGGCTGAACCTGGGAGAGCTCCTGCTCCTGGGCAAGGGCGAGGAGCGCACCGGCGGGCGCGAGAAGAGCTCGGTGCTGGCGGACGCCCTGGAGGCGGTGCTGGGCGCGGTGTTCCTCTCCGGCGGGATGCCGCTCACCATGACCCTGGTGGACCGCTGGTTCGGCGGGCTCCTGGACACCGTGGCGGAGGGCGGATCCGGGACGGACTACAAGACCCGGCTCCAGGAGCAGGTCCAAGGACGCCTGCGCGCCTCGCCACGCTACCGGGTGGTCGCCGAAGAAGGCCCGGATCATTCGAAGGCCTTCGAGGTGGAGGTCATGCTCGGCCAGGCGGTGTTCGGGCGGGCGCGCGGCCGGAGCAAGAAGGAGGCGGAGCAGGCGGCCGCGCAGCAGGCGCTCGCCACGCTCGACGCCGCGGACGAAGAACTTTGACCACGCTGGCTTGAGCCGGCTCCCCGCTCACCCTTGAGGCTCCTGAGCCTGTCGAAGGACGAAGGGTCAGCGCGCAATTTGGCGAAGCACCTGCATCACCCGGAGGACGCATGAAGCGGATCGGATGGGCGCTTGTCAGCGCTTTGTTGCTCGCACTGCCAGCATTCGCGCAGGCGCCGAAGAACGAGAAGCCCGGCCCCTGGATGCAGAAGGCGTTGGCGGGCAAGCGCCTCTACGCCACGCTCGACACCGGCGCGGGCCCGATCGTCGTCGAGCTGTTCTCCAAGAAGACGCCGAACACCGTGGCCAACTTCGTGGGGCTGGCCACCGGCGAGAAGGCGTGGCTGGACCCGGTCACCGGCACCTGGGTGCACAAGCCGCTCTACGACCACACCATTTTCCACCGCACGATGATCCACTTCATGATCCAGGGCGGCGATCCCATTGGCACGGGCTTCGGCAGCCCCGGCTTCGCGCTGGAGGATGAGTTCAAAGGCGCCAAGTTCGACCGGACCGGCCTGGTGGCAATGGCGAACACCGGTCAGCCGAACAGCGGAGGCTCCCAGTTCTTCGTCACCGTCTCCAAGCCCCGCTACCTGGATGGCCACTATTCGATTTTCGGGAAGGTGATCTCGGGCTACGACGTCGCGGTTCGAATCTCGGAGCGGCCCGTCCGGGGCGACCGGCCGATCGAGCCGGTGAGCCTGAACAAGGTCACGATCACAGATCACAAGCCGAAGCCGAAGAAGGCCTCGGCCACCAAGGCGCACGCCAAATAGGAGCAAGACAAATGGGAATGATGGACGAGGCCAAGGCCGGGAAGGACCTGTACGCCACCTTCGACACCACCGAGGGGCAGATCGTCGTGAAACTCTTCTCCCAGGAGGCCCCCAAGACCGTGGAGAACTTCGTGGGTCTGGCCACGGGCGAGAAGACCTGGAAGGACCCGGCCACCGGGGAGACCAAGGAAGGGGTCTCGCTCTACAACGGGACCATCTTCCACCGCTGCATCTCCGACTTCATGATCCAGGGCGGCGATCCACTGGGCCGCGGCACCGGCGGGCCGGGCTACAAGTTCGAGGACGAGTTCCAGAGCGGCCGCCGCTTCGACAAGAAGGGCCTTCTGGCGATGGCGAACTCCGGGAAGAACACCAACGGGAGCCAGTTCTTCATCACGGTGGTCCCGACCCCGCATCTCAACGGCGGACACACCATCTTCGGTGAGGTCGTGCGCGGCCAGGAGGTGGCGGACAAGATCGCCAACGAGATCCCCAAAGGCGCCCAGGACCGGCCCATCACGGAAGTGCGGATCAACGCGCTCACCATCTCCACCGAGGCGCCGTAGGCCATGGCGGAGGGCCCTCCCTTCATCGTGCACGTCTCGGACGTCCCGGAAGAGGAGGGCCACTACCGCGCCCCATTCGACGCCGAGGCCCTGTCCTTCACCCGCGACCTGGGCCTGGCGGGCGGGAGCGTCCACCTCGGCCTGCGGCAGGAGCGGATCCCTCCCGGCCGGCGAACCAGCTTCACCCACGCGCATTTGAAGGAGGAGGAGCTGGTCTACGTCCTCGAGGGCGAGTGCAGCGTGCGGCTGATCGAGCCCGGTCAGGCGCCGCGCGAGGTGCCGCTCCTGCCGGGCCACGCGGTGTGCTTCCCGGCCGGCACCGGGATCGCGCACTGCCTGGTGAACCGGGGCACGAAAGAGGCGGTCGTCCTGGGGTTTGGCGAGCGCCGCGACGCGGACGACAGGGTCTTCTATCCCGAGGACGAAGGCTACAACGACGACCTGCGCGAGCACCGCCCGGAGCGGTTCTGGGCGTTCCCAGCCCGGAAGCCCTGAAGGCGGCCGAGCGCGAAAGGTGAACGAATCCGTGGGGCCGTGTTAATGGGGCCTGCGGAGTTCGGGCGCTTCTCGCCCAAGACCACCTTCGATGTCCAAAGAGCAGAAACAACACAGCGGCTTCGCCGCCTTGATCGGCCGCCCCAACGTGGGGAAGAGCACGCTCCTCAACCGACTGGTGGGGGAGAAGCTGGCCATCGTCTCGGCCAAACCCCAGACCACCCGGAACCGGATCCTCGGCGTGATCACCACGCCCGCAGGGCAGCTGGCGCTCCTGGACACACCCGGGATCCACCAGGCCAAGGGCGAGCTCAACCGCTACATGGTCGAGGTGGCGCTCAACGCCGCGCACGAGGTGGAGCTGGTCCTCTTCTTGATCGAGACGCCGGAGGGTGCCCCGGAGGTCTCGCCCGGCAACCGCTTCGTCCTGGAGAAGCTCCAGGAGATCAAGAAGCCCACCTTCCTGGTGATCAACAAGGTGGACGCGGTGGAGAAGCCCAAGCTCCTCCCGCTGATCGACTGCTACCGGCAGGAGTTTCCCTTCGCGCAGATCCTCCCCATCTCGGCGCGCAAGGGGGACGGGGTGGAGGTGCTGTTGGAGCAGGTCTTCGCGGCGCTGCCGGAAGGCCCGCCGATGTTCGACCCCCAGATGCTCACCGATCAGGCCGAGCGTCAGCTGGTGGCCGAGTACATCCGCGAGCAGGTGATGCACCACTGCCGCCAGGAGGTCCCGTACTCCACCGCGGTCCAGGTGGAGGTCTTCGACGAGAGCGACCGCGAGCCCCTGGAGGGCATGGTCTCCAAGAACGGCCTGGCCGGGCTGGTGCGGATCCACGCGCGCGTTTTCGTGGAGCGGGACAGCCAGAAGGCGATCGTGATCGGCAAGCGCGGGCAGATGTTGAAGACGATTGGCACCGACGCGCGCAAGTCGATCGAACGGCTGCTCGGGACGCACGTGTACCTGTCGTTGCAGGTGAAGGTGGAGCCGCGCTGGAGCGAACGTCCGGACGCGCTGCGCAAGCTGGGGTACGAATGAAGTCCTACGTCGCCATCGTCGGCCGGCCCAACGTGGGCAAGTCCACGCTCTTCAACCGGCTGATCGGCAAGCGGCTGGCGCTGGTGGAGAACTCGCCCGGCGTCACCCGCGACCGCCACTACGCGGAGGCCGAGTGGAACGGCCGCGCCTTCACCGTGATCGACACCGGCGGCTTCGTCCCCGGTGAGGAGGATCCGCTCCTGGTCCAGGTCCGCCAGCAGGCGAGGCTGGCGATCGAAGAGTGCGACGTGATCATCTTCATGGTGGACGGACGCGCGGGCCTCACCGGCGCGGACCAGGAGGTCGCCCAGCTCCTGCGCAAGAGCGGCAAGCCCGTGGTCCTCGGCGTCAACAAGGCGGACACGCCCAGCCAGGGGGACACCCTGGTGGCGGACTTCTACAAGCTCGGGATCGAAGAGGTTGTCGCCATCTCCGCCGAGCACGCCCTGCACGTGGAGGATCTGCTCGACCGCGTGGTGGAGAGGCTCCCGCCCGCGGATCCCTCCGAGGTCCCGGCGCTGGACGAGGACGGCGAGCCGCTCGAGGCCAGCGACTCCGAGGAGGGCGAGCCGGAAGGGGAGGGCGCGCCCAAGACGGTGCGGCTGGCGATCGTCGGCCGGCCGAACGTGGGCAAGAGCACGCTGGTGAACGCGCTGCTCAAGGAGGAGCGCGTCGTCTCCAGCCCCGTCCCTGGCACCACCCGCGATCCCATCGACAGCGAGCTTGAGCACCAGGGCCGCCACTTCGTGATCACCGACACCGCGGGGATCCGGCGCAAGCGCTCGGTGATGCACTCGGTGGAGGCCTTCTCGGTGATCGCCGCGCTCAAGGTCCTGGACCGGAGCGAGGTCGGCGTGCTGCTCCTGGACGCCACCGAGCCGGCGGTGGATCAGGACGCGAAGATCGCCAGCCTGATCGAAGAGAAGGGCCGCGCCCTGGTCGTGGTGGTCAACAAGTGGGACCTGGTCCCCGAGGACAAGCGCAAGGAGGACGTGTTCCGCGAGGAGCTCAAGTACGTCCTCAAGTTCATCGCCTTCGCACCCATGATCTTCACCGACGCGCTCCACGGCCGGAAGGTGGACAAGGTGCTGGAGCTTGCCGGCACGCTCTACGACCAGTTCCACTTCCGCGCGCCCACCCCCATGCTCAACCGCTGGCTGGAGAAGGTGGTGGATCTCCACCCCGCGCCCATCGTCGGCCGCGGGCAGCTCCGGCTCTATTACATCGCGCAGGTCACCACCGCGCCGCCCACGTTTGCGATCACCTGCAACCGCCCGGAGGGCGTGCCGGAGTCGTACAAGCGCTTCCTGATCAACCAGCTGCGCCTGACCTTCGATCTCAAGGTGCCCCTCCACGTCAATTTCCGGGCCCGTCCGGGGCAGGCCAAGCGGGCTGCCCGCAAGCGCCCCAAAGCGCGGTGATTGACTTCGATTTTCGTGGCCTCAATAGTGCCGCGCCCTCTCGAATGACCGTCCTCCTGGAGAGATCCTTTGAGCTACAAGAAGAAGAAGGAAGAGCTGGAAGCCCCTGACGCCTTTCAGCGCAAAGGCAACGAGCTCAGCGAATGGCTGATGGGGAAGCAGAAGCTCTTCTTCGCCGTGGTGGTGCTGGCGCTGGCCGTCTTCCTGGTGATGACCGTCATCCGGTCCATGGGGCACAAGAAGGAGGTCGTGGCGGAGCAGGCGCTGACGACCGCGCTGGACGTGGTCTCGCGGCCGGTCCAGGCAAAGCCCGCGGACGGCCCCGGCGATGACCAGGCCTTCGCCACCGAGAAGGACAAGGACGAGGCCATCGTCAAGTCGCTGGAGGCCTTCCGGCAGAAGTACCCCGGCAGCGGCGCGGCGGCGACGGCGGCGCTCACGCTGGGCCAGGCGCAGCTGCGGTTGGGTCAGTACGACCAGGCGCTCGCCAACTTCAACGAGTTCCTCACCAAGCGCCCCGCCACCGACGTGCTCCGGCCCATCGCGCTCGAGGGCAAGGGCTACGCATACGAGGCCAAGAATCAGCTCGATCAAGCGCTGGCCGCGTTCGCCGAGCTGAGCGACAGCAAGAGCGGCCTCCTGAGCGGGATGGGGCTCTACCACCAGGCGCGGATCTTCATCCTGGAGCAGAAGAAGGACGAGGCCGCCAAGGTCCTTTCGCGGATCCCCATTGAGTACCCGGACACCGCGGCGGCCAAGCTGGCCAAGGAGCGGCTGGACTCGCTCCTCGCGCAAGGGGTGAAGGCGCCCTCCACGGCGGGCACCCCCGCGGTCGCCGCGCCGGGCAAGGGCTCGTGATCTCAACGCGCCGGGGGTTCGCGAAGAGCGGGGCACCGAGCGTGGCAGGGAGGCTGGGGATCGCCGGGACGCTGGCCGCGTCGCTCCTGTTGGGCGGGTGCGTGAGCGCGGGCCGGCCCCTGCCGTTCGCGCACAACCCGTTCACCGCCACCGAGGGCCCCCAGGCCCAGCTCTCCCTCTATTCGATCGACTGGTGGCACCGCCTGGTGCCGCCGCTCTCCTACGAGTACGCGCCGCGCGAGTTCGCGAGCCCCTCGGTGGACGTGGAGAACGACCGGGTGCTGGTGGTCACCCGCGACGGAGAGGTGAAGGCGTTCAACCACGCCGGGGCGCCGGTTTGGACCTTCAAGACCCTCAACCGCTTTGAAGCCGGGCCGCTGCTCCAGGATCAGATCGCCTACGTGCCGGGAGGAGACGGCACCCTCTACGCGCTGGACGAGCGGACCGGCGCGCTGAAGTGGAAGTACGTGGCCGGCGAGGCGCTGGGCACGGTGCCGGTGGTGACGGACGGCAAGGTGGTGGTGGCCTCCGCGGCGGACACGGTCTACGTGGTCGACGCGGCCACCGGCAAGTGGGACTGGCAGTACCGCCGCGACACCCCGGAGGGCTTCACCATCCACGGCACCGCGCGGCCGGCCGTCCGCGACGGCGTGGTCTACGCCGGCTTCTCCGACGGGCACCTGGTGGCGCTCGATCTGGCCACGGGGGATGTCACCTGGGATCGCGCGCTCTCCACCGCGAGCCAGTTCCCGGACGTGGACACCGAGCCCCTGTTTGATGATCAGGGATCGCTTTTCGCGGCCTCCTACTCGGACGGGCTGTTCGCGCTGGATCCGAAGACGGGCGACGTCCGCTGGCACACCGCGGACAGCAACGGCATCTCCAGCCTCCTGCTCAAGGGCAACGTGATCTTCGCCGCCGGTGCGCGGGGGCTGAGCGCGTACACCTCGAAGAGCGGGCTCGCGGTCTGGACCCTGGATCTGGGCGCGCGCGCCGGGCAGCAGCCGGTGTTCGCGCGCGGGATGCTGCTCGTCCCCACGGTGCAGTCGCTGGACTTCGTGAACCCCACCACCGGGAAGATCGAGCTCCGCTTTGATCCCGGCAACGGGGTGAGCGCCACGCCAGCCACCGCGGGGGACCGGGCGTATGTGCTCTCCAACAACGGCTATCTGTACGCCATGGCGCTCCGCGGATGAGTCCGCGGACGGTCCGGGTGGTCGCCGCGTTGATCGCGGGGGACCGCCCGGGTGAGTACCTGATCCAGCAGCGCCTCCCGCACGCCAGCCGCGCGCTCTTGTGGGAGTTCCCCGGCGGGAAGGTGGAGCCCGGCGAGAGCGACGCCGTGGCCCTGGCGCGCGAGTGCGTGGAGGAGCTGGGCGTCTCGCTCCAGGTGGGCCCCGAGCTCTGGCGCACCGAGCACGCCTACCCGGACCTGACGGTGGAGCTCGTGCTCCTGGGCGCGCGCATCCAGGAGGGCACGCCGAGGCCTCTGGGGGCGAACGCGCTCGAGTGGGCGACCCCCGCGCGGATGCAAGCGCTCCCGTTCTGCGAGGCGGACCTGCCGCTCCTGGACGCCCTGGAGAAAGGCGAGATCGCGCACCGTTGAGGGGGCCGCGCCAACGCCGATGATCCGCCGAACCTTCCAGCACGTCCCCGGGATTGGCCCCTGGCGGGAGAAGGATCTCTGGGCGCGCGGCTTCACCGACTGGAGCGCCTTCCCGGCGACCAACGAAGTCGTGGCGGTCTCCAACAAAGTGGACGACAAGGTCCGCGCGCGGCTCTTCGAAGCGCAGACGGCGCTGGAGGCGCGGGACGTGGGGGCGCTGGCGAGGCTCCTCCCGCAACGCGAGCACTGGCGGCTGTACCCGGAGTTCGCGGACGAGGCCGTCTTCTTCGACATCGAGACCGACGGGATGCTGGAGCAGAACCCGACGGTGGTCAGCCTCTTCTCCAAGGACGGGCTGGAGGTGTTCCTCCAGGGCCGCAACCTGGACGCGCTCCCCGAGGCGCTCGCGCGGCACCGGGTCTGGGTGACGTTCAACGGGAGCTGCTTCGACGTCCCGGTGCTCCGGTCGCACTTCCCCCAACTGGTGACTCCTCCGCTGCACCTGGACCTGCGCTTCATCTGCCGGCGGATCGGCGTGGCCGGCGGGCTCAAGTCGATCGAAGACCGGCTGGGGCTGGGGCGACCGCCGCACCTCAAAGGGGCGGGTGGGGCGGACGCGGTGATCCTCTGGCGCGCGTACCAGCGCCTGGCGGACCTGGGCGCCCTCCGCTTCCTGGTGGAATACAACCTCTACGACGCCTTCCAGCTCCGGACCTTGATGGACGTGTGCTTCAACCGCGCGGCCGCGCAGCTCAACTTCGAAGAGCGCGTGCCGGTGTTCGAGCGCGGCGAGGTGCTCTACGACGTGAGCAAGCTCCTCCTGGCGCTGGGCTTGACCGACCACGACGAGCGGGTGCTCGAGCGCGTCCGCGCGCAGGCGGAGGTCACCTTCTAGCGCGGGTGTCGATTTCAAGGGCGCAGCGCGACTAGCTTGTGCCTTCCGATGCGAACGCGATGGAAGACAGCGGTGGGCGTGACCATCGCGGCGTTGGGGCTGGCCCTCCTGTGGCGCCCACCAGCGCCAGCGCCCCCCAGCGCCGCCACTCCGGACGCCGGCTCGAGCCAGCGCAGCGCGGTGATCCGGCACCTGGCGCGGGCGCTGCTCCAGGCGAAGCCGCTCCCGGCGGATGCGGGGACAGCGGCCCGGAGGCCAGGGGGCACGGCCATGATCGAGGTGTTGGTCACAGGCCCTGGAGGCGAGCCCATTGAAGACGCGGCCGTTGGCGTCACCCGGCCTGGCATGGAGGACCACTGGGACCGAACCGATGCGCAGGGCCGTGCGAGCCTCGCCAAGCTCTCCGCGGGGGACTATGAGCTGAGCGTTGGCGCCGATGGGTACCAGGACGTCACCCGGAGGATCGCGCTCTTGAGCGGCCGGGATGAACGGCTGGTCATCCCGCTGGCCGCGGGGGCGGCGCTCGCCGGACAGGTGCTGGATGCGCAAGGCTCGCCGGTCGTCGGCGCTTGGGTGACCGTGCAAAGCCTGGATGGGCTCAGCGGGCACGTCAGCGGGAGCACCGGTGGAGGAGGCGGTGAGGGACGCTTCCACTACGAGGGTCTCGAGCCCGGTCCGCACGTGCTCAGGGTCCGCGCCAAAGGCCGCCCCCCCTTGGAGCTGCGCGCGGTGGCGCCCAACCGCAACGTGGAGATCCGCTACGCGCCGGGCGCCACGCTCCACATCCGGATCACCCCCCCCGAAGGGTTGCCCGTGCACTCTCCCTCGCTCTGGGTGGAGGGACCCGCGCCCGGCGTGCTCGATCCCGTCGAGCTGGCGCCAGGCGATTACGAGCTCCAGGGGCTGGCGGCCGGGGAGTACGTCGTCCGCGCGCGAAGCGATGCGTGCGGTTTGGCGGAGGGAGCGCCCTTTGCGATGGAGACCGTCCTCGTCCCCGGGACAGGCTCTCAGACCGTCGAGATCGAGCTGCCCGTGATGCGCTGTCTGACCGGGATCATCGTCGATCCGTCTGGGATGCCTGTCCCTGGGGCGAAGGTGCGCGCGCACGGTGACAAGAAGCACTCCCACGGATTCGATGCCCTGGTGGCCACCTCCCATGTGGATGGGCGCTTCCGGCTCCCGGCGGCGCCGACTGGCCGGCGAGAGCTCCGAGTGGAGAAGCCCGGCTTTCGTCCCACGCTGATCTGGGCGAACGCCGAAGAGGGCCCAACGCTGCCGCCGGTGGTGCTCGAGCCCGCGCCACGGGTGACCGGCCGGGTCCTCGACCCGGAGGGGCAACCGGTTCCGAGCTTCCAGATCAACGGCACGTCCCTCAGCGCCGCGGACGGCCGCTTCTCGCTTCCTTTGGGCCCGGACGGTGGGACGGAGCTGCGGGTCGAGGCGGACGGGTACGCGATGGCCGAGCGGGACGTGGACCCGGACGTTCCGACCGAGCTCGGGGACATCCGGCTGAGCCCGCATGTGCTTTTGACGGGAAGGGTGCTGGACGCGAAATCCGGGGCGCCGGTGGGACAAGCTTCGCTCTGGATGGTGGATGGGTTGAAGCACAGGCGCTCCGCGGTGGCGCACTCGGCGCCGGACGGCCGGTTCGAGCTCTGGGGGACACCGGGCCCGTCGGAGGCTTCAATCTGGGCGGAGGCCGACGGCTACCTGGGAACCACCGTCGCCCGACCGGACGACCCGGCCTCGGTGGAGATCCGGCTGCGGTCGCTGGCCTTCATCGAAGGTCGCGTTCAATGCCCCGATGGCGGCATCGACGACCGTGCCTGGGCATGGATCGTCCGCAGCGACACCCGTTCGGGCACCGGATCGCGCCTCCACCCGGATGGCACGTTCCGGAGCGGCGGGCTCGCCGCCGGTGAATACGAGGTGGCGGCCTCATGCCTGGACGGCCAGCACCCCTCGGCGGTGGTCACCGTGCACCTCGGTGAGGTGAAGCAGGTGGTGCTCCAAGAGAAGTGAGGGAGCCCGCGCTCAGCGGTGCTTGCGATGGTGCCGGGAGGTCTTCTTGGCAGCGGGCTTGGGGGGCTGTTCGCGCTCGCCGGTGGTCTGGAGGTCGATCCGCTGCTCCTCGACGACATGCCCGTCCGGATCGAGGATCTCGCCCGGGGTCTGGGCATCCAGCGTCAGGGTGTACCGGTGGCCGCCAAGCAGAGGCTGGGCGAGCTGCACACGTTCGGAGATCCCTGCATCGCTCATGTCCAGGGTCTCATCCGAGGGCAGGACGCGGTCGGCCTCATCGAGGAACCGGAAGCGCGCGTTGCGCAGGGGCTCGTTGGTCCGGATCTCCAGCTGCTGGCTGGGGGCGATGAAGGGGCGCTCACCGACGCCCAGCGGGACGTCCGCGGTGCCGCCGTCCAGGTCCGTCACGCGCAGCGAGATCTTCAGGACCCTGGGCGGCGGAGGGCCGGCGTCGACGACCGCGGGCCCCGCATCCGGCACCGCGGGCGGTGGCCGGTGACAGCCCACCCAGCACAAAGAAGCCCCAGCGATCACCAGCAACGTTCGGCGCATCCATTGCCAATACCCGGAAGCGCACGGAGCGACAACGTGGCAGCGGACCACACGCCGAAACGAGAGCCGAATCCTCATGAAACCTCCGAAGCAACGTCCAAGCGAATGCGGCAGCGGCGGCACTTCGCCCTCGAAGACTTTATCGAAATTGGGTCCGATAAGATGCGTTATGTAAACTAACCGGCCAATCCGCCCACAACACTTGTCCTGGGACTGGGTTCGGATT
>Ga0164242_10006403_pt1 | contig 12952 bp, 12 predicted proteins | sample OricomgcompostMG_FD_108783 | JGI IMG/M metagenome (GOLD analysis project Ga0164242, IMG submission 108783) | Miracle-Growth compost microbial communities from Emeryville, California, USA - Original compost - Miracle growth compost (MG) ... | reverse complement strand
GCCGATCGCCGGACGCTCCTGCACCTGCACGACGACGACGCTGCCTTCGGTCGAGATCCGGACGTCGTTGAAGAAGCCCGTCGCGTAGAGCGCGCGGATCGCCTGGGACGCCTTGTCGTCGGTGAAGGTATCGCCCTGCTTGATCGGCAGGTACGCGAACACCGTACCGGGCTCGACACGCTGCAGCCCTTCGATGCGGATATCGCTGACCACGAACGGAGTCGTTGCGTGGGCGGAAAGCGTTACGGCGCCAAGGCCGAAGAAGGTAAGTGCGCGAATCGTGCGCCCCGTCAGGTTGGAAGCCGTCATGCAGATGAAAAATGGAACAACGGAAATGCCGCGCATGCGGAGCACGCGCGCCGAAGGGACGCCATTACGACGAGTGCGCCGGCTGTTTAACTACTGAAGGTTCGACCCGCCCGGCTTCGCGACACGCGCGAGGCCGGTGACCACCGACAGCACTTCAGTCATGTGTTTTGCCTGCGTCGCCTGCAGCCTGAACGACAGCTCCGCGCCGCCAGGCAGCCGAAAGCTCACTACCAGATGCTCCCCGGAACCCGATTCCTTGCCGATCTCCCACGCTTCGCACGGCATCGTGAACTTCACGCTTGCCTTCTTGCTGCGGATTCGCTCCGATGAACCGATGGCGTTAGACAACGCAGCGAGCAGTTCATGCATCACCGAGCAATGCAGCGCGATCGTATCGGGCTGGTTGCTGTTCAACATCAGGTATTGCCCGTCTTCGGTAAGCTCGAAGCCGCGCAGCGAATCAATCGCGAGACCCCTGGGAGAGGGCATGAAGAAAGCTCCGGGATAAAACCATCGGCGGAGTTTAGGGGGGGCGGCGTGCCATCGTATTAACCGATTGTTACGGACAATTTCTTTCAAAAACCATTCTGAGAATAGGATCCGGCCCATCGGTAGCGCCGGACACCGTTGCCACGCTATATCGAGACAGGATGGTACCTGTCGATCATGCATATGTCCACTTTCATTTGCCATTGCCGTCCGAGAGCAGGCGAGCGCGGCGTGAAATATACAGTAACAGTTGGGATCGCGATTTCTGACGATGCCCATACTCACGTCTTTCGTTTTCATTTCTGTCCACGGGCCGCCGAATCCTGAAGTTCGACGCGCGGAGTTACAGTGCCGGTGACAGTCTTCCGACGCCGCCTGACAGGAGGAAAACGTATGTCCGTTACTCGATTCGCATCACGCCTGCTCATCCTGGTCGCGACATTCGGGTCGCTCGCGACGGCATCGGCCCAGGGTACCGACACCATCGCCGGCTACCACCGCACCGACGATCGCAGCGGCCAGTACGTCGTGCCGGGCCTCACGTGGCAGAGCGCGTCGCGCCTGCATCGCGAGTCGGGCTTCGACGGCAAGGTCGACGGTCATGTGTACGCGCAACCGCTCTACTGGCAGCCGCCCGGCGCCGCGCACGGGCTGCTGGTCGTCGCCACCGAATCGAACACCGTCCATGCGCTCGATGCGGGCACCGGCCGCGTCGTCTGGCGCGTGGCGCTCGGCACGCCGGCGCCGCGCTCCGCGTTGCCATGCGGAAACATCGACCCGCTAGGGATCACCGGCACGCCGGTGATCGATCCCGCGAAGAACGTGCTGTACGTCGCGGCGCTCGTGGAACGCGACGGCAAACCGACCCACCTGGTGTACGGCCTCTCGCTTCGCGACGGCTCGGTGCTGCCCGGCTGGCCCGTCGACGTCGCCGCCGGGCTGCGCGCGCAACATCTGTCGTTCGATTCGAGCGTGCAAAACCAGCGAGGCGCACTGATACTGCAGGGCGGCCGGCTTTTCGTTCCATATGGGGGCCATTTCGGCGACTGCGGCGATTACCACGGCTGGGTGGTCGGCCTGCGGCTCGACAGGCCCGGCGTGTTCGGCGCCTGGAAGACACGCGCAACCAAGGGCGGGATCTGGGCGCCGGGCGGCATCGCGGCGGCCGACGGGGCGCTGTTCGTCGCGACCGGCAACACGGAAGGCGCGCAAACCTGGGCAGACGGCGAGGCCGTCATCCGCCTCGGCACCGATCTGAAGGCGCCCACCGGATCGCGCGATACGTTCGCGCCGGCCAACTGGCACCAACTGGATGAAGAGGACCTCGACCTCGGCGGAGCGAATCCGATGCCGGTCGATCTTCATGGGCGGCGCCTGATCGTCGCGCTCGGGAAGGACGGCAAGGCTTATCTGCTCGATCGGGAAAACCTGGGCGGCATCGGCGGAGCGCTCGACGTGCGTCAGGTTGCTGGCGGACCTATCCGCAACGCTCCGGCGTCATGGTCCGGGCCGGACGGCGTATATGTCGCGTTTCATGGCGTCGGTTCGGCCTGTCCCGCCGAAAAGAGCGGACGCGGCCTGACCGTGCTGCGGATCGCGTCGGCGTCTCGCGGCGGCATCGGCACGGCGTGGTGCGCGCCGGTGGATGGCGCGGGCAGTCCGATCTCGACGACCAGCGACGGCACCGCCGATCGCATCGTGTGGATCGCCGGTGCGGAAGGCGACGACCGTCTGCACGGATTCCGCGGCGATAACGGTCAGCCGGTGTTTACCGGCGGCGGCGCGGACGACCGGATCCCCGGCGTGCGGCACTTCGAGACGCTCATGGCCGCGGGCGGAAGGCTTTATATCGCGGGCGACGGCAGCGTCTATGCGTTCGGCGTCGGGCGATGATTACGACTACGCAGCCCCGCCGTCCCCCTCTTCGCCGAGCATGCGCATCGCGGCCTTCTCGGCGTTTAGCACGTGCTGGCGTGCGAGTTCCTGCGCCTCTTCGGCATTGCGGGCCTTGAGCGCGCGGTAAAGCCGGTCGATTTCACGCAGGCTGCTCGGCAGGCGGTCGGGATGCATGAGCGACGTCGCGCGCAGCAGATTCACGCGCGAGTAGAGGCTGTTCAATATTTCCTTCACGAGGTGGTTGCCACAGTTGTCGAGCAGCACGTCATGGAGCGCGGTCTTCGCCTTCAGCACGCCGTCCCGATCCTGCGCCGCAGCCTGCGCGCGCAACGCCTTCGCGGCGTCGCCGAAACGGGCGATCGCCTCGTTGCTCGCAAGCCGCGCGAACTCGTGCGCCGCGAAGCCTTCGAGCAGCGCGCGCAACGCATAAAGCTCGGCGGCTTCCCCGCGCGACATCACCGCAACGACGGGCCCCTTGTGCGGTACGTTGCACACGAGTTTTTCGGCTTCGAGTTTGCGCAGCGCCTCGCGCACGGACGTCCGGCTCACCCCCAGCGTTTCGCACAGTTCGCGCTCGATCAGCCGCGCGCCCGGTGCAAAGCGTCCGCTCATGATGGCCTGACGCAGCACGTTTTCGACCTGGTGACGCAGCGTCTCCGGCCGTACCAACCCGATGTCAGTCGACATTATTATCTTCCTGTCTTCCGGTCCTACAATACTTCAGCGCCGTTCCCTGTCGTCGCCCCAGATGTCGCCCCAGCAGCACGATCCGAAGAAAATTCCTGGCGAGTGAGCCGCCTCGGGAGAGGACTGCGCTGTATGTGCCATCCATCGGCGCGCCCATCATGCCGAGCCCGATAAGGCCTGCCCGTGGGTAGCGCCGTCATGCGGGCCTCCTAGCGCAGCGCGGAAAACGCGGTCGGCGTAAAGAACTGGTTCTCGATGCGCTCGACGATCGGCCGCTCCGCCTCGGTTGCCGCGCGCTTCTCGATCCATTCCGGGTCGGCCTGAAACGCGTTCCACTTCTGTTCGCGCTCGGCGAGGCTTTCCCACTGCAGCATGTAGGTCAGCGCGTGATTGCTCGGGCCGGCCAGCGTCGTCCAGAAGCCGATCTGGCGGATGCCGTACTTCTCGAAGAACGCGAGCGTCGTGGTCTCGAAACGGTTCAGCAGGGCCGGCAAACGCGTCGGGGCGCAGTGGTAGACACGCAGTTCAACGATCATCTGTTACTCCTTTCATGGATGGGTTCGGTTCAGTCCTCCGGACCCTTGCCGGGGACCAGCGTTCAACGTACCTGACAAGCTCAGCCATGTCACGCGCCCTTTCCGTCAGCACCACGCATTCGGCGGATTATATGCTTGTCATACAATCCGCCGCGCACACGCGACCAGCGCCTGCACGAGCGGTGCGCGCACCGAGGCACGCGGCCACAGCACACCGAAGCGGCGCGGCTCCGAAGGCATCGGCAGCGGCACGCGCGCAATGCGCAGCCCGCGCGTGACCGGCGACGCGATGTCCGGCGCGAGCGACACGCCAAGCCCGTGATCGACCATCAAAGAGATCGCCACGAGCGAGCTCAACTCGAAACGCTCGCGCGCGACGATGCCCGCGCGGCGCAAATAACGATCCGCTTCCTTGCCGCCTGCCAGCGACCGGTCGTAGCGGATCAGCGGTTCGCCGCGCAACAGGTCGTGCGCATCACGCCTGCCGAAACGCTGAGGCGCGAGCACGACGAGCGGCTCCTCGCGCAGCAGCGTCCACACGAAGTTCTTCGGGACCGCGAAGCTCGGATGCGTGCAGACGGCCGCATCGAGATCGCCGTTCTTCAACGCATCGTATAGCTCCATCGACGTGCCCGACTGAATGAACATCTTCACCTGCGGGTGGGTCTCCACGAACTGCGCGAGGATTTCCGGCACCAGGCTATGCAGCGCTGTGTTGATCGTGCCCAGCCGCAGCTCGCCGGTCGCGTACTGATCATTGACGACGGTTTTCAGGTCGGCGAGCTCGCGCAACAGGCCGCGCGAACGCGCGACGATCCGCATCCCAGCCGCCGTCGGCGCAACCGTGCGGCCCGAACGCGCGAGCAGGGTCGCGCCCAGTTCGCGCTCGAGCGCGCGAATCTGCTGCGCGATCGCCGCCGGCGAAACATCGAGGCGCCTTGCGGCCTCGGCCATCGACCCTGTGTCGACCACGAGCAGAAAGCTGTGTAGAAACGCAGTCTCCATAAAAGATACTTTTCCTTAATTCTGAATGCAGATTCTACCGCTTTACCGGCGGTATCCCCGTGTCTAGACTGCCAGTCATGAAAAGCAAACTCTTCGTACCGGCGTCCCGCCCCGAACTGTTTCCGAAGGCGCTCGCGAGCGCTGCCGATGCCATTTCATTCGATCTCGAAGATGCGGTCGCCGAATCGCGCAAGGACGAGGCGCGTGCTGCGCTGCGTAACCTGCTCGTGACGCCCGACGCGTTACCGCCGCACAAAACGATCATCGTCCGCGTAAACGCGTACGGCACGCCGCACTTCGCGGCGGATCTTGCTGCCGTGACACAGCGCGGCGTCGCGCTCGTCAATCTGCCCAAGCCGCGTCACCCGGACGACGTGCGCGCGGTCGCCCGCGCCCTCGGCGAAGCCGAACGCGCGAACGGCGTGACCGAGCCGATCGGTCTGCTGCTGAACATCGAAACCCCGGCCGCGTTGCGTCATGCATACGCGCTGGCGAGCGCGCACGGCCGCGTGCGCGGGTTGCAACTGGGTCTCGCCGATCTGTTCGAACCGCTCGGCATCGCTCGCCGCGAGTCCGCGGCGGTCCAGCAGGCGATGTTCATGCTGGCGCTCGCCGCGGGCGAGGCCGGCGTGTTCGCTTACGACGCCGCGTTCGCCGACATCGACGACGCGGACGGCTTTTGCCGCGAAGCGCAGCTGGCGCGCAACCTGGGCTTCCTCGGCAAAAGCTGCATCCACCCGAGCCAGATTGCCCTCGCCAACGCGGCGTTCCGGCCGACCGACGACGAGATCGCCCATGCGCGACGAGTCGTAGAAGCGGCCGAGCGGGCCGACGCGCAGGGACTCGGCGCCTATGTGGTGGACGGGAAAATGATCGATGTGCCGTTCGTCGTGCGCGCCCGCGCGATCGTCGCGCAGGCCCGGCAGGAGAAACAGTAATGACGTCCGCCTCACGCCGCCCCACCGACAGCGATGCGTCGCGCGGCCCGCTGTCGGGCATCCGCGTACTCGACCTGAGCGCTTATATTGCGGGGCCATACGGCTCGACGCTGCTCGCCGATCAGGGCGCCGAAGTCATGAAGATCGAACCGCCCGCCGGCGACAATCTGCGCAAGTACCCGTCGACGCTCGAAAGCGAAAGCCGCGCGTTTCTCGGCGTGAATCGCAGCAAGCTCGGCCTCGCGCTCGACCTGAAACAGCCGGATGGCCTCGCGGCGTTGAAGCGCCTCGTCGCGCACGCCGACGTGCTGGTCCACAACTTCCGGCCGGGCGTGCCCGAGCGTCTCGGCATCGGCTATGCGCAACTCGCGGAACTGAACCCGCGGCTCGTCTATTGCGCGGTGACCGGCTATGGCGAGCACGGCCCGCTCAAAGAAAAGGCCGGCTACGACCAGGTGCTGCAGACGATGACCGGCATGTGCGCGATGCAGTGCAAGCACGGCGGGCCGCCGGAGATACTGTACGGCTCGGTGGTCGACTATTACGCGGCCGCGCTGCTGGCGGCCGGCGTCGCGTCGGCGCTGTTCGAACGCGAGCGCAGCGGTAAAGGCCAGTACGTCGGTATCTCGCTGCTTCGCAGCGCGCTCGCGATGCAGTCGGCGCGGCTGATCTGGGCGGACGGCGAACCGCGCGAAGTGGGACGCGACATGCGTTCCGGCGGCATCACCGGGCTGCATCCGACACGAGACGGGTTCCTGTACATCTCGGCGAACACGCCGCACTTCTGGCAGGCGCTGTGCCGCAAGACCGGTCTCGACGAACTCGCCGCCGACGAGCGTTTCGACTCCGTCAGAAAGCGCGCGCAGCACGTCGACGAGATCGTGCCGAGGCTACACGCGGCGCTGCAGGCGAAGAGCGCGCTCGAATGGGAAGCGCTGTTCGGCGACGAGGTGCCGTGCTCGGCCGCGCGCACCGTCGAGGACATGTTCGATCATCCGCAGGTCGAGGCCGAAGACATGATCGCGCATTTCGAACATCGGGCCGTCGGCGGCTACCGCGGCCTCAAGCGCGCGATCCATTTCGACCGGACCCCCGGTCCGGCGCCGTTCGCGGCGCCGGCGTTCGGTCAGGACTCGGACGACGTGCTCGCGCAAAACGGGTTTAGCGCGGAGGAAATCGCAGCGCTTCGCGCGAAGGGCATTATCGTCGAGGCATAGCAATCGAGGCCGCACGGGCGGCACGCTGACGGCACTCGCAGGGAACCTGCCGGGCAGGCGTACACAAACACAACGATCAGGAGACGAACGCATGGAAGCTGCCTCGCATGCCGTGCCCGCACTCGCGTGCGACTCGCACATGCACATCTACGACGCGCGCTTCGTCGACCCGGGCGCCACGGCCACGTTCGTCCCTCACGCGAGCGCCGACGATTATCGCGAACGCGTCCAGGCCCGCATCGGCACGCGCCGCACGGTCGTCGTCACGCCGCGCCTCTACGGCGTCGACAACAGCGTCACGCTCGACGCGATCGCACGGCTTGGGCGCGAACACACGCGCGGCGTCGGCGTGCTGCGGCCCGACGTGCCCGACCGCGAACTCGAGGCGCTGCACGAAGGCGGCATTCGCGGCATCCGCTTCACGCTGTACACACCGGAGCAGGCGGTGGTCGACTTCGCCATGGTCGAGCCGCTGTCACGGCGCATCGCCGAGCTGGGCTGGCACGTGCAGCTGCACTGGACCGCCGCGCAGATCGTCGAACACGAAGCGATGCTCGACCGCCTGGCGTCGAGCATCGTCTTCGATCATCTCGGTCGGCTGCCGGTATCCGACGGCACGGCGCATCCGGCATTCGCCGTGATCGACCGGCTGCTGCATCGCGGCCGCGCGTGGCTCAAGCTGTCGGGTCCGTATCTGGACTCGCGGGTCGGCGAGGCCGGCCGCTACGGCGACGTCGCGTCGATCGCGGCAGCCTGGGTGCGCAGCGCGCCCGACAGACTCGTGTGGGGAAGCGACTGGCCGCACGTAACGGAGGATGGCCACGCGGACGACCGGTTGCTCCTCGACGTGCTCACCGACTGGACCCGGGACGACGCGCTGCGCCACCGGATCCTCGTCGATAATCCCGCGCAGCTGTACGGATTCTGAATCGCTACCGGGCGATACGCCGGGCGAGCGGCCACGAGAGCCGCCCCCCTACGAACATTGAACAGACGGAGACAACATGAAGACCACCGCGACAATCACGAACCGGGGCACGCGATGAAGCCGGCGAGCGTAACGCATTCCTCGACGGCCGGCTCGCGCTTCACCGACGCGACCATACGCCTCTTCGAGCGCATGATCCCCGATCCCTTCGTGCTGGCGATCCTGATCACCGTGGTGGTCGCCGCCGCGGGCGCGCTGTTCGGGCCGCATGCATCGTTCGTGGGCATCGTCGGCGGCTGGTACAAGGGCTTCTTCGATATCCTGACTTTCGCATTCCAGATCACGCTGATCCTCGTGACCGGTCATGCATTCGCACACGCGCCGCCGGTGCAGCGGTTCTTTCGTCTGATCGTTTCGCTCGCACGCACGCCGGTGCAGGCAGCGACGCTGACGTTTCTCTCGGTTGCGTTCGCGTCGTTCTTCAACTGGGGGCTCGGGCTCGTGATTGCCGCGCTGCTCGCGCGCGAAGTCGCGAAGCGCATGCGCGTCGATTTCGCGTGGATCGTCGCGGCCGGCTATTCGGGCTGGGTCGTCTGGGCGAGCGGCATTTCGAGTTCGATCGCGCTCGCGCAATCGACGCCTGGCAGCGCAATGAACGTCGTCGAGAAGCTGACCGGCCAGGTGCTGTCGTTCAATGCGATGGTCTTCACGCCGTTCAACCTCGTGCCGATCGCGGTGATGCTGGTCGGCGTGCCGATCGTGCTGGCGCTACTGAAGCCGCACGACGACAAGGTCGTGGTGCTCGATCTCGACAAGAGTCCGGACCCGCCGGCGCGCACGCGTCCCACCGGCAGGCTGTCGCCGGCCAAATGGCTCGAGTACTCGCCCATCGGCAGCCTGTTCATCGGCGCGGCGGGCCTGTCGTTCCTCGCGCTCGTGCACTTCGGGCACCTGCATGGCTTTTCGGGCGTGAATGCCGTGATCTTCGTGATGTTCTGCGCAGGCGTGGTGCTGCACGGCTACCCGCTCGCGTACGCGGACGCCGTGAAAAACGCCGCGCGCCAGACCGGGTCGATGATGCTGCAGTACCCGCTGTACGGTGGAGTGATGGGCATCATGGAGGCGACCGGCCTGCCCGGCGTGCTGTCGCATTTCTTCATTGCGATCTCGAATGCGCACACGCTGCCGTTCTGGAGCTATGTGTGCTCGCTGATCATTACGTTCCTCGTCCCGAGCGGCGGCGGCCACTGGGCCGTACAGGGCCCGTTCGTCGTGCCGGCCGCGATCGCGCTGCACGCGTCGGTGCCGGGCACGGCGATGGCCGTCGCGATGGGCGAGCAGGTATCGAACATGTTGCAGCCGTTCTGGGCGGCGCCGGTCGTCGCGATGGCCGGCATCGGCGTGCAGCGTGTGCTCGGCTTCACGATGATGACGTTTCTGCTCGGCAGCGTCGTGTTCGGCGTGGCGCTGTTGCTGCTCGTCTGAACCGCCGGCGAATCACGGCATCCAGCGGTGCACGATGATGCTCGACCCGTTGTAGTTGTCCTTCGTAACCACGTACACCCCATCGGACCGCAGGTACGCCCGGAGTCCGTACATCGAATCGACGTCGTTGCCGACGTCGACCGAAGCGGGATTCGCGTTGATCAGCGTGGTGGCGAGACGCCCGGTCGTCAGATCGAACGCGTCGATGTTCGGCACGGTATGCACATAGCCGACGAACAGATAGTTGCCGGCCGCCGTGATCGACTTCGGATTCGCGCTGGTCAGGTTGATCACCGGATCGGGCCTCGTGGTGTTGCCCTTGCTCCAGCCGTGATACACCTCGATCCGCGATTTCATCGCCGTCCAGTCCCAGCTGCCCTCGACGCCCTGCGCGAGGATCATCGTGTCGCTTTCCGGCAGGTAGATGATGCGCGTGAGCGGCCGGATCGTCTCGGGGATCGAGATCGTGACGGGCGGTCCCCACTGCGGCTTGCCGGTGCCGTCGAAACCGGTCAGCGGGTAATGGTAGATGTGGTTCGTCCGGTTCAGACCCGCCCAGACGTCGCCACGGCTGTCGATGCAGAACCCGGCAGTGACCTCCAGGTTGGTGTTGAACAGCGTGCCCGGTATCGAACCGTCCGGTATCGCGATGTAGCCGCTCGCCGGATTGAAGTGATAGAAGTAGAAGTAGCCCGGGTTCTGCCCGGACGCGACGAGTATGCGGTTGCCGCCCACACTGACGAGCTGGCCGAAGTGCTCGTCGCGTTCCGTATCGTTCATGTTCAGGCGCGGGTCGGTCGGGTACGTGAACGGATCGACGGTATTCGCGACGAACGTGCCGCCGGCGGATCCGGTATAGATGTTGGTCCCGCTGTAGAACAATGCGCCGTCGGTGACCGGGTCCGGCGCCGCGACGCCCTCGAAGTTCAGCGACTGCAGCTTCCACATCGGCACGCCCGCGATGTTGTACGCGTGAATGTTCGTGCCGCCGTTGCGGCCGAGATCCCAGCTGCCGCCCCACGGATTGTCGAGCACGTACAGGTTGCCGGCCGCGTCCTTGCCGATGCCGGTAATGCGGGTGAAGCGGAAGTCGCCGACCTGGCCTTTGATGCCCGTCGTCGCATCGAGATACCCGCCCTGGACGCCGAACGTGCCGACCAGTACCGGCGCGGCCGCGACGTTGTATAGCTTGATGTTCATGTCGGGGCCTTCGTCACCGACCATCAGTTGCCCTGACGTCGCGTCGAAATACAGCGCGGACGGCCGTGACGTCGCGGCGAGCGGGATGACGTTCAATGGCGCACCGGCCGGACTGAATTCGTCCACTTCGCCCGCACTCTCGCGCGCGACCCATAGATTTCCCGCTCCATCGAGCGCGAGCGCGCCCGGACCGGACACGGGGATATCGCGCTGCCAGACGCCGTCGGTCGTGAACACGCGCACGCGATTGCCATAGAAATCGCTCGCATAGAGGAGCGTGCCCTGCGTCGCGAGTCCGGTGATCACGTCAGTTTTACTGATCGCCGTCCACGTGCTGACGGGAATGACGAGGTCGCGTGTGCCGGTCGCACGGTTGTATCGTCCGACCGATCCGCTGCCGCCCGGCGCACCGATCTGCAATGCCGCGAAGATCGACGTGGCATTGCCCGTGATCGCCCCGCCCTGCACTTCGTTGTGAATGCCGATGGAACCGATGCTATGTCCGTTCTGATAGATGGCGATACCGCCTTCGTTCTCGTCCCAGAACGACGCCGTATAGATGACGCCTTCGGGCGCGACCCACATCGATCGTGCCCCGTTGCCGACGTGGGCGGCGAGCGTACCGAACGTGTTCGCCAACCAGTCCGTCGTGTATTGCGCGTGACAGACGGATGACACGACCGCGAACGCGGCGCCCGCGCATGCCGCACGGAATCGTTTCAGGTTCATGAACGATGCGCTCCCTGTTGACAGCTGTTCGACAGCGACGGGCGCCTTTGCGGCCACCCGTCGTCGATTTATTTGTCTGAACGAATCAGAAAGACTCGTTGCACGCGCATTGGTTCGCACTCGTTTCACTGCCTGTCGGCGTTATATGCGTGCTGTACGCGCGGATCGCGCAGTTCGCCATTCTCGGCCTCGTGTTCGCGATGGGGCTGCGGGCGATGGGAATCGCGAACGAGATCGTGCAACTCGCGTTCGGACTCGTGCTCGGTGCGATCGCGGTGGCGGTCGCGCCGTCGCTCGGGCTCAGCGGCCCCGAAGCGGCCGGCAAGCTGCTCGACCGCTGGTTCAATCGGCGCGGCGACCTGTAACCCGGTGCCTTACCGCGAAGAGCCGGGCAGCTCGATGCCCGGAAAGGTCTTGATGACGGCCGAATCGTCCTCGCCCCCGTGGCCGGCGCTCGACGCGTTCAGGAACATCTGATGCGCGGTCGCCGACAACGGCAACGGGAATTTCGTGCGGCGTGCCGTATCGAGCACGATGCCGAGATCCTTCACGAAGATGTCGACCGCCGAGAGCGGCGTGAAATCGCCGTTCAGGATGTGCGGCACGCGATTCTCGAACATCCACGAATTGCCGGCGCTGTGCGTGATCACCTCATACAGCGCCTGCGGATCGACGCCTTCGCGCAACCCCAACGCCATCGCCTCGGCGGCGGCGGCGATATGCACGCCCGCCAGCAGCTGATTGATGATCTTCACCTTCGAACCGGCGCCATAGGCATCGCCGAGCCGATACACCTTCGCGGCGATCGCGGCGAGCACGTCCTCGCAGGCCGCGTAGGCGGCGGCGGGGCCCGAGGTCATCATCGTCATTTCGCCGGACGCCGCGCGCGCCGCGCCGCCGGACACCGGTGCGTCGAGCATCAGCAGGCCGGCAGCCTCGACGCGCTCGCCGAGTTGCGCGGCAAATTCCGGCGCGATGGTCGCGCTCGCAATCACGAGCGACCCCGGCCGCATCGCGGCGACGGCGCCCTCTTCGCCGAATAGTACGGCCTCGGTCTGCGCCGCGTTGACCACCAGCGTGATGACCACGTCACATTGCCTGCCGAGCTCCGCGGGCGAGGCGCAGCGCACACCGCCTTCCGCCGCGAACGCATCGAGCACGCTGTCGCGCACGTCGCACGCATGCACGCGAAAGCCGGCCCGCAACAATGAACGCGCAACGCCCAACCCCATTGCGCCGAGACCGATGACTCCAACCTGTCGTGACATGGGAAACCTTCGATATGAGTAGAGACAACCCGGGGGGCCGGGCGATGAGAGAGAGGTGCGACGAGTCCGCTTCGCAGGATCCCGCCGGTCGGTTGTATGGTTACCATACAAATTAACCGACGAGACGGGGGCCAGGGCTAACCCGCATACCGCCCCATCATCGCGTCACAACGTCCGTGCGACAGCCTCCAGTGCGTCAGACAGCGCGCCGACGAAGGGCTCATGAGCGCTTTCGCGCAGCGCGACGACGCCGATCTCGCGCACG
>Ga0164242_10006402_pt1 | contig 12953 bp, 16 predicted proteins | sample OricomgcompostMG_FD_108783 | JGI IMG/M metagenome (GOLD analysis project Ga0164242, IMG submission 108783) | Miracle-Growth compost microbial communities from Emeryville, California, USA - Original compost - Miracle growth compost (MG) ... | reverse complement strand
GCACGTTTGCGCGTGCTGAAAACAGCGGCGATGGGCCAGCAAGCCGGCGTAATAGTCGACGTGGTGGAGCTCGCTCCCTCTCCCCTCCGGGGAGAGGGTTGGGGTGAGGGGGCAACCTCGCGGAAACCGTACATTCGAAGCGCGCTTTGGGTGGCGTTTCCGCGAGCACCCGCCCCTCACCTCAATCCTCTCCCCGGAGGGGAGAGGAGGCGAACGCGGTGGGCGGGTTCGCACCGACACGCGTTCGAACGAATATGAGCCGTATCGAACAACGCATCTTCATTTTTCTGTTTTCAGCGCGCGACAGCGCGCTGAAAACGACGGTGGTGGACCAGCAGGCCGGCGTAATAGGCGATGTAGTAGCCGACCAGCAGGCCCAAGACCAGCAACGTGAGCGGACTGCCGTGATAACCCATCGCCATGGTCGTGCCTGGCGCCTGGGCGGCGGCCAGCGAACCGGCCTGCTGCATCTGCGGCCACAGCACCAGGAAGCGCCACACCAGCCGCCCCAGCAGCACGGCCACCAGCACGGCGCCGATCCACGGGTTGGGCACGTAGCAGTCGCCGCGCACCGGGTCGGTCTCGAACCGGGTCAGGCGCAGGCCGAGCAAACCCAGCGCGGCTCCCAGCACGATGCCTCCGGCCAGGCCTTCGGCCAGGTGCACGTCGCGGAATCCGCTCAGCAACAGCATGCCGCCGATCGCGGCGAACAGCGCGACACGCACGATCATCCGTTTGCGCCGGATCGGCTGGCGCCCGAACTGGCGGCTGATCCGGCGCCACAGGATCAGCAATACCAGCGGGATCATGATGGCGTAGCTCATCAGGTGGGGAGACATCGATGCGGCCTCGCGACGAAAAATAGGAAGTGTCGCCAGCCTAGCCGCATTCCGCGCACGCGACGACTGACGCACCGCAGGCCATGCACATGACGCCTGTCAGGCCGGGCACAACCAACGGCCATCCAATTCGCGGCGGCCTACTTCGCCTTGCCCTGGTTCGCCACCGCCGCCGCCTTGGCGGCGATCGCCTCGGCGTCGCCGAGGTAGTAACGGCGCAGCACCTTCAGCTGCTCGTCGAACTCGTACACCAGTGGCACGCCGTTGGGAATGTTGAGCTCGACGATGGCCTCGTCGGACATGCCGTCGAGGTACTTCACCAGCGCGCGGATCGAGTTGCCGTGCGCCACCGCCAGCACGCGCTGGCCGGACTTGATCGCCGGCGCCAGCACGTCGTACCAGTACGGCAGCACGCGGGCCACGGTGTCCTTCAGGCATTCGGTATCCGGGATGTCTCTCGGGCCGAGCCCGGCATAGCGCGGATCGTGCACCGCCTCGTTGGCGCTGCGCTCCAGCGGCGGCGGCGGCACGTCGTAGCTGCGGCGCCAGATCTTCACCTGCGCATCGCCGTATTTCTCGGCGGTCTCGGCCTTGTTGAGGCCGGTCAGTGCGCCGTAGTGGCGCTCGTTGAGGCGCCAGTCGGTATGCACCGGCAGCCACATCATGTCCAACGCGTCGAGGGCGCCCCACAGGGTGCGCACCGCGCGCTTGAGTACCGAGGTATGCGCCACGTCGAACGCATAGCCCTCGCGCTTGAGCAGCTCGCCGGCCTCGCGGGCCTCGCTCATGCCCTGCTCGGTGATGTCGACGTCGGCCCAGCCGCTGAAGCGGTTGTCGAGGTTCCACTGCGACTGGCCGTGGCGGATCAGGACGAGCTTGTGCATGGTGATGCGGTTCCCTGTGGGCGAGCCCCGAATGGTGAGGCCGGGCCCCGGCCTCGTCAAATACGACCCCTGCCGAAGGTCACGCTAAACCCGATGCGCCGCCGCGGCATCCTATACCGGTCACCCACCCCCGAACGGAGAGATTCCCATGCGCCGCATCCTGCTCGCCCTCGCACTTTTCCTGCCGCTGGCCGCCATGGCTTCGGACAACGACACCGACAAGGTCAACGGCGACGTGCACGTCAGCGCCGGCCAGCACGCCGGCAAGGCCAGTTCGGTCAACGGCGACGTCGAGGTCGGCAACCATGCCGTGGTGGAAAAGGCCAGCACCGTCAATGGCGCGGTAAAACTGGGCCACCAGGCGCAGGCCGGCGAAATCGATACCGTCAACGGCGGCATCGACCTCGCCACCGGCGCCCGCGTACAGGGCAAGGTCGAAGCGGTCAACGGCGACATACGGCTGGAACAGGGCGCCGAGGTGGACGGCCACCTTTCCAACGTCAACGGCACCATCACCCTGGACGACGCCCATGCCGCCAGCGGCATCGAGACGGTGGCCGGCGACATCACCGTCGGCGCCAACTCGCGCGTCGAAGGCGGCATCCTGGTCGACAAGCCGAACAACGGCTGGTTCCACTGGGGCAGCACGCACAAGCCGGTGATCGTGATCGGCCCGCACGCCGTGGTGCAGGGTACGCTGGAATTCCGCCGCGACGTGGTGCTGAAGGTCAGCGACAGCGCGCAGATCGGCCCGGTCAAGGGCGCCACGGTAGAGAAGTTCAACGGCGCCACGCCGTAAAGGCAGTAGGGCGGGCAATGCCCGCCGCTCCTGTCAGCTCCTGTCAGCCCCTGCCAGGCTCACAGTGGCATGCCGAAGAGCCGGCGGGCAATGCCCGCCCTACCACGCGGTTCGCGTTACACCCAGTCGCGCGGCTGCAGGTACGCCGCCAGCCGCGCTTCCGGCGAACCCGGTTCGGGCTGGTAGGCGTATTCGACGCGCACCCGCGGCGGCAGGCTCATCAGGATGGACTCGGTGCGGCCACCGGACTGCAGCCCGAACAGCGTGCCGCGGTCGTAGACCAGGTTGAACTCCACGTAGCGACCGCGCCGGTACAACTGGAACTCACGTTCGCGCTCGCCCCACGGCGTATCGCGACGGCGTTCCACGATCGGCACGTAGGCATCGAGGAAGCCCTGCCCCACGGCCTTGGTGAAATCGAGGCAACGTTCGAAGCCGCCCTCGTCGAGGTCGTCGTAGAACAGGCCGCCGACGCCGCGCGTCTCGCCGCGGTGCTTCAACTGGAAATACTCGTCGCACCAGCGCTTGTAGCGCGGATAGACGTCCGCGCCGAACGGCTCGCACAGGTCGCGCGCCACCGTGTGCCAGTGCACCACGTCTTCGTCGAACGGATAGAACGGGGTGAGGTCGAAGCCGCCGCCAAACCACCACACCGGCGCCACGCCCGGCTTGCCCGCCTCGAAATAGCGCACGTTGGCGTGCGTGGTGGGCACGTAGGGGTTCTTCGGATGCAACACCAGCGACACCCCTGTGGCGACGAAGCTGCCGCCGGCCAGGTCCGGCCGGTGCGCGGTGGCGCTGGGCGGAAGCTTGCTGCCGTACACGCGCGAAAAGTTGACGCCGGCCTGCTCGAAGACGGCGCCGTCGCGCAGCACGCGGGTACGGCCGCCGCCGCCCGCCGGCCGCACCCAGGCATCCTCGACGAAACGCGCCTCGCCATCGAGTCGTTCCACCGCGGCGCAGATGCGGTCCTGCAGTTCGCGCAGGAAGGCTTCGGCCCGGTCGGCCTGCGGGCTGCTGACGAGAGGGGCAGTCGTATTCATCGTCGACAGCTTAGCAAGAGGCATCCCGCTTGCCGATGCGGTGCACCGTCACGCGGGCTTGACGGCGGTCAAGCCGCGCTGCATGAACGCTGCCGCAACCCCGGCGCCATCGAGCTAGGCAATCCTCGCGCAGCTGGCTAGGCTCGTGCGATGGTCCTACCGATGTCCCCCCTGGCGGTCTCCGCCAGCACCGCCACCTCGGCGCTTGGCCGCGGACTCGACGCCCACCGGCTGGCGCTCGAACAGGGCCGCAGCGGGCTGCGCCCGAACGATGTCAGCCGCACCGCGCTGCCCTGCTGGATCGGCCGCGTCAACGGCGTGGAAGACGAAACACTGCCCGCCCCGCTGGCCGACTGGGATTGCCGCAACAATCGGCTGGCGTGGCTCGGCCTGCGCCAGGACGATTTCATCGAGCGCGTGCGCGGGGCGCGCCGGCGTTACGGCGCCGATCGCATCGCCTTGCTGCTGGGCACGTCCACCGCCAGCATCGGGGCTACCGAGGAAGGTTATCGCCGGCTCGATCCGGCCGGTCGCCTGCCCGGGGACTTGCGTCGCCGGGCCATCCATTCGCCGCATTCGCTGGCCGACTTCGTCGCCACCGCACTGGCGCTGGAAGGGCCGTGCCTCACCCTGTCCACCGCCTGCTCGTCCAGCGCCAAGGTGTTTGCCAGCGCCGAACGGATGATCCGGCTCGGCCTGGTCGATGCGGCCGTGATCGGCGGCGTGGATACGCTGTGCGACAGCGTGCTGTTCGGCTTCAACGCGCTGGAGCTGGTTTCGCCCGAACCGTGCCGCCCGTTCGACGACGCACGCCACGGCATCTCGATCGGCGAGGCCGCCGGCTTCGCCCTGCTCGAACGCGCCGATGCCGCGCCACGGGCGCCGCGCCTGCTCGGCTGGGGCGAATCCAGCGATGCGCACCACATGTCCACGCCGCATCCGGACGGCCTGGGCGCCGAGCTGGCGATCCGCGAGGCGCTGGCACGCGCCGGGATCGAACCGGCGCAGGTCGATTACATCAACCCGCACGGCACCGCCAGCCGCAAGAACGACACGATGGAAGCGGCCCTGGTCACCCGGTTGTTCCCGTCGACCACCCGCGCCAGTTCCACCAAGGGCTTCACCGGCCACACGCTGGGTGCGGCCGGCATCGTCGAGGCGGTCATCGCGCTGCTGGCGATCGATGACGGCCTGGTCCCCGGCAACCTTGGCGTCCGCACACCGGCCCCCGCCTGCGGCGCCTCGTTCGCATGGCGCAACGAGCACCGGCGCGTCGCGGTGGCGATGAGCAATTCATTCGGCTTCGGCGGCAACAACGCCTGCCTGGTGTTCGGCCAGGGGCAGGGCTGCGCATGAGCGTGCTGACCGTCCACGTCGAAGGCCTCGGCGTGTGGTCGCCGACGCTGGCCGGCGTCGATGCCCTGCGCGCGTGCCGGGCCGGTGCGCCGCCGGCCGCGCCCGTCGACCGGCCACCGGCCCTGCGCCTGTCCGCCGGCGAACGACGACGCGCCCCGGCCAGCGTGCTGCTGGCGGTGGAAGTGGCCGAACAGGCCGTCGCGATGAGCGGCCGCGCCGCCGACACGCTGGCCTGCGTGTTCGCCTCCGCCTACGGCGACCTGGCGATCACCGACTATCTCTGCGCCACGCTGGCGCGCGCGCCCGGGGAACTGTCACCCACCCGCTTCCACCATTCGGTGCACAACGCGCCGGCCGGTTACTGGACCATCGCCACCGGCTGCCATGCGCCATCGAGCGCGATCTGCGCCGGCCCCGCCACCGTCGGCGCGGGATTGCTGGAAGCGGCCATACTGGCCTGCGCCGGACAGCAGCCGGTGCTGCTGGTGTGCAGCGACATCGCGGGCTGCGGCCCGCTCGGCGACATCGTCGCCTGCCGCCACGATTTCGGCGGCGCCCTGGTGCTGTCGCCCGTGCCCGGCCCGGGCAGCCGGGCGCGGCTGACGCTGGCGCTGGCCGACACGCCCTCCACCCCGCCTTCACCCCCGATCGATTGCACTGGAGGCATGTTCGACAATCCTTCCGCCGCCCTGCACCCCCTGCTCGAATCCGTGCTCGACAGCACCGGCGACGTCGTGCTGGCGGCCGCCCGCGGGCGGGTCCTGCATGCCCGCGTGGAGCCATCGGCATGAACGGGGTGCCGCGCTGGTGCGTGCTGATCCCCTGCCTCGACGAGGCCGCGGCGATCCATGGCGTGGTGCAATCGGTGCTGGCGCTCGGCGTACCCGTGATCGTGGTGGACGACGGCTCGGACGACGACACCCCGCGCATCGTCGATGCCCTGCCGGTGACGCTGGTACGCCACACCGAACGCCGCGGCAAGGGCGAGGCCCTGCGCAGCGGTTTCCGCGAGGCACGGCGGCAAGGCTACGAAGCCGAGTTGACGATGGACGGCGACGGCCAGCATCGTGCCGACGACATTCCGCGCATCGTGGCCGCCGCGCAGCGCTGGCCGGACCGGCTGGTGATCGGTGCGCGCCTGCGCGACCGCGACCAGCAACCCAGGGCGCGCCGCTTCGCCAACGCCTTTGCCGACTGGGGCATCTCCTGGGCCTGCGCCCAGCCGATCGCCGACACCCAGAGCGGCCAGCGCTGGTATCCGCGCGCCGCCCTGGACCTGGTCGACCTGCCGGCCGAAGGCTTCGTGTTCGAGGCGGCGCTGCTGATCGCCGCCTCGCGCGAGCTCGGCATGTCGGCGGTCTCGGTGCCGATTGCCTCGCGCTACCACGGCAACTTCCGGCTCAGCCACTTCCGCCCGATACGCGACGTCACGCGCATCACCCTCTACACGGTGGGCCGGATCCTCCATTACGGCGACGCCCGCAACAGCTACCGGCGCTCGCGCACGTCGCCGCAGGTCGCCGACCTGGCCGGGCCATCCGCCGCGCGGACCTGCTGACGCTTCGAATCAGCCGTACATCGCCGCGGCGCGACCGCTGGCCAGCACACACCCCGCCTGTTCGACACGGAAGGCGTACTGCGCCCCCGCCGCGTCGGCGTAAAGCCGCTCGGCATGGACGTCCAACCGGCCGCCCTCCGCATCGACGAAGGCGGCTGCCAGCCGCACGTCGCGCAGGCTGACCAGCATGCCCGGACGCACCGCCTCGCCGCCTTCGGCGCGTGCCAGCAGCGCTCCGTGCAAGGCCATGGCCTGCGCGCCGTACTCGGCCAGGTGCACCGCGTGCAGGCCGCAACGGCCGCGCAACGGGTGATCGCATCGCGCGTGCCCCATGCTGCCCGCATGGATCGTCGCCGCATCCCAGGCTTCCACCACATCGAGCAGGCACATCGCGCCGGCGTGGGGCAGCAGGCGCGCCCAGTCGTCCCGCTCAAGCCGGGTCATGCGTGTCCTCCGGCGCCTGCCAGAAGTCGTGGAAGTTGAACCAGTTGTACGGATATGCCCGGGCGTAGTGTTCCAGTCGCGCGGCGTAGCGCGCGGCCAGCCCGTCCAGCGTGGCCGCGCGGGCCTGCCGCGGCACCTCGACCCGCTCGGCAAAGGGCTCGAACACCAGCCGGTAGCGGTTGCCCCCCAGGTACAGGCCGAAGCACAACAGCACCGGCACCTGCAGCGCATTCGCCAGCAACCATGGCCCGGTCGGCAACGGGGCCGGGCGGCCGAGGAAATCGGCGAAGCACAACACCTCATGCTCGCGCGCACGATCGGCCAGCAGCGCCACCATCGCGCCCTGGCGGCACGCCTCGGCCACCGCCAGGGTGATCGCCACGCCACCCTGCGCGGTGTCGATCACGGCGGCGCCGACCTCCGGCGCCAGCGCTTCCAGCATCCCGGTCATCGCCGGCGTCTTCTGCTTGTCCAGCAATACGCGCAGCGGCACGTCCGGCCGTCGCGTGCTGAGTGCACGCAGGGCCTCGAAACTGCCCTGGTGGGAGCCGACCAGCAGCACGCCGCGCCCTTCGGCAATGGCCGCCTCCAGCACGGCCAGGCCTTCGATCCGGATGTCGAAATCGCGCTCGCCGCGGGTAAGCAGGTAGATGCGATCGAGCGAGGTGACGGCATAGGCGTACAGGTGGTGGAATACCTGCCACCAGCGGACGCGGCCGCCCAGCACGCGTTGCAGGTACTGGCGCGAGGCACGCCGCTCCGCGCCCCGGCGCAGCATGAAATACAGCGTGGCGGGATACAGGCACAGCCGTCCAAGCCGACGGCCGCCATGCAGCGCGATGGTACGGATCAGCCAAAACGCGGCGCGGCCGCCGCCTTCGGGCCGTTCCCGCCAGTGTCCGCTCATGCGCTGCCCTCGACCACGCCGCGCGCCAGCAGGATGCCATCGCGGCTGATCGCGAAGCGCAACCGCCCGGCGCGTTCCGCCAGCTCCAGCTCGGCCGTTTCGTCCGGCTGAAGCGGCGCGACGAACTTCGCCTCGACGACGCGTGCCAGCCGCTCGCCGCGCCATGCCTGCAACGCCTGCGCCACCTGCTCCAGCAGCCACACGCAGGGCACCAGCGGGCGACCGGGAAAGTGGCCGGGCAGGCAGGGGTGGTCCGCAGGCATGCGCAACGCGGTGCGCCAGCAGGGCTCGCTCATGGCGCAGGCAGGCGCGCCATCACGCCGTGCGCTGTTGCTCGACGTAATCGGACAGGCTGCGCAGGCTGGCGAACACGCGCTGGTTGTCCGGATTGTCCGAACGCAGCGCGAAACCGTAACGCTTGGAGACCGCCAGCGCGATTTCCAGCGCATCGATCGAATCCAGCCCCAGGTCGCCACCGAACAGCGGCGCATCCGGGTCGATTCCGGCCGGTTCGACACCTTCCAGATTGAGGCAATCCACGATCAGGGCAGCCAATTCGTGCTGCGCGGCAGTCTGCTCGGCCATGCGGGTTTCGGGACTCCGGATTCATGCAACCGTCCCGTCGGGAACGGGCGCGGAGTGTACCATAGGGGCCTTGTCGTTCCCGGTTAGAAGCAATGGTTCAGGGATGTGAAGACCTGCAGGCTGAGCCCGGCCTGCCCCGCGCTCCACGCGTTACCTATCGCATGACCGAGGCCGCCGCCGCGCTGGCCGAACCGGGCACGCTGGCCGTGCTGGGTTTCGGCGCCGGCACGCCGTCGATCGACGATCCACGCTGGCTGCGCGTCGAGCAGGAACCCTTCGATGCCCCCGCGCCACTGGAGTTGTGGCAGGTCGAGGCGGAGGTCAGCCGTGGCCGCGACGGCGACCTGAACTGGTCGTCCGGCGGCGGCTGGCTGTTCGCCGCGATCGAACCGGACGAACGCGAACACGGCGGCCCCGCCGGCGCCGCGCGCCACGCCTACGAACGCCTGCGCCATTTCGTCGGGAACCGTGCCGAGCACCAGGTGCTGCGCATCTGGAACTACATCGGCGCGATCAACCGGGGCGACGGCGACCAGGAACGCTACAAGCAGTTCTGCGATGGCCGCGCGCAAGGCCAGGGCGACTTCTTCGCCGAGGGCTACCCGGCCGCCACCGCGATCGGCCACCACGGCGCCGAGCAGCACCTGCAGGTGTACCTGCTGGCCTGCACCCATCCCGGCGAGCGGGTGGAAAACCCTCGCCAGGTCAGCGCATGGCATTACCCGCGCCAGTACGGCCGCACCTCGCCCGGCTTCGCCCGCGCGATGACGCTGCCGGCGCAGGACGTGCTGGCGATCTCCGGCACCGCCGCCGTGGTCGGCCATGCCTCCGCCCACGCCGGCGACCTGGAGGCCCAGCTCAACGAAACCCTGACCAACCTCGAAGCGCTGCTGGCCAGCGCCGACATGCCCGCCGGCTTCGACACGCATTCGCCGCTGAAAGCCTACGTGCGCCACCCGGCCGACGCGCCGCGCGTGCGCGAGATCCTGCACCAGCGCCTGCCCGGGGTGCCGGTGCTGATGCTCCATGGCGACGTCTGCCGCAGCGAACTGCTGGTGGAACTGGACGGCTGGCGCTCCGCCTGATGCCTGCCCGGCCAGCCATCCGGCGCATGGTCAAGAGCCTGTTCAAAATTCCCAAACGACCCTACGAAGCGTCATTCCTGCGAAAGCAGGAATCCAGTGACTTCCCCCAAAAAAGCTAACGACGCTGGATCCCAGCTTGACCAGCCCTTCGGCTGTTGAAAAGCGCCTCGCTGGGATGACGTTTCTGGGGGCGTATCTGGAGATCGTTTCACGGGTAGGAGCGGCTTCAGCCGCGATGCTTTAAAAGCGTGAAGAGCATCGCGGCTGAAGCCGCTCCTACCGTGGAGAGATGAAGGGGTATGGCCGTGCTGCCCACACGACCAGGCGACTCACCGACGTTTCCTTGACCCGCCCCGATCGATCGGGAGGCATGTCCCGCGTGGCCGAGGCGGCTCATCCCGCGTTTTTCAAGCCGGTGCAATGGGTGTCGTAGGCCGGGTACAGACGCACTTCTTCGCGCGTCCAGCGCTTGTTGAGCGTACCCATCAAATGGCCGAAGCCACGCGCGAAAACCAGGTTGTCGCGCTCACCCTCCATGCCGTCGAAGAACGCCAGGATCTCGCGCGACAGTTCCTGCATTTCGTTGGCATAGTCGTTGGCCAGCTTCTGCGTATCCGCGCATTCGCGCAGCGCCGGATAAAGCTCGGCATCCTCGCGCCGCAGATGCTCCACGATCAGGTGGCGCACCTGCCGCAGCTTCTGCTGGCCTTCGCCGCTGGCGATGCCGCTGCGGCGCACCTCCTCCAGTTGTTCGCGCATTCGTGCGTGTTCGTGCAGCAAGGAAGGAACGAGGGTCGAGGAAACCATGGGAAGACTCCGTGATCGCTGGGGAAGGGATATCGAGGCGACGCGCGGCGCACGGATTTCCATGAACCCGCCGACTGGATTCATTCCCCTTCAACACGGGATCTCGCCGCGCGCCGCGGTGCCTTTCCATGCCCGGTGACGGCGGCATGAAAGCACGCGCAAGCATGGGGCCCGCGCGCCATCGCGGCACTGACATGGATCACGACCCCGCACTTCCTGCCCCTCGCCCACGGGTAAACATCCGAACCGCCGACGCCCGCCCTTCCCGCGAACGCCGCTTACTTGCGCTTTACCGGACGCCGCCAACCGCGCACGGTGGCCTGGCCGCCGCGCGCCAGGGTGAGTTCGCCGGCGGGGGCGTCCCTGGTGATGACCGAGCCAGCGCCGATGGTCGCCTGCGCCCCGATCGTCACCGGCGCCACCAAAGCGCTGTTGGAGCCGATGAAGGCGCCGTCCTCGATGCGGGTCACGAACTTGTTCACGCCGTCGTAGTTGCAGGTGATGGTGCCGGCGCCGACGTTGACGCCGCTGCCGATCTCGGCGTCGCCGAGGTAGGTGAGGTGGTTGGCCTTGCTGTCGCGGCCGATGCGGGTTTTCTTGGTCTCGACGAAGTTGCCCACGTGCACGCCGGCGGCCAGCTCGGTGCCGGGACGAAGACGCGAGAACGGGCCGATGGTGCACGGGCCGTGGGTGACCACGCCGTCCAGGTCGCAGTGCGCCAGCACCCGGGTGCCGGCGGCCAGGTGCACGTCGCGCAGGCGGGTGAACGGGCCCACGCTGACGTCCTCGCCCAGCACCACGGTGCCTTCCAGGATCACGTCCACGTCCAGTTCCACGTCGCGATCGGCCTTGACGGAGCCGCGCACATCCACGCGCGCCGGGTCGGCCATGCGCACGCCGGCCTCCATCAGCGCGCGGGCGGTGCGCTGGCGGTAGGCCGCTTCCAGCCCGGCCAGTTGCAACGGGTTGTTGGCACCCGCGGCCTCGGCCGGATCGTCGCTTTCGACGCACAGCGCGGCCCGATGTTCAGTCGCGGCCATGCCGAAGACGTCGGTGAGGTAATACTCGCCTTGCGCGTTGTCGCAGCCGCGCCGTTCGATCCAGCGCTTCAGCACCACGGCGTTGGCCGCCAGGATGCCGGTATTGACCAGGTTCACCGCGCGCTGGCCGTCGTCGGCATCCTTCTCTTCCACCACGGCGCGCACGTGGCCATTGCCGTCGCGCAACACCCGGCCATAGCCGAACGGGTCGTCGACACGGGTCGCCAGCAGGCTCAGCGCCGCATCGGCCTGCACCAGTTGCTGCAGGGTCGATGCGCGGATCAGCGGCACGTCGCCGTACAGCACCAGCACCCGCGCCTCGTCGGGCACGTCGCGCAGGGCCTGGCCCACCGCGTGGCCGGTGCCCAGCCGTTCGGCCTGCAACACCCATTGCAGTCCCGACTGGCCGTCGAATGCGGCCAGCACCTGGTCGCCGCCGTGGCCGTAGACCAGGTGGATCAGCGCTGGCTGCAGCGCCCGCGCCGCATCCAGCACGTGCGCCAGCAGCGGGCGCCCGGCCAGCGGCATCAGCACCTTGGCCTTCTTCGATTTCATCCGCTTGCCCTCGCCAGCGGCGAGGACGATGACGTGCAACGGGGCGTGTTCCATGGGTGTCTGCCTTGACCGATGTCAGCCGCTGAGCATAGCAGGCCGCCGCGTGCCGCCCGACTCGCGCCGGACGCCCGGAGCCCGGTCAAGATCCCGTCCATCGACCGACAGGAGCGGCTTCAGCCGCGATGCTCTTTCATCTTGCGGAAGTAGAAGCATCGCGGCTGAAGCCGCTCCTGTCGGCGGAACAGCATGGCCCCGGATGGCACTCAGGGTACGCTGGTGCTGGTCTGCGGCTTGCCGTCGTGGCAGCTGAAGCTGAACTCGTAAGGGAGGCTGAACGGCTTGAGCACGGTTTCCACCTCATGCGAGTTGCCGTTGGCATCGGATGCCCAGCGGCTGATGCTCAGGGGTACGAAACGCCACTGTCCGGCGGCAGCGCGCACGGCGGCGGTGAAGGCAGGCGCGATGCCTGCTGCGTTGTCCACGCGCACGTCGTCGACCTTGCCGTCGGTGCCCACGACCAGCAGCGCGCGCAGGCGGATCTGCGGTGGACATGCGGCCAATTGGCTGGGCGGGTAGGTCGGTGCCGGGTGGTCCAGCGGTACGGCACCGCCGGATACGGCGCCCAGCGCGAGCTGGTAATGTGTCATGCCCGCCTCCGGCAGGGCGCGGAACGAGGACGCGCCCTCGTGGACCGGCGGCGGCACCGTCCGCTGGTTGGCGCAACCGGCCAGCACGGCTACCAGCACGCCCAGCGATCCGATACGTGCAAACCGAACCATGCCTGTTCCTTCGACGGTGGGGATGCAGCCAAGATTATCAAATTACATTCGTAATCTAAATGCCCTGCCACGGTCGCCGATCGAAGCCCCGCACGCAAAAACGCCGGCGATGCGCCGGCGTTTCTGCTGGTACCTGACCGTATACGAAAGCTCAGTGCTTGAGGTTCCGGCGCATGCGCTCCAGCGCCTGCAACTGGGCCAGCGCCTGGGCCAGCTTGGCCTGGGCCTCGCTGACGTCGACGGCATCGGTGCGGCTGGAAAGCGCCTCTTCG
>Ga0164242_10006401_pt1 | contig 12953 bp, 15 predicted proteins | sample OricomgcompostMG_FD_108783 | JGI IMG/M metagenome (GOLD analysis project Ga0164242, IMG submission 108783) | Miracle-Growth compost microbial communities from Emeryville, California, USA - Original compost - Miracle growth compost (MG) ... | reverse complement strand
CGCACTCGCCAATTTGCTCGATTTGCGCAGCGCTAATACTAACGATACAACTTTCCAAATTACCGTTTATAATGGCCTCGCAACCGCTTATGAAGGAATGGGAAATTGGGCCAGCGCGCTGGGCGCTTATAGCAAAGTGGTGCAATTGAACGGCAACGATGTGGACGGCAGATTTAATTTCGCTCTCGCACTAAAAAAAGCCGGGCGAACACAAGATGCAATAACGCAGTTACAAACATTGCTGAAAATGCGCTCGAATTACGCGCCGGCGCTTTCCTTGTTGGGCGACATATATTTGAGCCAGCATCAATGGAGTGACGCTGCGAAAGTCTTGGATCAATACAGCAAAGCTGTGCCCAATGATTTTAACGCCTGGTTCAATCTCGGCGTCGCCTACGATCACGCGGCGGATTTTGATCACGCGTTGGCTGCTTACAATAAAGCGGAAACTTTGAATCCCAAAGATCCAGCGGTGAAAAATAATATCGGACGCATCTATTTTAAGCGTGGTGTTTATGAGGACGCAGCGCAGAATTTGCAGGCTGCATTGCAAATTAATCCTGCGTTTGATGATGCCAGACTGAATTTGGGTTTGGTGCTGATGGCGCAGGAAAAATGGAAAGATGCTGCCGATCAGTGGAAAATTTATTTGACCACTTTGCGCGATCAACTGCAAGCGCCGGGCATCTCTGCTGCGGATAAAGCTGCTATTGGAAATCGCGGCGAAGACGCTCACAGCGCGTTGGCGTTGTGTTATATGCACGCGGAATTATATGCCGATGCGCGGGATCAATACAAAAAATTATTGGTGACGCAACCCAATAACGAAGACGCCAAAGTCAATCTGGCTTTATGTTATTATCACACGCGCAACTACACGGATTCTGTGAAACTCAATCGCGAGATTATTGCGGCGAATCCCAAGAATGCGATTGCTTATAATAATTTGGGCGTCGCGCTGGAAGGCATGAACCGCATTGGCGAGGCGATGGATAATTATCAGAAAGCCGTGAACATCAATCCCAATTACAGCGACGCCAAAAATAATTTGGCGCGTTTGAATGCGAAGACCGCGGCTAGTTAAAAGTACTTTTACCTAAACACCTAAAACCTAATTACCTACGTCTATGAAATCAATCGGCATCGTCGGCACTCCCGCCAAACCTCAGGTTTTAGAATTATCCCGCCGCATTCTCGAATTGGCAAAACCGCATGGCATAAAAGTACTTTTCCAACAGGAATGTGCAATTGCGTTGGGACGTGAAGATCTTGCAAGCGAGCAGGACACCGATTTGGCCGAATGCGATGTGCTGGTTTCTTTGGGCGGAGACGGCACGGTATTGCAGGCTGCCAGATTGGCCGTACCAAACAATAAACCAGTGCTTTCCGTTGATTTGGGACGGTTAGGATTTTTGGCCGCAGTGCCGCCGGATGAAATTGATTCTGCATTTGAGGCATTGATTTCCGATAAAACATTCATCCTCGAACGCATGTTGCTGGAAGCTGAAGTGGTGCGCAAAGGCAAAGTTATCAGTTCGGGATTGCTGGGATTGAATGACGCTGTCGTGGCGAAAAGTGCTTTGGCGCGAATTCTCCGTTTGTCGATTATGGTGCATGGAGATTTGGTGGCGCAAACACGCGCGGATGGATTGATCATTTCCACGCCAACCGGTTCCACAGCTTATGCATTATCCGCCGGCGGGCCGATTGTTCATCCCGACGTTCCGCTGTTTTTGCTATGTCCGATTTGCCCGCATTCGCTGACGCAGCGCCCGTTCGCGGTTTCATCCAACGAAGTCATCGAGGTGCGCACCGAATGGGAAGGCGACGAAGTGGCGGAAGGCGAACTGGAAGTGATGTTGACAATCGACGGCCAAATCGGCGTTCCGCTCCGGATTGGTGATGTTGTCCGTGTGCAGAAATCGCCGCATCGCGCCAAGTTGATGCGCATGAAAGAAGAAAGTTTTTACGAGCGATTGCGAACGAAAATGGGCTGGCAATAACTTGGCACGGCTGGAACAACGAATTCCTACGGGCAGCAAAAGTACTTTTACATCCGCAAAGGTGATTTATCTTGAATAACTCCGCCGTGTATTTGCTGGAAAAATGATTTAAAACGCCAGTTGTGTCTGCATGCCCGGTTGAAAATCAGAGGGATATTTGTAAAAGTATTTTTCTTGCATTTATTTCATGAATTTCATCGCCATCATTCTGGTTCTAGTTTCGTGCTTTACCCATGCGGGATGGAATCTCGCCAGCAAATTCAAAACGCCCTCGGCGGCGTTTTTCGCCTTATCCACTTTGAGCGCCGTGGTGGTGATGACGCCGCTGTATATTCACTTCAGTCCCCATCTTTTGCAGGTTCCGCTTCGGTTGTGGGGTTTTGTGATTGCCGCAGGATTTTGCGAGGCATTTTGTTTCATTGGCCTGGGAAATTCCTATCGTCTAAATGATATTTCTCTGGCTTATCCCCTCACGCTGTCGCTACCGGTGCTACTAGTTCCGCTGGTGTGTTGGTGTATTGGTTATGGAAAGCCGCTGTCGTTTCTCGCTATTTCGGGAATGATTGTCATTGCAACCGGATGCATAATCCTGCCGTTAAAAGCCATCAATTTTTCTCTCCTCAAACAATATTTTCAGTATTCATTTTTATTCGTGGTGCTGACGGCGGTGGGCATCACGGGATTCACCGTTATCGACAGCATGGGAGTGACAGTATTAAAGCTCGGCGACAAACCGCTTACCACTATGCAGGCAGCGCTGTTCTATGTTGCTTTTGATTATCTGTTTGCGGCGCTTTTTCTTTGGTCATATGTGTGGTTGTCACGCCGGGAAAGAGCCAATGTGCGCACCATCCGCCAAAATTCGCTGCATTATCCGATACTGGCCGGGCCGGTGGTCGCCGTCACCTATACGCTGGTTTTGCTGGCCATGCAATTTGCCAGCAATGTCAGTTATATCGTCGCTTTCCGGCAAGTCAGCGTTTTAATCGGCGTCTTCTTTGGATTTTTTATCTTAAAAGAAAAAGCCACGCCGTTCAAAATAATTGGCACACTGCTTATTTTCGCCGGTTTGGTGCTGGCGGCGCTGGGATAAAAGTACTTTATCGATGAGTTTCATTTTGCGTGTAATTATATACCTGGACTGTTGCCATACAAAAATAATATCGCAGCGTTGTACATGAAAATCCCTTGTTTGCAGCGTGGTTTATCCTTGCCAACATGATAGAATTTTACGGTAGATATGTTGCAAGAACTGGCGATCACCAATCTAGCCTTAATCGATCATGTAGAAGTACCGTGCCGCAGCGGATTGAATGTTTTGACCGGCGAAACTGGCGCGGGCAAATCTATTTTGATGCAGGCATTGGCATTGCTGCTCGGAGATCGTGCCGATACCGACAAACTGGGCCGCGACGCTAATAAAAATAAAACTATTGTTGAAGGTTCTTTCGATATTTCGCACGCGCCGTTGGCGGCTAATTTTTTAGCGGAGCAGGATATTGCAGTCGAAGAAAATCAACTTCTATTGACGCGTGAAGTGGGCGCGGATGGCCGCAACAAAATACGCATTAATGGCCGGCTTTCCACCGTCGGAATTCTGCGTGAATTGGGAAGTTTACTGGTGGATTTGCATGGCCAGCACGATCATCAGCGGCTTTTGCAAACTGAAACGCACGGCGAATTTTTGGACGCTTCGGGCGATGCCGCTCATGAAGAATTATTGGCCGCAACACGGACGTCTTTTAGCCGTTGGAAAGAGGCGCAAACGCAACTCAATCAAATAACCGGCGACGCGCAGCAACGCGCGCAACGGCTGGATATGTTGTCGTTTCAGTTGCAGGACATTGAAGAAGTTTCGCCACAGCCGGATGAAGAAACTGAGTTGCAGGAAGAGCGCGAGCGGCTGCTCAACATGGAGAAATTGCGCGACGCCACAGGAAATATCAATATAGCGTTGCACGGCGATGAAACTGGCGCGGAGCCAGGAATTCTGGCGCTTCTCGGCCAGGCTATCAAAGCGGCGGACGAATTGGCAACGATGGATTCGCGCGTGGAGCAATGGGTCGCGGAGCTCAAAAATGCACGTTATCCGCTGGAAGATGCCGCTGCGGAAGCGGCGAGTTATCTGGATAATCTCGATGCCAGTCCGCAGCGGCTCGAAGAAATCGAATCGCGCCTGCACGATTTGGCGCGGCTCAAACGCAAATACGGCGAAAGCATGGAAGCCGTGATGGCCTATTACGAAAGCATTTCCAAAGAAATTGCGGAGCTCAGTATGGGCGATGAGGAAACCGAAGCATTGCGCGCGCGATGTGATAAGCTCGCAAAAGAATACGATTTGCTGGCTGGAAAATTATCGCGCGCACGCCGTCAGCTCAGCCAGCAATTGGCGCGTGAAGTGATCGCGCAATTGCAAAGTCTGGCGATTCCCGGCGCACGGTTTGAAGTGGATTTCAAACGTCTCGATCAACCGTCAGCCGACGGCGCGGATGTGATGGAATTCCTCTTTTCCGCCAACCCCGGAATGCCGCTGCGGCCGCTTTCCAAAGTTGCTTCCGGCGGCGAAATTTCGCGGTTGATGCTGGCGTTGCGCACGGTTTTGGCACGGCACGAAAAAGGAAATTCCAGCCAGCGCATTCCCATTTTGGTGTTCGATGAAATCGACACCGGAATCGGCGGCGTCACCGCGGAAGCCGTCGGCGAAAAGATGCAGGAATTGGCGCAGACGTTTCAGGTTTTTTGCATCACGCATTTGCCCCAAATTGCCCGCCGCGCCGATTTTCATCTGCATGTGAAAAAAGACGCTGACGCTAAAAGTACTTTTGTGCAGGTGATGGCGTTGGAAGGCGAAGCGCGCGTACAGGAATTGGCGCGCATGATGGGACACGAAAGCACCGCCAATTTGCAACACGCGCGGCAATTATTAAAGGATGCGGCAGAAGCGAAACAGAAACTGGATAAAAAAGCAAAGAGGTAAAAGTACTTTTATTGAAAGCAAACCGCATTGATGCCAAACTTTCAGCATGAATTCATTAACATTAAACGAAATAAATAAGATGAGCGTTGATGAGCGCATTCAGCTTGCCCAGACTTTGTGGGATTCTATTCCTGAAACAACGGAAGAGCTTCCTCTCACCACAAGCCAAAAGCAGGAACTGACGCGCCGTCTTGCCGAATATCGAAATAATCCTGCGATTGGCGATAGCTGGGAAAATGTGAAGAAGAAGATTTTGAATAGTTGAATGCGAAATCTGATTATCCACCCGCAAGCTCAAAGCGAAATAACAGACGCTTACAAATGGTATCGAATTCGGTCCCAAGCATTGGGCTACGATTTTCTGCGTGAAACCAATAAATCCATATACGCTGTAACAAAATTACCACTTCACTATCCAATGATCGAAGAAAATATACGAAGAATCAAGTTGTATAAATTTCCTTATAATCTTTATTTCGCTCTTGAAACTCCGGCAAGCAACAAAGAAGAAATTATTATTTTGGCTTGCTTGCATGAGCGGCGCGATCCCAAACTTTGGCAAGAACGGCAAAATCAATAAATGCAAACCACCACAAAAGTACTTTCACCCGCGCGCCCCGGCTTGCGCGATTATCTTGAACTCGTCAAATTCGCGCACACCATTTTCGCCTTGCCATTTGCGCTGGGCGCGATGCTGATCGCCGCGCGCGGCTTGCCCGCGCTTCATATCGTGGGATGGATTTTGCTGGCGATGGTTGGCGCAAGAACCGCCGCGATGGGTTTTAATCGTATTGTGGATCGCCACATCGACGCTAAAAATCCGCGCACCGCCAACCGCGAAATTCCCGCTGGAAAAATCAAAGTTTGGCAAGCCGCGTTGTTGGTTATTATCAGTTCGGCGTTGTTTATTTTCGCGGCGTGGAGTTTGAATTTACTGGCATTCTGGCTGTCATTTCCCACGCTCGCATTACTTTTGGGATATTCCTATTGCAAGCGATTTACCTCGTTGGCGCATTTTGTGTTGGGATTGTGTCTGGGCATCGCGCCGATGGGAGCGTGGATCGCCGTCAAAGGAAAATTTGAATTGGCGCCGATCGCGTTAACTCTCGCAGTAATGTTTTGGGTGGCCGGCTTTGATGTGATTTACGCCACGATGGACGACGCGTTCGATCGCGATAATGGCATTCATTCGCTGGTGCAAAAATGGGGGATCAGCGGTGCGTTGTTGGGTGCGAAAATTTTCCACGCCATTTTTATTGGGCTGATGCTGGCGTTTGGATTTTTAGCGGGCTTAAAAGTACTTTTCCCTATCGGCGTTTTAGGCATCGCAGCTTTTCTGATTTATGAGCACGCGCTGGTCAAGGTGGAAGATATTAAAAAAATCAACGCCGCGTTTTTCACCGTCAATGGAATTATCAGTTTGATCTTTTTGGGGCTTGTGATTTTGTCGTTGTTGTAAAAGTACTTTTGCTCAAGTTCAGTATCTGTGCAAATTTGTCAGACATCCGCTTCCATTGAAGAACCGCGCGCGGTTCTTCAATGGAGATGCACAAATGCTGAACATGAGCAAAAGTACTTTTTTCTCTATTTTTCCCGTTTATTCGCCGCCAACACTTTCTTGCGAATACGAATATGTTCCGGCGTCACTTCCAGCAATTCATCATCGTTGATCCATTCCAGCGATGCTTCCAAGGAAAGTAATCTCGGCGGCACCAATTTCACCGAAATATCGGATGTCGATGAACGGATATTGGAGAGATGTTTTTCTTTGCAGATATTGACGTTGAGATCGCGCTCTCTTGCATTTTCTCCGACAACCATTCCTTCATAAACCGTCGTGCCGGGTTCTACGAATAGCGTGCCGCGTTCCTGCACATTGGCAATTGCGTACGGCGTGGTAACGCCAGAACGGTCAGCCACCAAAGCGCCGGTAGGACGTCCGGTGATTGGCCCGAGCCAGGGTGCAAAATGCGAAAATAGCGTATTGAGCAAACCGGTGCCTTTTGTATCCGTGAGAAATTGCGACCGGAAACCGATCAAGCCGCGCGAGGGAATTTCAAATTCCAGGCGCGCTCTGCTGCCGGTGCCGTGGCTGCTCATTTTCATCATGGTGCCTTTGCGGCGGCCCAGCGCTTCGGTGATTACGCCGATATAAACTTCCGGACAATCCACGAATACGCGTTCAATCGGCTCCATCTTTTTGCCATCTTCTTCTTTGGTGACAACTTCTGGACGCGATACTTGCAATTCAAAACCTTCGCGTCGCATTTGCTCAATGAGAATGGAAAGCTGCAATTCGCCGCGACCGGCAACGCGAAACGTATCGGGATTATCAGTTAATTCCAAACGGATGGAAACGTTAGAAAGGATTTCTTTTTCCAACCGTGCGCGCAATTGGCGCGATGTAACGAACTTTCCTTCGCGTCCGGAAAGCGGGCTGGAGTTGGCGGAAAAGTGCATGCTGATCGTCGGTTCATCCACCACAATTGGCGGCAATGCCTGCGGATTTTCCGCGTCGGCAATGGTTTCGCCGATGTTGCTTTCGATTCCTGCGACCGCCACGATATCACCGGCGCTGGCGCTTTCCACGGCTTCGCGTTTGAGTCCTTCAAAAACATATAATCCGGAAATTTTGAATTTCGTGAAACTGCCGTCGTGGCGGCACAACGTCACTTCCTGACCGTTGGAAATGGTGCCGCTGAAAATACGGCCAATCGCCATGCGTCCCAAATAATCGTTGTAATCGATATTGGAAATCAACATCTGCAGCGCGTCGCTGTCAGCGACTTTTGGCGCGGGCACGCTTTCCAAAATCGTTTCAAAAAGCGGTTGCAAATCGACGCCTTCTTCATCCATCGAACGTTTGGCAATGCCATCGCGGCCGATGGCGTAAATCACCGGAAATTCCAGTTGTTCTTCGTCGGCGTCCAGATCGATAAAGAGGCTATAAACTTCATCGAGAACTGCTTCGGCACGAGCATCGGCGCGGTCGATTTTATTGACGACAATAATGGGTTCCAGCCCAGCTTCTAATGCTTTGGAAAGCACGAAACGTGTCTGCGGCAAAACGCCTTCAGCGGCATCAACCAGTAACAGAATTCCGTCGGCCATTTTGAGCACGCGTTCCACTTCGCCGCCAAAATCGCTGTGGCCAGGCGTGTCGATGATATTGACTTTGTATTCAGTGCCTTGGAATTCCCAGCGCAACGCGGCGTTTTTCGCCATGATGGTGATGCCGCGTTCACGCTCCAAATCCATATTGTCCATGACGCGCTCGCGCACATCCTGGTTGGCGCGAAAAGTGTGCGCTTGCGTCAGCATCGTGTCGACCAATGTCGTTTTGCCGTGATCCACATGCGCCACGATTGCTAGATTACGGATATCTTTCCGTTCAGTTAATTTTTTATGTTCGCTCATAAGCGGAAGCAGTATATAACATAAGTGAACAATCACCTAATTGGAAAGTACTTTTGCTTAGAGTGAAATGATAGCGTCGTTGCCTTGCTTGCGTGCTGCGTAGGTGGGAAGTGGTTGAGTAGCTGGTCCATGTTCTACTTTGCCATCCAGTGCGAATTCTGAGCCGTGACAAGGGCAGATGAGTGGTTGCGTATCACTTTGCCATTTCACAGTGCAGCCCTGATGCGTGCACAATGCGGAGATAGCTTTGAACTTACCATCTTTGGTGACAAATAAAATGCCTGGATTGCCGCTGGATAAAACGAATGCAAGCGCCGTTCCCGGAGCCAGTTTGCCGCCGCCGGGGATCAGCAAAGAATGATCGGGTTTTTCAATTGCCTTAATAGGATTGTAAGTTCCGCCCGGGCCATTGCTGGTGGCAGGAGATGCCGCCGTGTCGGGAGACGGCGAACTGGCGCAACCGCCAACAAGAGCGACACCGCCAGCCAGTGCGGCCAGCTGTAAAAATTGGCGGCGGGAAGGTTTGGGGCAGTTTTCTGGAGATTCAGGTAATTTCATAAGAATGAAGTTTCCACGCGTTAAGGGTAAAATGTCAAGCGAGAAAAAATAATAGGATAAAACGGAAATGATAAATAAATCGTGGCGGTTCTGCATAGGAAGTATTTTGTTGTTATGCGTAACAGGATGTTCAAAATCCTCTACACCAAAAGAGCGCGTATTATCCCAAACTACGGCTAATAAAGCGAAGCCGGTAAAAGTACTTTCATCGTCAAAACCGGAACGCGCCATAATGACAATTCCTGCCTGGGCGCAAGGAAAAGTTATTAGCGAAGTGAAACTCAAGCCCGGTGTCAAAGCCGTGGCGATCACTTTTGATGATGGCCCGTGGCCCAAATATTCGCGGGAAATACTTCAAGTGCTCAAAAAATATAATGTCAAAGCGACATTTTTTGAAGTCGGAAAAGAATTGTCTCGCCGTCCCGATGTGGCGCGTGATATTGTCGCCGCCGGACATGTGATCGGCAATCATTCCTGGGATCATCCCGACAAGCCAAAAGATCCCGCGTCGCAAGTGACGCGAACTGATAGTGAAATTGCCAAAGACTTGAAAGTGACCACGCATCTCTTCCGTCCACCGTATGGAATTTTGACAAATGGCATGGCGGCGCAGGCGAAGAAAGAAAAACATGCAGTAATTTTATGGAGCACCAGTGGCGTCGATTGGCAAAAGCCCTCGCCCATTCACATTGCCGATGATGTGCTGGAAAATGTGCATCCTGGCGGAATTATCCTGCTGCATGACGGCGGCGGCAATCGCAATAACACGGTGCAAGCGCTGCCACTTATTATTCCTCGCTTGCAGCAAAAAGGATATAAATTTGTGACAGTACCAGAATTGCTGGCGATGCATTATGTGCCGCCTACGTCCGCGCAAAAAGTAGCAAAGGATTAATTTATTCGGTGGCTTGCGTCCAACGTAACGTGTGGCGATACTTTTTCTATGCAAATAAGCAACAAGGATATTGAGGAGTTTCTCTCACGTCATACATCTTTTGGCCGCTGGCGTGAGGAGTGGGTTGGTGTTCCATTGGAGCTTTGTGCCTATCTCTGCGACGAGCTTCCACCTCGTCCTTTTATTGGTTCCGTGCGTGCGATTGTTTTATGTGGCAACGAAGTTCTGCTCATTCACGCTTCAGTTCCAATACTGAGCGTGGGAGGACGTTGCAGACCGGAAGAGACTATCGAGCAGGCTCTTCTGCGTGAAGTAGCCGAAGAAACGGGCTGGAAAGTTTCGCCTATAGGTGTAATTGGCTTTATTCATTGCCGCCATCTGGATGAACAGCGCCCTAATTGGGAGCGCCCCGCACCTGACTTCATTGATCCTCTTTTTGTAGTTCTTGCAGAAACATTCGACAAGACACTGATGGATTTAGGCGAGCCTCAGTGTGAATTTGTTTCAGTGGATGCAGTTGAATCTCTTGGGGTTGAGGAGATTAATCGAACATTTCTGTGTGAGGCATTGCGAAAATGCTCTGCGTGAAGCAGAAACATGGTGCCGCATCCAGCCCCATGCTTCATTCGTAACATAAATGTACTTTTACGCAGGCTGCGTAGCAAAGCCACACGTTAGGCGGCAAAAAAGGAACATAGATATAATGAATAACGACGAGCTAAAAGTACTTTTTGATCAACAAGCTACTGGCTATGATAAACAATGGGAACGAACGGCGCCCATCAATAATGCGTTGTATTTTCTGTTGGAATCTGTTTTTGCAGAGTTACCATCCGACGCGAAAATTCTCTGTGTGGGCGTTGGAACGGGGAAAGAGTTAATTCACTTAGCCGATAAATTTCCCGGCTGGCGTTTTACTGCAGTAGAACCTTCCGGCGCAATGCTCGATGTCTGCCGCCGTCAAGCGGAAGAGGCGGGAATTAGTTCTCGATGCGATTTTCACGAAGGCTACCTCGATTCGCTGCCAGCCGGTAAAATTCATGACGGCGCTACCTGCTTTCTGGTGTCGCAGTTTATTCTGGAGAAAGAAGCGCGCTCCGCATTTTTTCAACAAATTGCCAGCAGACTTAAACCTGGCGGAGTTTTGGCCAGCTCCGATTTGTCGGGGGAAATGGGAACAGAAAGTTTCGAGGCGCTCTTTCGCGTGTGGTTCAATATGATGTCGACGGCAGATGCATCACCTGAATGGATAAATCGAATGAAGGCGGCTTATGAAAAAGACGTAGCAATTTTGCCGACAGCAGCAGTCGCTTCGATTATTAAGGCAGGAGGCTTTGAGACGCCAGTGCAATTCTTTCAGGCTGGGTTAATTCACGCATGGTTTGCTAAATGTACTTCAGGTGATTCTGCGCAATAAGTCGTTGTACCAATAGGTAAAAGTACTTTTATCGAGTGCCCCATGATAAAATGTATTGAGGAAATCAAGGAGGTGCAAAATGGTTAGTTCTGTTTTAGAAAAAGAATTGCGCCAGCAACTCGAACATTTGCCATTTGGACAGCAGCGTCAAGTTCTGAATTTTGCTCGCGCTTTGGTATCCACACGCACCAAAGGTGTGGCAGGGCATCAATTATTGCAATTTGCTGGCACGATTGAATCTAGCGACTTAAAAGAAATTTCTCAAGCGATCGCAGAGGGATGTGAAAAGGTTGATAAGCATGAATGGTAAATACTTGCTTGATACCAACATCATTATCGCACTTTTTGCAAATGATGCCGAAGTGCAAACTAAACTCAGTGTGGCTAATGAAGTTTTAATTTCTTAATACCGTATTTGGTGAACTGTATTATGGCGCTCACAAATCAAGTCGCACCGAAGCAAATAATGCCACCGTCAAAAATATCTGAGGCTTAAAGGTAAGCCGATTCCAGAAAATGATAGTTGGATAGCTGCACTTGCTTTGCAGCACAATGTATATTAGTAACGCGCGACGCACATTTCCAGGAAGTACAAAATTTGACAATCGAAAGTTGGTAAACAACCAATAGAATAAGATACTGTTCCCTAATAAAGTGCCAATGGACAACGAATTCTTAAATCAGATAGTTGGCGAGAAACTTAGTGCGGTCGTTTTTGTAATGGATTATATTCAGTTACAATTTGATGGTTTTGTTCTAACGATTCTTAATCCCATTACTGTGTTTGACAAAGGAATTTCGGTAGTATCTGGCAATACCCAATTCAGAAACTTACTTTGCGACCAAATTACAAAAGTTGTTAAAACAATTGAATGCAGAGAAAATGAGGGTTTAATTGTAGAGTTTGAAGACAGTGCGAAAATATCGGTATCATTAAAACCTGAGCAATATAGTGGCTCCGAAGCAGTAATTTTTCAAAGTCTTGGCAATGTTTGGGACGTTATCTGAATTAACGGCAATACAAAAGAGCCGCAAAGGATAATTCCTTTGCGGCTCTTCCGTACATAAAAGTACTTTTACGCAGCCAACGTTGCTTTGGCGGTTTCCGCCACTTTGGCGAATGCGGCGCTGTCGTGGATTGCCATTTCGGACAGAATTTTGCGGTCGATTTCAACGCCCGCTTTGGTCAATCCGTTGATGAGCTGCGAATAGCTCAAACCATTCTGGCGCGCGCCGGCGTTGATGCGGGTGATCCACAATTTGCGTAGTTCGCGTTTCAGATTGCGGCGGTCGCGATAGGCATATTGGCCGGCGTGCATGACGGCTTCGTTGGCGGTTTTAAACCAACGATGTTTGGCGCCGTAATAGCCTTTGGCTAAATTCCTGATTTTTTTGTGTCTGGCGGATGCGGTTACACCGCGCTTAACTCTTGCCATGATTTTTCTCCTGAGATTTTTTCTTCAAATGTGATCTGCTACTTAAACTCCCAGTAACGCTTTCGCGGCGCGAACGTCGCTTTTTGCGATGGCTTGAGCTCCGTCGTTGTTGCGGATCTGGGTGCGACTGCTGCGCTTGGATTGCAAGTGCGTCAGGCCGGCTTTGCGGTGTGACATGGTGCCCTTGGCGTTCACCTTGATGCGCTTGGTGGCGGCTTTGCGGGGCTTCATTTTGTTACCCATGATGTGT
>Ga0164242_10006400_pt1 | contig 12954 bp, 14 predicted proteins | sample OricomgcompostMG_FD_108783 | JGI IMG/M metagenome (GOLD analysis project Ga0164242, IMG submission 108783) | Miracle-Growth compost microbial communities from Emeryville, California, USA - Original compost - Miracle growth compost (MG) ... | reverse complement strand
GCTCGCCCAATCCGGTGTTCCTCGAAGCTGTGCCGGCGAACCAGCGTGAGAGCCGGGCGGACCTGATCGCCACCGCCAACGCCTATTTCGACGCCATCCAGCGCAACACCGGCCACGGCTACTACCCGTTCACCGACGATTGCCTGCGGCATGAGAACGGCATCGTCACCGCCGGTCCGTCCGGATCGGGCGCGCGCGCCGGCTGCGCCGAACAGTTGCGCACCACGCTGATCGGCGCGGTCACCGGCATCCGCGACCGCCGCTTCGTCGCCGTCGACCGCGAGCGCGGGATCGTCTTCTCGTTCGCCTTCTTCGATCATCGGCCGATCAACTGGACCTGGCAACTGGGCGAGTTGTTCAAGATCGAGAACAACAAGATCCGGCGGGTCGAGGCGATCTTCATCCGTGGCCCCTATGGCGTCTGCTCGGGCTGGAGCACCTATGAACAGTGCCGCAGCGAGAAGATTCAGGACGAACGGTGAGACTTGCCCGCTTCATTCGTCGCTCTGAACTTGTTTCACGGCGACGAACGTGGAGGCAGGAAATTCTGGGAGGGATAACATGCTGAAAGCCATCATCGCCGCCGCGCTGCTCGGCGGGGCCGCCACACCGGCACTGGCGCAAAACGGCCCGCCGCCGAGCCCTTACGCGCCGCAGCCCGACAAGCCGACCTGCACGATGGATCAGCTCAAGGCCGCGACCACGGCCTATGTCGAAGCACAGAAAAGCGGACAGATCGACAAGCTGCCGCTCGATCCCAAGGCGCACTATCTGCAGGACATGAATACGGTCGAGAAATCGGCCGGGCTGTGGAACACCGCCCTGCCCATCGCCCATGCGATGAGCTTTCACGATCCGCTGCGATGCAAGACCTTCACGGAGATGGTGGTGACGCAAGGCGGCAAGCCCTACGTGATCGGCACCCGGCTCTACCTCCACCAGGGCAAGGTGATCCGCGTGGATAGCCTGGTGACCAAGCCGGGCGACTGGCTGTTCAACGCCAATTCCTATCTCAAGTACGCCACGGCCGAGAACTGGCAGCCGTTGATGAAGTATCAACACACCGCGCCCGCCGAGATGATCCGGGGGGCGAACGCTTATCTCGACGCCTTTGCCGACAAGTTCACCGACATTCCCTGGGGCCAGCCTTGCGCTCGCCTGGAAGGCGGCGCTTACACCAACCGCGAAGGCAAGCCGGACGCAAGCTGCGAAGTCGGCATTCCCGCGGGCACGCTCTACATCGTCAACCGCGACTATCTGGTCGATCCGGAGAAAGGGGTAATCAACGTGTTCTGCCGCTTCGGCAGCTCGACCGGCGGACCGGATTCGCACACGTTCCGCTACATCGACGGCAAGATTCGCGGGGTGCACACTCTGAGCGTGCTGCCGGGACCGCAGGCGGACGATAACGGCGGAATAGTTCGGCCACCGGCGTAGCGGCGTTCGTCGCCACGGTTAGCGCGCGGGTAACCCTCGCGAGACAAGGGCCCTTAACCCCGTGCTCCCACGGTCGCCGCATGGTCCGGGGAAAGCACAGCAAGCTGCAAAAGACCGCGCGCTCCGTAGTGGCGCGCAATCGCGTGGCCATCGAAGGCGCGTGCGCGATCGGCGGGCGGGACAAGGAAGCCGCGTTGATAACCGATCTCGGTCTGCGGGGATGCCAGGTGCGGACCGAAGCTGTGGGCGTCACACGATCGGCGGCGCTGGTGCTGTGGCTCGGCGAGGTCGGGCCGATCGCCGGCACGCTCGAGTGGAGCAAAGGCGGCGCGCTCGGCGTGCAGTTCAACACGCCGCTCGACGAAGGCACGCTCGAGGTGCTGCTCGGGGCAGGTGAGCCGCCGTCGAATGTGGTCCCGCTGCGGGTCTGATCAAGACGTCATTGGGCTTCGGCTCACCGGCGCAAAACGATCGGCAAGTCAGGCTCTGGCAAGATACGATTGTGCAAACCGGCCGTCTCGGGCAAGGAACCGCCGCGATGCTCGCTTTACTTCCGATCCTGCTGCTCTCGGCGCAGACCGACGCCGTGCCCGGTGGTGACGCTCCACGAGGCCGGCCGCAAATCTTCTTCGCGCCTTCGGGCGAACCGTTCCGGACCTACGGAGATGCGCCCTATCCCGTGGCGCAATGGTTTGCCGGAGCGGACAAGAACGGTGACGGCAAGCTCGATTCCACCGAGTTCACCGCTGATTTCATGCGCTTCTTCGACCAGCTCGACGTCAACCATGACGGAGTGATCGATGGTGCCGAGCGCACGCGGTACGAAACCAAGGTCGCGCCCGAGACCCTGGGAGAATCGTGGAGCGGGCCTTCACAAGAACAGACGAACGCGGAGTGGAATTCCAAGTTCAGCGACGACGTGAGCCTGCCCGACGTCGACCGCCCCAGCCGCAGCACCGGCGAACGCCCGACCGGCGCAGGGCGTTTCGATCTGCTCGGACTGCCCGAACCAGTCGCCGCCATGGATGTGCAGGTGCGCGGCCGGATTTCGCGCAACGACGCCAGTGAGGCAGCCCAAATGCGCTTCAGTCAGTTGGACACCCTGCACCAGGGCTTCCTGACTCTCGACCAGCTTCCGCGGACGCCCGCGCAAGGGAGAGGTGGCAAAGCCAGGAAGCGCCGCTGACTTCCGCTGCCAAGGCCCTGTTCTCCAATCCCAGAGGATATTCGCGATGATCGCTATTCTTCCAGTGCTGCTCCTCGCCGCCCAGGCCGATGCGGCATCGGCCGCGGTCCCCGATGGCGGGCATATCCAGATCTTCATCGCTCCGTCAGGTGAGCCCTTCCGGGTGAGCGGCAACGCCGTCGCGGCATGGTTCACCGCGGCCGACAAGAACCGCGACGGCAAGCTGGACCTGGACGAGTTCACTGCCGATTTCATGCGCTTCTTCGATCAACTGGACGTCAATCACGATGGCGCCATCGACGGTGTCGAGCGCACCCGGTACGAGAACGAGATCGCACCCGAGACGCTCGGGGGATCCTTCAACTACGACTATCAGCCGGCGCAGGAGGAAGACGATACCGATATCGCCGGACAGGGCGCCGCCAGCAGCGACACAGGGCCTGTAACCTCTGCTCCCAAGCCACGTTACGGCTCCAATCCGGTCGGGGCCGCCCGGTTCGATCTACTCGGCTTGCCTGAACCTGTCGCTTCGATGGACACCGAACTGCGCGGGCGCATCTCGCGCCAGGCTGCGGAAGAGGTGGCGCACGACCGGTTTGCCCTGTTGGATGAACTCCACCGCGGTTATCTCACTCTTGATGGCCTGCCCCCGACTTACGCTCGGCACGGCAGCTCGGGCGGCGGCAAGAAGCGCGGCAAGCGGGCGCGTTAGCGCATCAGCACCAGTTCTTCGGCCATCGTCGGATGGATCGCCACCGTGGCGTCGAAATCGGCCTTGGTCAGCCCCGCCTTCACCGCGACGGCTGCCGCCTGCATAATCTCGGGCGCATCGGGGCTGATCATGTGGATGCCGACGATCCGCTCGTTTTCGCCCTCGCAGATGATCTTGTAGAGCGAGCGCTCGTTGCGTCCGGCAAGGACGTTCTTCATCGGCCGGAAGTCGGACTGGTACACCTTGACCACGCCGAGCCTGGTCTTGGCCTCGCCTTCGGTCAGGCCGACGCCGGCGATCGGCGGATGGCTGAACACCGCGCTCGGCACACAGGCATAATCGACCTTCGTCGGGTTGTCGCCGAACACCGTGTCGGCGAAAGCCTGTCCCTCGCGGATGGCCACCGGCGTGAGCTGGATGCGGTTGGTCACATCGCCGATGGCATAGATGCTGTCGACGCTGCTTTTCGACCATTCGTCGACCCTGACCTCGCCCTTCTCGCCCAACTCGACACCCGCTTCCTCCAGGCCGAGGCCTTGGGTGTTCGGCAGGCGGCCGGTGGCGAACATCACGCAATCGACTTCGATATCGTCGTGGTTGGTCATCGACACGCGCAAGCTGCCGTCGGTGTTCTTGTGAATGCCGCGGAACTCGGCGTTGAAGCGGAATTCGATCCCTTTCGTCACCGAAATCTGCAGCAGCCGGTCGCGCATGCTCTCGTCGTAGCCGCGCAGGAGCTGGTCGGACCGGTTGATCAGCGTGACCTTCGCGCCGAACTCGTTGAAAATGCCGGCGAACTCGTTGGCGATGTAGCCGGCGCCCGAGATCAGGATGCGCTTCGGAATTGCGTCGAGATGGAAGGCCTCGTTGCTGGTGATGCCGAGCTCATGCCCCGGGCAAGAGGGGACATGCGGCCGCGCGCCGGTGCAGACGAGAATGTAGCGCGCGGTCTTCTTCGTGCCGTCGGCCAGGGTCACCTCGTGGGGCCCGCTGACCGTGGCGCGCTGGTGGATGATCTCGACTTTGTGGTTCGTCAGCGTCTCGGTGTAGGCCTTGTTCAGGCGATCGACGTCCTTGAGCACATTGTCGCGCAGGACCTTCCAGTCGAAGGCGCAATTCTCCGTCTTCCAGCCGAAATTCCGCGCGTCTTTCAGGTCTTCGGCAAAGTGAGCGCCGTAGACGAGCATCTTCTTCGGCACGCAGCCGCGGATCACGCAAGTGCCGCCGACGCGGTATTCCTCGGCCACCGCCACGCGCGCGCCGTGGGCCGCCGCCACCCGGCTCGCGCGAACGCCGCCCGATCCCGCGCCGATGGTGAAGAGATCGTAGTCGTAGTCGGCCATGAGAAGCTCCTGCTGCGCCGCGCATATGGCCGGTGCGCGCTCGCTTGCCAACTGGCTCCGGATGGTGCTTTACCCTCACCATACACCCATCTATATTGGCTCCATGCCCTCGTTCTTCGTCATGGTCGTGGCGTTTCTGTGGCTCGGCTGGTTTCTCAGCTGGCACGTCGCCATGCTCTGGCGCGACAAGCCGACGGTGAAGGCGCCGCGCGGCGAATACCGGCTGTACTTCGCGATGATCGCCGTCGGCCTCGTGTTGCTTTACGGCGTCTATCCGGCCAGGCAGCCGATGCTCTGGCGGGTCACCCCGCTGCTCGGCTGGTCGATGGTCGCGCTCACGGCCGCGGGGATCGCCTTCGCCTGGTGGGCGCGCATCGCGCTGGGCCGCCTGTGGTCCGGCGGGATCGAGCGGATGGCCGATCATCGGGTGGTGGACACCGGCCCTTACGCGCTCGTCCGCCATCCGATCTACACCGGACTGATCGCCGGCGCGGCCGCGCTTGGGGTGTTGCAGGCCAAGCCGTGGGCGCTGGCCGGAGCGGCGCTCTTCGCGCTTGGTTTCATTCTGAAGGCGCGCGTCGAGGAGCGCTTCCTGGAAAAGGAAATCGGCGGATATGAAGACTATCGTCTGCGCGTTCCGATGATTCTCCCGCTACCCCGACTCTCCTGACCGGCCGCTCCGGAAATCTCCCAGTCCGGTTCGGCGCGCTGGCATGCTATGCCTGCCGCGAACGAAGGAGGATGCGATGGCGATCAAGATCACGATAACGAAAAACGGCCCTTATCAGGTGACAGGCGATCTCGCCGAACTCGAACTGCATGACGCAAAGGGCAATGCCTACGACGTGGCGCATCAGAAGCGCGTGTTCCTGTGCCGCTGCGGCGCCTCGACCACCAAGCCGTTCTGCGACGGGCAGCATTCCAAGATCGGCTTCGAGGCCGCCGAAGAAGCGGTGCGCGAAGAAGGCTGACGCATTCTCACGGAGGGCAGGGCTTATCCTCATATTCGTGCCGGCTGAGCACGTAAGCCTAGCCCTTCCAACGTTGTGCGGAATTCCCTTTCGGCGAAGCCCCTCCGCCGAACCCGGGAACGACAACAAATGGAACCTATCGCCGGGGCGAGCATTTCCCGACAAAGCAAGTTTTGGAAAATTGGCAACGACATGAAGTACCTGGCGCAAAGCCTTGCGCTGTTGGGCGCCCTGACTTTTGCCCTGGCGGCGCCGGCGCAAGCATCGGACGAAACGCCGCAAGGGATGACCAAGGCCTTCGCCGTGGCCGAGGCCGCTCACGATGATCTGTTCGACGCTTTCGGCAAGGATTCCCTGAAGAACGGGCAGTTCGTGTGGAAGGACGGCACCGATGAGGTCACCCGCGTGGTGGTCAGCCTGGCCGACCAGATGGTCTATGCTTACGACGGCGACGAGCTGGTCGGCGCAGCCACGGCATCCACCGCCCGCGAAGGCCACATAACGCCGGCGGGAATCTTCACGATCCTCGCCAAACACCGCGAGTACCGCTCGAAGAAGTACGACAACGCCTCGATGCCCTACATGCAGCGGATCGACGACTACGGCATCGCCATGCACGGCGGCCAGCCGCTGCCGGGCTATCCCGCCTCGCACGGCTGCATCCGCATGCCGACGAAGTTCGCCGCCAAGCTGTTCGCGACAACCAAGGTCGGCACGCCGGTCTATGTCGGCGGCTATCCGCCCTACTTCGACCCGACCCAGGTCGCGGCGAAGGACTAGGCGCGGATCACGCCAACCCCGCCGCCTCCAGCAGCGCCTCGGTGCTGGCATCGAAGCTCTCGCCACCCCGCTCGATCTGCCTGGCGATCTCTTTGCCCAGCTCGACGCCGAACTGGTCGAAGGGATTGATGCCCATCAGCACGGCGTTGGCGAAAGTGCGATGCTCGTGGAACGCGATCAGCGCGCCCAAGGTGGCGGGGTCGAGATCGTCGCACAGGATCGTCGCGCTCGGCCGGTCGCCGGGATAGCTGCGGGCTGGGTCGTCGCTCCGGCGGCCGGCCATCAGCGCCGCGCCCTGGGCGAAGCAGTTCATCAGCAGGATGCGGTGATGCGCCGGATCGAGCTGATCGCCGGGCGCGACGCTGGCGACGAACTCCACCGGCACGAGATGCGTGCCCTGATGGAGCAACTGGAACACCGCGTGCTGCGCGTCGGTGCCGACGCCGCCCCAGGTGATCGGCGCGGTCGGCCCATCGACCGGCTTGCCGTCCGCCGTCACGCTCTTGCCGTTCGATTCCATCTCGAGTTGCTGGAGATAGCTCGGCAGCAGCCGCAGCCGCTCGTCGTAAGCGAACACCGCGCGGGTCTCGGCGCCCTTGATCCGGGCGTAGAACAGATCGGCGAAAGCGGCGCGCAGCGGCAGGTTGGCGCGGCCGTCGGTGTCGCGGAAATGCTCATCGATCCGCGCCGCCCCGTCGAGCATCGCCGCGAAATCCTCCCAGCCGACCGCCAGCGCGACCGGAAAGCCGATCGACGACCACAGCGAATAGCGGCCGCCGACGCTTTCCGAGAACGGCAGCACGCGCGTCTCGTCCACGCCCCATTCGACCGCCTTTGCCGGGCTGGCGGTGAGCGCGATCACCCGGCCGTACGGGTCGGTCACGCCGTTGTCGGAGAGCCAGGCCAGCGCGCTGGCGGCGTTGGTCATCGTCTCGATCGTCGTGAAAGTCTTGCTGGCGACGGCGATCAGCGTCGTCGCCGGATCGCAGGCCGTGAACGCTTCCTCCAGCGCCAGGCCGTCAATGTTGGAGACGACGTGGACGTCCACTATCGCCAGGTCGCGGTCCAGCGCATCGACCGCCAGCGCCGGCCCCAAGGCCGAGCCGCCGATGCCGATGTGGATCAGGTGGTTGATCTCGCCGAGCGCGCCGCCATGGATCGCTTCGACCAGCAGCTTCATCCGCGCGGAGAGCGCCATCGCCTCCTCGACGCTCGCCTCCTTGCCCACCCCGCGCAGGGCGGAATGCTCGGCCGCGCGATTCTCGGTCCCGTTGACCACCTCGCCGGCGAACAGCTTGCGGCGCATCTCGGCAAACCCCGCCGCTTCGGCCAAGGCTTCGAAACCGCTCAGCAGGTCGTCGGTCAGGTGGGTCTTCGACCAGTCGAACAGCACGCGGCCCTCGCCGGTGTCGATCCGGCCACAGAGCTTGGCGACCCTGTCCGGATCGCGTTCGAAGAGTTCGGTCAGCGGCGGGACGGACTGCCGCCGGAGGGCTTGCCAGGCGTCCGCTCGCGGGTGGCTCACGATTGAATCCTTTCCTACAGGCGAGGCCTTGGGCTAGGCGACTACGCCATGATTGGGAACCGGGAAAAGACCATGCATTCGCGCGACGGAATAGCACTCTCACGGGCGCCCGAGTTTTTGATCCCTGGACACCGTCAACATATTAAACTTCGTCTCAACTTCGCGGACGGCCACGTCCATGGCTGATACCGAATCGCCCGCCGCCGCCCGGCCCACGGAAGCCGCTCCGGCGAAGAAGGAGGAAGGCAGCTTCCTCTGGTTTCTGGTCAAGCTGGTGATCGCGGTGCTGATCTTTCGCACTTTCATCTTCAGCACCTTTTCGATCCCGAGCGAATCCATGCTGCCGCGCCTGATGGTCGGCGATTACCTGTTCACGGAGAAATGGCCCTACGGCTTCTCGCGCGCCTCCATCCCGTTCGATTTGCCGCTGATCAAGGGCCGTATCTTCGCCCATGATCCGGAGCGCGGCGACATCGTGGTGTTCAAGCATCCGCTCGACCGCACCGACTACATCAAGCGCGTCATCGGCCTGCCCGGCGACACGGTGCAGATGAAGGGCGGCGTGCTCTACCTGAACGGGGAAGCGGTGAAGAAGCAGCGCATCGCCGACTTCGTCCAGCCGATTGGCCCCCACAACTTGTGCCGCATGGCCCAGTTCCGCTCGGTCGATGCCAAGGGGACGCCCGTGTGTCGCTACCCGCGCTTCCGCGAGACGCTGCCCGGCGGGCGCAGCTACGAGGTGCTCGATTTCGGCCGGACACCGCAGGACGATACCGAGCCGGTGGTGGTGCCCGAGGGCAAGTTGTTCATGATGGGCGACAACCGCGACAATTCCGAGGATAGCCGCTTTCCGGCGGAAGCCGGCGAAGGCGTCGGCTTCCTGCCCGAGGAGAACGTGGTGGGCCGCGCGGCGGTCATCGCCTTCTCGACCGACGGCACCTCGAGCTGGATCAACCCGGTGAGCTGGTTCACGGCGGCGCGCTGGAACCGCATCGGGGACGGCTTGTGAGCGATCTCGGCGAGAGCCGGGCCTGGCTCGAGCGCATCGGCTTCACCGTCACCGATCCGGCATTGTGGCTCGAGGCGCTGACCCACGGCAGCACCGGCGCGGCGCGCGATTACCAGCGGCTGGAGTTCCTCGGCGACCGCGTGCTCGGCCTCGCCATCGCCGAATGGCTCTATCGCCGCGAGGACGGCGCCGAAGGCGAGCTGGCGCAGCGGCTCAACGCGCTGGTCAGCCGCGCGACTTGCGCCGCGATCGCGCGCAAGATCGGCCTTTCGGACCACGTGCGCCTAGGCAAGCAGGCCCGCGACGACGGCGCGAACACCAGCGACAACGTGCTCGGCGACGTGATGGAGGCGCTGCTCGGGGCGAATTTCCTCGAAAGCAGCTTCTCCGCGACACGCGAGATCGTCCACGACTTATGGGAAGACACGGTTTCCGGCCTTGCCGGCCGCTCCAAGCACCCCAAGAGCGCGCTGCAGGAATGGGCCGCCGGCAACCGCCGCAAGCCGCCGGAATACGAAGTGATTGACCGTTCCGGCCCCGATCATGCGATAAGATTCACCGTTAAGGTTCGTGTATACAAAGTCGGCGAAGTCGAAGCGACCGCATCGAGCAAGCAGGACGCCGAAACCGAAGCCGCGCGGCTGTTCATGGAGAAGTTCGGGTGAGGTGCTTTCGGGTGACGTGCTGCAAGCCCCCCTCCCGCCTGCGGGAGGGGATGGGGGTGGGAACGACCACCGCTCGCAGACACACCCACCCCCAACCCCTCCCGCAAGCGGGAAGGGAGAAGTGACCCATTGCGGCATCGTCGCCGTCATCGGTGCACCGAACGCCGGCAAGTCCACGCTGGTCAACGCGCTCGTCGGCCAGAAGGTCGCGATCACCAGCGCCAAGGCGCAGACCACCCGGGCGCGGCTGCTCGGCATCGCGCTCGAAGGCGGCACGCAGATCATCCTTGCCGATACCCCCGGCATTTTCGCGCCCAGGCGGCGGCTCGACCGGGCGATGGTCAGCGCCGCGTGGGAAGGCGCCGAAGCGGCCGACGCGATCGTGCTGGTGGTCGATGCGGTCAAGCTGCGGCGGCACGAGCTGGAACCGCTGCTGGAGGCGCTGGCGGCGCGGGCAGAGCGCAAGCTGCTGGTGCTCAACAAGGTCGATGCGGCGAAGAAGGAGACCTTGCTCGAATTGGCGCGGGACCTTACCGGCAAGATCGCTTTCGACGAGGTGTTCTACGTCTCGGCCCTCACCGGCGACGGTGTGGCCGAGCTCAAGTACCGCCTTGCCGAGCTGATGCCGGAAGGGCCGTGGCACTATCCCGAGGATCAGGTCAGCGACGCCAGCGAGCGCCTGCTCGCCGCCGAAGTCACCCGCGAGCAGCTCTACCGCCAACTCCACGACGAGCTGCCTTACGACAGCGCCGTGCGGCCGGAGAGCTATACCGTGCGCAAGGACGGCAGCCTCGAGATCCGCCAGCAGATCGTCATCGGCCGTGCCAGCCAGAAAGCCATCGTCCTCGGCAAGCGCGGCGCGCGGATCAAGGCCATCGGCGAAGCGGCGCGCAAGGAACTCAGCGAGCTGCTCGGCGTCCCGGTGCACTTGTTCCTGCACGTCAAGGTCGACGAGAACTGGGCCGAGAGCCGCGAGATCTACGAGGAAATCGGGCTCGACTGGGTGCGTTAGGTCGTTCGCTTCAGATCGGCCAGCGTGCCGCCGGCGCGGGTGACCGATTGGTAGCGGGCAAAGCTGCACAGCGCCGCGACCACCGAAAGCGCACAGGCGACGAGCATCGGCGTCGGGCCTAGCCCCAGGCCGAGGCTCAGCAGGATGCCGACGATCGCCGCGGCCAGCGTCTGGCCGGAAAGGCGCGAGGTGGAGAGCAGGCCTCCGGCCGCCGCCGCGCGGGTCTTCGGCGCCTGGCCGATCAGCAGCCGCGAGTTGGGCGCGAAGAACAGCCCGAAGCCAAGCGCCGTGAGCGACAGCCGCCAGGAAATCCCGAAGCCGCCGGGCTGATGCGGCATGAACGCCAGCAGCAGCAGGCCGACGATGGCAATCGCCATGCCCGTGACGCCGAGCTTGGTCGGCGCGACGCGGTCGGACAGCCAGCCGGCCACCGGCGCGACGACGAGCATGGTCAGCGGGAACGGCAGCAGCAGCAAGCCCACCTCGTCCGGCGGGTAGCCCATGCCCTGCTCAAACAGGAACGGCAGCGACACCAGCAGCGAGCCGGAGGCGATGAAGGCGCAGACCGCGGCGAGCGCCGACAGCCCGATCACCGGCATCGCCATCAGATCGACCGGCACCACCGGCGCATGCCGCTGCCGCTCGCGCCGCACCAGCAGCACGGCCGAAACCACGCCGGCGAACGACACGGCGGCGCCGGGCACGAGCGTGCCCGCATGAGTGGCGATCTGAATGCCGCCGATCAGCATCAGCACCGTCAGCGCGCTCCACACCCCGCTGAGGTATTCGGGCCTGCGGTCGATCTTGAACGGGTCCGGCAGCGCGCGGCCAAGGATCAGCGAGATCACCGCCATCGGCACCGCCGCGACGAAGACCCAGCGCCAGTCGAGGCTCGCGACGAGCCAGCCGCCAAGAGTCGGCGCCAGCGCGCCCGACGAAGCGACCACCACGCTGTTGATGCCCATCCCGCTGCCGAGGCTCTTCGCCGGATAGATCTCGCGCAGCATCGCCGAAGAAACGCTCAACGCCATGCCTGCGCCGAGCGCCTGCCCGGCGCGCGCGATCAGCAGCCAGGTGAAATCGGAAATGAACAGCACCGCCGCCGAGGCGACCAGGAACAGCACCTGGCCCATCTGGTAGAGCGTCCGGTGGCCGACGCGGTCGCCGAGGCTGGAGAACGGCAGCAGCACCATCACCAGCACCAGCTGATAGACGGTGACAACATTGGTCACCGCCCCGTTGCCGACGCCCAACTCGCGCCCGATCGTCGGCAGCGCGACGTTGGCGATGGCGCCGTCGACCACGAACAACGAGGTGCCGAACGAGATCGCCGCGATCGCCCAATAGCGCCGCGGCTTCGGGAGCCCGTCCATCTCGCGATTGGGCCGCACGCGCGGACCCTCGCGGACAGGAGGGGAACTGTCGCCGAAGTCCTGGGATCGAAGCACAGGAGGAGAACGCTCAGGCAAACGAAAGGTCCCGCAAACCTAGCGCTTCTTGGCGATCGAAATGCCATCGATCTTGGCGCGGTCCCGGGTCGATTCCTCGGTCCGGTTGAGCGCCTTGGCGATTTCCTTGAGGCCCTTGCCCTTGCCCGCCAGCGTCTTCAGCTTGGCGACTTCGTCCGAACGCCAGGGTTGGCGGTGCTTCTCGAAACGTTCGCTCACGCCTTCGCCGCCTTCTTCGCAGGCGCCTTCTTCTTGGCTGCGCTTCTGCCCTTCTTCTTCGCTGGCCCCTTGGCGACGCGGGCGTCGATCAGCTCGATGGCCTGTTGCTCGGTGACATCCTCGGGCTTCACGTCCTTGGGCAGCGTGGCGTTGGTCGTGCCGTCGGTGACGTAAGGGCCGTAGCGGCCGGGCATGACCTTCATCTCGCCGCCGCTGGTCGGGTGCACGCCGAGAGTTTTGATCGGCTCGGCCTTGGCCCTGCCCTCGCCGCGCCCGCCGCGGTTCGCGGCTTCGGCGAGCAGGGTGACGGCGGCGTTCATGCCGGTCTCGAAGACATCGCGTGTGCCTTGCAGCTTGGCGTACTTGCCGTCGTGCGCGAGGTAGGGGCCGTAGCGGCCGATGCTGGCGGTGATCGGCTTGCCCGTTTCGGGGTGCGGGCCGACTTCGCGCGGCAGGGCGAGCAGCTTCAGCGCCCATTCCAGATCGAAATCCGGCAAGTCCCGGGGGATGGAAGCGCGGCGCGCGTCCTTGCCCTCGCCGAGCTGGACGTAGGGGCCGAAGCGGCCGACCTTGCGCTGAACCTCGAGCCCGGTCGCCGGATCGCGGCCCATGCTCTCGTCGTCGCCGGCCCCCCCCTCGCCCGGCTG
>Ga0164242_10006399_pt1 | contig 12954 bp, 10 predicted proteins | sample OricomgcompostMG_FD_108783 | JGI IMG/M metagenome (GOLD analysis project Ga0164242, IMG submission 108783) | Miracle-Growth compost microbial communities from Emeryville, California, USA - Original compost - Miracle growth compost (MG) ... | reverse complement strand
TCCTCCGGGGCTCGTTCAGGTAAAACTGCGAGGGCGCAGTAAAAAGCCGAACCGGGCAGGAAATCCGGATACAGCGACGATATCGCAACCCTGTCAATACCGGCTGCATCACGTGTAGCAGGGGGGAACCATGGTTACCAGTTGACTCAAAGTTGTGGCTAACCAACATGTTCTGAACAGGTACATCCTTACCGCAGGTCCTTGTCCCCCAGCCTCCTTCCCTCCTCCCTTGGACTTCAACGGCGCACACGCAAGAGCAGCAACGGCCGTACCCAGTCTCTTTTTTTGCTTCTTTGGTTTGGTGTTATTTTTTTGTGGCCAACGTTGCAAATTGATCCATCTAAATTTAGGTAGTAAGCCGGAGAGGTTGGGTTGCTGTCGCGGATCTACCTTCTCAGCTTTGAAGCGCCCCGTGTCGTCACCGTCTCCGTCACCGTCACCACTCGCATCCTTCGAGACTGGATAGTGCGTTAAGCTGTGTCAGTTAGGCGCTGCCATCCCTACGCATACCCTCCAACTGCAGGAAGGCTTCAGAAAGCGGCATTTCGGCTCTGGCTAGTGGCTTGTCAGAGTCACAATAACCAGAAAATTGATACCCTGGTGTTCCCCAATTTCATATCTCAGAAAAAAAAGAATACTGCCGTGTGTGGGGGCAGAAGACCTGGAAGCCAGAAAGAATAATTCCACACAGTACGCCACTTTTCCCCCTCCTCCTCTCGCTTGAGAGGTTTCGAACGGAAGGTTGCAACACCCCGTCATCCGGCCAATCATAACCGAGGACGCGGACGGGAAATCCTGGCCAATTCCTGCAGCCTACCTGGCATTTGGCATCAGTTGGCAAAGCCACGTCAAAGACGGGAGCGACAAGCGCAAGACAGAAAACGCCCGACACCCCCGGCCGGTAGTGATTCATCAAAAAGGTGGCGGCGGTAGGGCTACTTACTACCTACGCGTACGCCAGCAACAGACGAAGCATCACCGCCTTTTCGCTTCTCCCGGGCTGCTCGGCGCCCTCAATCCTCGTCGCAATCCTCGTTCCCCCATTCCAAATCAATTGGGCAATCCTTCTTGACCTGGATCAGCTCTCCCCACGCGCTTGGGCCCTGCAGAAAAGTTGCTCAGAAGTACTACGTACATCGCAAGGTACCCCGTACAGAGTAACGGTCACCTGATTGATAGGCAGCTAACAACAAAGGGACCCTTGCTTCCTGCTGCCCTGCTTCACGTGTTGGTCGGTGTGCGTGCTGCATTATCCAGCCACCCACTCCTGCTGGCCCGAACTCGCGCGTGCGGTGGGTGCCGACAAGGAAGGGGGCAAAAACCTGCACAGGAGACCCACTTGACCGCTGAATCAGCCAGTCACAAGTTACAAAAGAGTCTGGTCCGCCCTCAAATCATCTTTCGCTCTCCCTCGCCTCTCCTCTTCCCTCGCACGACCAATCAACCTCCCAACCGCCCGGTCCACAGTCGAAACCACCAGTCGAACCAAAGCACGCCGAGTCAAAAGCACGGAAGGGGTGCGTGAAAAATTCATCAAATCAACGGCCGTCCTTCCCTCCCTCATCGCAGAAACTCAAACAAAAAAACCACAGTCCAATAGGGAAAGCCCGCTGCCTGCGAGTTTTTGATTCATCGACTTGCAGAGAAGATCCGCTTCCATTCGAGTCGCTTATTCTTAACTTTATTCTTGTTTTCCCCGAGTCGACCGATCTGCCCACCCCCAGGACCCCTTCACAAGCGCTCACAGGCCCAGCGCTTGCCTGAGTGGCCCAACCTATTCCCCTCCAGCAGCAATCGGAAATCGGAAACAAAAAAAAAAGACGCGCTGCACACCGCGCCTCTCTGCACGCGATCACGAAGCACAGGTATGAACAAACATCCCATCTCGAGCTTGTCTTGACGCGCTCCTTTTTCCTTTTTTTTATATTGTCATCACACTGCTTTCCCCGCTCTCCAGCCACAGCCACAGCACATCAACAAGGCGACAGACAGCAGCTCTGCAAACGTGACGCCTTGGTGCTGCTGACGAGTGGAAACCGCGACTTTGCGCTGGCCGAAGACGCAGCCACCTGGGCGCAGCTTCGTGGCGCATCGCTCGTCACCTTTCCCGCTTCTTCCATTTTCCTTATTTTCCCTATTTTCCCCTCCATCTACTCCTCCCCCTCTCCTGTCGCCGCCATTACGTGTTCCTACATCCTTCTCCTCCGACCACCTAATCGCTCCGAGCTGTGGGCTTTTGCAGCTTGCAGGCCGCATCATCAGCAGCAAATACACACGCAACCTGGACCACCCGCTCACATCCTCCACAGGTCGGTCCCTACCTAAAAAAAGACTTAGTGTACCTTGCGCCCTGCAAGGTAAGCGACACGACACGACCAGACCAGCCCCAGCACCGACCACCCCCCCAGCCCGACTTTTCCAGCCAGTCATCGGCCGAGCGCAAAACTTGTTCAAGAACCCCTTGCGCGCCGGCAAATCAGCTCTGCGCTCGCGACACTTGCGACACAGGCAATCGCAAAACACCTTCAATCCGAATACCTATCACCACGTCCAGCTTCGCCATCGCCCTCACTATTGGCCCCAGAGCACAGTCCCGTGATAGTCCCTGCCTGCGGAGAACACTTATCCCCAATTCTTTGAAGCCGCTCAATCAGAGCCTTCGTTCACTTCGTCCACCCGGCCCTTTGCACTTCGCAAACCCTGGGCATTGTTTATCGCAACGGGGCAACCGAGGCAATACAAGGTAAGCAACGCAGGCAATTCCTATAATCTGTCGTCTGACGATGCCTCCTCTTACTTCCCGATAATTACTGGTCTCTCCCTCCCTCTCCCCTTCGCTTCCCTTTCTCCCGTCGCTACCCACCCTCGTTAGCCGAAACGGGCAGTTGCTTTATTTTCTCGTACTGCCACCACGGATGGTGCTGCCACTGCTGCTGCTGCTCAACCGCCGTCCATGGCACCCATCCCAACTATCCCCTCCCCACCCAGCCGCTGTGTGTCTCTCCTTGTCTATTTCGTCATGCCTGGCATGCACCCAGCTGCCCCTTACCTTTTTGTCTTATCACTGACCGCCTCGTTTGTCTGAAACTGGGAAAGACATGGGCTAACCTGCAGATAGATCGATCGGGCTCATTATATAGCCTGCAGCCACCATTTTCCCAGTCGGTGAGCAACCATCGGGAGAGAAACTGCCTGTGGCCTGTTGCGAAACGGTGCGTAAGCCCATTTTCTTTTCTTTTCTTTTTCCTGCTGCCTTTTCCACCCCCCTCCTAGCTGTCTTGCTCTCAACGTCGTCGGCTTTGCCGCTTTTCCCTTCGGGCACTATCCCTTAACCCCTCTTCCCGAATGGCGCCGTCATCACCCCTCCCCCCTCCCCCCCCCTTCTACCACACCACCCTCACTACCCGCATCACCGACCGGTGTTGGCGTCTGGAAACATGAACCCTCCACCAGAGTAGCCCTTGCACGTTTTTTTAACGCTTCCTTGATGTTACCTTCCGTTCTCCTCCCCTCCCTCCTTGTCAATCCCAAAATAAGTGCTAGGTCGGGCTACCCGACAAAAGCGGCAGCGGGCTGCTGCAACTCTTGGCCGCCTTGTCAGCCCGCTGCACCTCGATGCGCGCGCGTGGGAGGGCGGGGACTGCGAACCTTGACCGTGGCTCACCAGTCTCCCGCCCTGCCCTTGCAATGACCTTGCAATAGAACCGTGCCTTGAGCGGCACCTCCTTCGCCTTGTGGGTAGCAGCCTACCTACACTGAGATTGAAGATGCCTAGCCCTGACCCGGCTCAATTCCTCCCTACTCTGCGCCGCCACCCCACCTAGTCGCTGCGCTGGTTGAGGGTGGGCCTGGCTCGTGCATGCATGTTCCGCAATGCATGCCAACGCATCACCAGGTCGTTCAAGGCGCGCGAGAGCAGGAAGGGAAAAAAATGACGACGGGGACTTTGCCCACAGCCCACAGCCCCGTTTGCAACATCCAAGCGTCGTACATATTCCCTATGCATAGCTAATGTCCTTTGGTTGGGTAGATTCGAAAGCACAGAATAAATACCGAACGCAGACTTCTGGGGAAACCATTCCTCGAGCTGTTTCGTCGAAACAAAAAAAGGACAGGTACCCGCTCTCCCGCAACAGCCGTAGTATACCCTACCTCGGACTCGGGCAGAATACCAGCCTTATTACCAGTGCTTTTTGCATATCCCCGCGACACCCCTCCCTCAACTCACGTGGGCTCTCCCTCATCCCGCCTCCTCCCTCACTGAGACTGAGCCACCCAACCTTTTTCGCCCCGCGACTACATCAGCTTGCATATGCCGCGGTGCGACCAATTGCACAACTTCCTCACCATCTACGCGACTTCTGCCAGCGCATCGACGCATATCCAATAGATTGGGTGTACATCCACGCCCAACCCACGGGAATCTGAGAGTGACGACAAGTCATTCCCAACGCGCCGAAGCCCAACTCGGATCCGAGTTAAGAGTCTTTTATCATCAATCTGGGGAAACAGGGGAATCGAGATCGATATCTCAACTCTCGGTAATTTTCCACACAAGAGTCCACAGAGAAGGAGAGTCCACCATATCGGCGCCGATCCATAATCAGTAATTAACCCCCCCCACCACCCCAACCGACCTGTGGTTCGCCAACGGCCGACCCTGCTTTGGTCCCGCATTTGCGCGATCAGACTTCCTTTCACCGCGCCGTCAACGCGATTCGTGACGATTTAGTCGTCGCCATTATCCACGACAATGATGGAGTACGCGCAATACCAACAACAGCCACAGGCTGCGCATTCACAGCCGCACATCCAGGCAGGTTACCCCACCTCCGCCGGCGGCAATAGCATCACCTCGCCGTCAAATCAACACCTCCCCCAGCACGGAGTCCAGACTTCGCCGATCATTTCCTCACAACAACACCAGTCCGCCGGAAGCCAAGGGCACAATATGTATCAACCTCAATATGCTGTACCGCAGCAAAGCATGCACTATGGAATGCCCCAGATCCAGGCTGCCGCTATGGCTGCGACAGCCGCGGCCTCCGGTTCAAACTACCCGTACATGTCGTCAGACCCGAGCTTGGCTCAAGGGTCGCCGAGAATGTCCGGTGCGAAGAAGGATGCTAGGGGACCCCGGTCACCGCAACAGATGAACAGTCTGCCTCAGCGACGCCACAGCCAAGTCGCCAGCCCCGGCGTGCCTAACGCGCAATCCATGCTGAACCACCGGCCCTCTGTTGCTCAACCCCCGATGCCGCAGGCCCAGGTGATGCCGCATCCCCAGTCTCCCGAGATGCAGGCTGGCGCTGTTGAGGAGTCCCCACTCTACGTCAATGCCAAACAGTTCCACCGGATCCTGAAGAGGAGAGTGGCCCGCCAGCGGCTAGAGGAGGCGCTCCGATTAACGTCTAAGGGCCGAAAACCGTACCTCCACGAGTCGAGACACAACCACGCGATGCGACGACCTCGTGGCCCCGGTGGCCGATTCCTGACTGCCGAGGAGGTTGCTCAGATCGAGAGGCAGAAGACTGGTCAGCCCGGGGACGCGAAGGACGACGTTGCCGAGGCACTCAGCTCCAAGACGGCAACGGGCGGCACGAAGCGCAAGTCCGAAGGTACCTCGAGCACACCCAACAAGAAGGTCAAGACCGATACTGAGAGTCTCGAAGAGGATGACGAGGACGATGGCGAGGACGACGGGTAAATGGATCGCCGATACCGCACGAGAAGCTGCACCGACCCGATATACAAATTTCCTTTGTCCAAGAAACCATACGAAGTTACGACCATGCGAACATTCGGCAAGCCCGGCATCCCTTTTACCTTCTCTACATTGGCCCTGCTCCTAGCTTAATGCGGCAACTCGGGTCAGGAGACCTCTGATCTAGGCAAAAACCATCTGCCTAGCAGGGAGCCTCTTGGTACTCTTCCCGAGGGGCCAACTATACCTCTGGTTCTCTCACGAGAAGCTGGATTCTTGCAACACAACATCTTTATACGGCGGTACCGGGGAATGCATCGTCCCTCGCTTTGCTTGAGCCCGTTGGCCGATCTCGTCACCACGTTTCTTAGATCGATACGGTTCCCTTCACCCCCAAGGATACATGAGCATCGCGGATACATCAACCATAGCGAGGAAGGGATACCCGGCAGGCTGGATGGGCGAAGCGAGCGGCTCTCGTTTATTGGACCGGGACGATGAGGTTTAAGGCAAGGGCGAACTTCTCTAGCTATCTGATCGGGGATGGAAAGACTGTGCATCATGGATGAATCGAGACGAAGGATACCCCCATTATCATACCGGTTTTTTGTTCTGCTTTTATTTTCCTTCTCTCCGCTTTGCTTTTCTCCTCCCACTTTCGTCTTATTTATTGATCATGACTGTAAACAACAACAACAACTAGCTAGCAGACCTCTCTAACCCTCCCCACCCTTTTTAAAACCTTCTATTTTCCTTTTCTTTTTTTTTTTTCCATCTTTGTGATTCGACGAGGCAGGAATGGTCTGGGTACCTTACCTCACAAAGCAGAAAGGCAGCACACATTTGCAAGGTTTTGGGCGGGAAGAGAAGAAGAAGAAGACAAGGGGAAGGTAATCCCCCCCGGGAAAGAAATTAAAGAACAGATATGACTTGACCTTCAAAGAGGTTGGAAAAGATTGGGTTTTTTTTTATATTTTCGTTAAGTGTGTTAGCGATAAGACGGAAATTCGTTTCTCTGGTACATTTCGCAGTTTTTAAGCGTTATTTTACTGCCCAGCCCCCCCTTATCGTCCCCTTTTTATTTCCCTATGTTTGGGCCTTTGGAATGGACGGAGGGATGATAGACTCGCAATGGGTTATCCGTCGCCGGATATTCAGATGGGGATGATCCTCTTTACTCTACACCTAGCGTATCAAAGTACAAATGGAATATTTGATGACTTACGAACCATGCATGGCAGATCTTTCCTGCTCAAAGTGACGCAGGAGATGAGTAGGAGCATATGTGGTTTGTCTGATTATTTTCTCAGCGCCAAGTATAAGGAAGGAATGCACGTAGGGACCGCATAGTCTGATAGCGGAAGCAATGGGGTGTAGAGTTCGTTTTACAGTTCGTTGGCGATGATGCTCTGTCTCGCTGCAGCAAGTTGAAAAGTAGATGCCTGAAAATCAAGGTATCAAGAAACCCGCCCACAACGCCAAACCTCGTGATATGGGCAACATCTTGAATGCTAAACCTCCCGTGATTCGACCACTCATCCAAGTCGGAATAAATCTTGGCTGATGATACCCCGGACCTCCGTCGCTCCTTTACTACTCGCCCATTGGTAGTTCTCTCAAAATGCTGTTCTTCAGGTACGTCCTTGAGGTTCTAAATTTCTGCGACCGCCAGTCATTATCTTGGGGAGGGGGCCGGCGCGGCGGGCATGGTTTGGGTAGCCCTGTGGCCCGGTTCGATCTAGACAGGTATTTGGAACTATGAGGGCTTCGAGGAAAGTGCTGTGGCGCAGTGCCTTGGCGATCGGGTCATCGGGTCCATACTACCCATGAACGGCTCTTTTAAGTTGCCGATTCGACCCCTCCATGCAAGACAAGCTGAAGCATCACGGTCGCAAGTGCGACCGTCGAGGAATGGATCAACCTCGCATTTGACGGGAGGCTTGATGCCAGACATACAGTCCTGCCGAATGCCGCCGTTATTGCTTGCCTTATCATTCAGAGACCGTACTCTCTCGCGCTGCGCATGGAACTGACTGACCCCCCATCTCAACAGCTTCTTCAAGACGCTCATCGACCACGAGGTCACAGTTGAGCTCAAGAATGACATCCAGATCCGCGGAACGCTCAAGAGCGTCGATCAGTATCTCAACATTAAGCTCGACGACATCAGCGTCGTCGACGATATCAAGTATCCCCACTTGGTAAGGATCAACCCTCCTCCCCCCCGTCCGGTCCTGCAACGAAACATGAAACCGAGGCGTCCCAGTGATAGTTAGAAAATGGAGTACCCCTTTGTTAACAACTAACGCCTCGACTTAGAGCGCCGTCAAGAACGTGTTCATCCGTGGATCCGTCGTGCGCTACGTCCACTTGCCGCCCGCTGCGGTCGATATCCCGCTGCTAGAAGATGCGACAAGGAGAGGTATGTTTCTGATTCTCAATGACCCCCTTGCTTTCTTTGCTTGCCATGTCCTAATGGGCCTCCGGCGAGCAACTGTGTCACATGTTTTACTGATTGTGCCGTGCTTTACAGAGGCCGCAAACCAGGCTAGCAAGGCTAAGTGACCCTGCGTAGCCGAGGCGGAGGTCAAGGTTGGTGAAGCGAAGGTGTGTGTGCGTATCTATGCTGGTGCTTAAGGCGGCTCGGAAAGGGAAGACGGAGCTGGGGTAATAGGAGGCTTAGATGCTGTGTTTTGCTATGAGTTCCTCGTGACTTTGGGAGAACTCGGTTCAGGATGGTCAAAAGACATGGAGTGCTAGTAGCGGACGAGTTCAACCAGAACTACCTAGAGGCTGGCGCTTTATCGGGGGACAGATGGGAATGAAAAAAGGGAAAATACCACCAGGCATTCACGTTAGAAGATACATGATCCTGATCTCTCTGGAGTTTAAAGCAACTTTGACTACTCAGATACATATTTTGTGAAGCCTCAGTCAAACTTGATTTAGATTCGGTGGATTGTAGACAGTCATAAACGCTTCTGCATACACAACTTGCCGTGGTCCCTATACAATACCTATATGTCCTCGAACGATATAACTAGGGCACCTCTCACACAGCTGATAGCGAGTGTCGTTACCGTCTCACATCACCAATACACACCACCACCTTTACCTTCCTTCCCGTCCCACATCGCAACGCCCCCATCCTTCAACCCTTCATCAACCACCCGCACCAACCCACCCCTCCTCCTCTCAGCCAGCCACCGATCGATCCACCCCTTCATCCTCTTCCTCGTCTGCTCGCTACCCACATTAACCGTCGGCACGACCTTCTCAACCCGCAGCGCCATCAAGAACAGCGCCAGCTCCCGAAAACTGCTATGCTCGCTATACGGCACGCCGAAACACGCCGCCACCCGCGTACACCCGCGCTGCGGCACCAGATCCCGCGCCGTCAGCCGCGGCCTCCACCCGGCCCCGTGCAGGAGCTGCGCCGTGGCGAGGCTGCCGGGCGCGAGGTTCGCGCCCGCGTTGACGCTGCCGGGCGGCCGGTAGTTCCAGCCGGAGGGCCTGAACCCGACGACGCGCGCAAAGTGCGGGCGGTGGCCATCGAGGTACTCGGCCAGGGTCTCGGCGCGGATCTCGGCGAGCATCTGCATGTGGACCTGCGCCTCGGCCGGGTTCGTGGTCAGTAGCCCGTTCAGCTCGGCGTCGTCGAGCTGGCGCAGGATGCGGGTTTTGGACGGCGTGGCGAAGATCTTGGTCTGCAGGGCGCGGGCGATGGCCGTGCAGATGCGCTCCTTGCCTATGCTGTAGGTGCCGCAGATGACGAGGAGGCGGGGGCGCGTGGGAGGCTTGGGCTGCCGTGTCAGAGCGGTGAAGGCGTTGGGGGGAGTGGAGGGGCCGGTAGGAGGGGTGTTGTCGTCGACAAGCGGATTGGGATCTTTAGGTGCCGCGTCGGGGATGTTCTTGGTGTCGGACTTCTTTTCGGCGGAGAAGAATTTGCTTACGCTATCCGTGCCGGCCGGTGCCCCTTGGCGGCGACGGAGGAGACTGTCCCAAACCTTGTCGTCTCCGGATGCCAGGGCTTGGTCGAGTGAGAGACAGAGGTCGGCACAGGCTTGAGAGACATCCTCCTGCGGTGGAAAGGAGTAGCGAGGGTTTAGATACGTCGTGTCGAGGTAGCACACGTCAATCTTCTGCTGTTTCGTCTTGCCCGTGATGGCGTCGATCGCTTCGGGTCTAAGCTGGGCATGCGTGACGTGGGCGGGACAGGCGCGGAAGTCGCCGCAATGGAGGATGCGCTGCGTTCTACTTCCAATAACCTTCTCAAAGAGGAATAAAGAGCTGCCGGGGCAGTGGTTGGCTGGAATCATAGTAACGGATACGCCGTCTATACCGGGGACTGGAGTTTTCTCCTCAAATTCTAGCCCAACGACGTATTCGGCCGCCGTTCGTAATTGAGATTTGACCAAAGACGCAGTCACCTTGCTGCAGTAGATGGGGCCATGTGTCCAGTTGGCTGTGAGGCCCACGTAGTGATCGCTGTGGAAGTGACTGAGGAAATATGCTCGACATCCGTCGACTGCCCCGTAGCGGAATGCGTCGACGCAGATGAAGAAGCCTGGCATGATCTTGTAGAAAGGACATGTTCGCTTATATGCCGGCTTGCCACGAGACGTGTTCTCCGCTGCCGCTGCTACGGCCCATGCGGTGTCCTCTGCGTGGCCAGACATCAGCTTGGCGAAAGCAGAACCAGAAGTTCCCTTTCCAGACCCCGAATCGATGTCAAGGGTGATAGGGTTCGCCTGTCCCGGACGAGGGACAGCAGCTCGGGCGAACCGCTTGCCAATCTCCGGGGCTTCGACTTCAGCCTCTCGTTTGGGTTGGGCTTGTCTAGATGGTGTAGGCAGTGGCGTAGGGTTGCCATCCAGACAAGCGTTGACGTGGGCTGTTGCTTGATCTGGTGTTACGCCGGCTAGACTGCCACTACAAATCGGGCAGCTTTCCGTCATGGAATCGTCCATCGCCTGTTGAGGCACTCCATCATCGCAGCTGTAGTTTGCTGCCTCTTCAGCCTCTAACCTCGCTTGCTCCTCCATGTACCGCATTTCCCGAAACTCTTCGCCCTCGAGGGCGTCATCGTCAGCAAAATCTTCCATGTCCAAGTCTGCAAATTCTCCGAAATCTCCGTTTGTTGAAAGTCCACTCTTGAATTTCGGTACGTCTTTAGCCCCAGAGTCCTCGTTATTCGTGAGATCCTTCTCTTTTTGCATGAACGGCTCGCAAGCACCTCCGTTTCCACCCGAGACCATTGAGCTTCGGTTACCAAGATCACGTCGCGGATCATGGTCTCGAGAGGGTATTCCATCTATAACCAGATTACCCTCGGGCTGTTCCACGCGTTTTTCTAGTGTAGCTGGTTCCTCCTCATCAGATGAATCGTCGAGGAACGGGTTGTTCGGGATTGCCCTTGCTGGCTTCCGTCTCAACGGCGCCGTAGTTCTCTGTTCTAGTGCCACGATTGGCTCTTCGACAGGAGGGCTTATCCTCCTCTTTTTCACCGATGCCTCAACTTCATTGTATCTTGGTTCCTCTAGGGATTCTTCGAGGCTATGTATGTCCTCCTCTTCATCCTCAATGCCCAGCCCGGCCTGCACGTCGCCAATAAATAGGGTCTCGTCCGCAGACTTCTTGAAGTAGCTAAGGATACTGCCGTTTGGTTTTGATTTCGTCTTCGAAGGTGGGAGCCTTGCCGGGATGCCCCTCGCCGAGGTACGTGGGGTTCTATTCGGTTTCGAGGTTCCCATGATTGCTGCTCACATTTAGGATGTCGTGCAAGGGCCGCTCTCAATGTAGAAAGCCCGGAAGAATCAGCAAAATCATATTCTATAAACCCAGGGTTCTTGAACGTGGAGTGATAGAATTGGGGCGTTAAACAGGGCCACCATGTGATGGTTGTCGTGAGATAGACGTAAGTTGGTCACGATCACACGCGTTACTGTAGATCTCCGAGGAATTCGCCAAGCGCGTTGTCACGTGCACCTCATTAAGGCAAAGGTCCTCGAGAACGTGCTGTTCTCAGCGTGATATCAGGCCAGACACGTAGAAATTCTGCCTTTGCCATAGGTTTATCAATTACATTTGTCAAGTTTACATGTTTCAGGTACTTTTAAGATAACCGCTCGCTGTTTAATGCAATCTTTCTTTCCTGGTGTAAGCTCTCGGTCACAGGTGGCCCGTGGGTGTCGCGGTGATTACCTAAGCCTAGTCGCGCGGTGCCAGAATTTTCAGCCTCATGTTTCGCTTCGTAATAGCAGCCGAGTCTCATATTGACGACGAACAAAAGTTCCTTCCATCACAACATAATCGCGTCAGCGGCTCACGTGCTCGCAAAATCGTCGACAAAGCATGCGCGCATCATCAAGACAAATGACATGACCCTTTCGCGTACCGAGTAACCGTTCAGCAAAATGTCGGACGCCGATTTCGACCAGATCAAGAAGGCTCAGCAGGAGCGCAATGCTGCTGTCGCTGCGAAAAAGGGTTCACGAACGTTTGATCCCACCAGCCAGCGTAATGACTCGTCCACCAAGGCTAGTCTGACGGATGTCTGGGACACCACGGTTTACGATCGCGACAATGGCGATAAGTTTGCTGGCTACCACACATCGTTGGCAGCAGCAGATGGCGACGATGACGATTTGATGCCCGATGGCGATACCGGCCACCGTCTGGTCGGCCAGTACACAGCTACTCGGGCACAGATTGATGAGTTTGCCCGAGGCGCCGGCGTCGAGGAGGAAGACGTTCTGGCCGGTCGAGGAGAACGGAGCAACAGGATCTCAGACCGGGAGACTGACTACCAGAAGCGCCGATTCGACCGGGTGCTGGACCCAGCCCGGGCCGACCCTTTCGCGGCCGCCGGGAAGTCTGGGGAGGGTGATAGTTACCGGGAGATAATGGAACGGAGAGATCTGGAGCGGGAGGAGGAGCGAATCCGGCACGCCATCGAGCAGAAGAACAAGGATGCGGCTCTCAACGGCGATATCGTCGAACACCAGCCTACACTCAAGGACGAGGCCGATAAAAAGATGCCCGATGCCGAGTCTACCGAAGCCGCAGGCGCTGGCCGAAAACGGAAGAAGAGATGGGATGTTAGCTCCTCGGCAACCGAAGAATCTACGCCCGCCCCTGAGACCAAGAAGCGATCAAGATGGGACCAGACTCCGGCTATCCCAACTCTTGGGGAAGCGGAAGCACCGAAGAAGCGTTCGCGCTGGGACCAAGCCCCCGCCGCGACTCCT
>Ga0164242_10006398_pt1 | contig 12958 bp, 14 predicted proteins | sample OricomgcompostMG_FD_108783 | JGI IMG/M metagenome (GOLD analysis project Ga0164242, IMG submission 108783) | Miracle-Growth compost microbial communities from Emeryville, California, USA - Original compost - Miracle growth compost (MG) ... | reverse complement strand
GAGATCAACCGGCATAGCGAAGATTTGCCTCAAGCCTTTCGAAACTACGACGCGACGCTGCGGCCGTTCATCAACGAGATCCAAAAGTTGCACCCATTCCTCATATGGATAGCTACCCCCGAGTCCCGATGGGGAATTGCCGTTATCCATTTCGTTTTCGGCCTGCTCTCCTTCCTTCGCATTCCTGAGTTGCTGGCAAGGTTTTCGAGCGAGGACGAAGGCGGTTGGAAACTACCGGACTATCCAGAGCTCAACCCAGGTCGCTGAATCGCCGACGAGTGTGACTAACGGAGGACATTTGCATTTCCAGCTACGAGGCGGCTTCTTTTGCTGCAACGAACCAGGTGCAGCTTGCCACAAAGGAAGCTTCGAGGGACGAACTCTCACCTCTCTCCCCTGACGCCACAACACTTCTGCCATCCCTCTCATCTCATTCCGTGCTCTAATTATGGGGAACATGTAATTATACCACCTAGACATAGAAACCCCACACATTAAAGTCATCTCGCTATATCGGCATCCTGTACATAGTAACAAATCCAACCCTTGATGGAGCATAATGCTGCTGACTGTAACTGTGCTGATTTTGCCTCATGGGCCAACCCCTTCTTTTTGTTATGCGCCGATCGTTCCTCGCATTCATCGTATTTTACTATCAAATCTCTTGGTGACTCACATGGCTTGGTATATGACTCAACCTTTGCCCAACCTCGCTACGTCATGTAAGCACCTTCGTAGTAGCTCTCTCGTTGGCGACTGGTATCAACCCCGCATTTCTCTCAGTCCACCCCACTAGAGCTACACTCCATAACACAACCCCCTGTGGATAGGTGTTGCAGCTGCTCTGTAGGCATCGCGTATTTGAAGGGGTCCTGTTCCATGGAGCTTGAGAGCTTTCACATGGAAGCCCGATTCCAACGACCGCAATAGCAATCCTTATCTTCCGTACACTATGGAGAAGCTAGACAATATCCTGAAGAGTTACGTCGCCGAAGGGGGAGAGACGAAGGGCAAGCTACTCGGCGCAGCCTTCATCGTTGTGAATAAGGATGGTATGAGATGCTTTCTCTCAAGTCTCACGGTTATCCGCTCATGCTCGGGACAGGGCCCATATATCAGGGTGCGGCTGGTCGGACAGATATGCTGGTGACGGCCCCAAAGTTCGCTACTGATTCCATCAACTGCGCTGGCTCGATGACAAAGATCGTCACTGTAACATGCCTCATGCAACTCGTCGAGAAGGGCTTGCTCAAGCTTGACGAGGATGTGCGGCCGCTGGTGCCTGAGCTGGCTAAGATGCAAATCCTTAGGGGTTTCGACAAGGACGATAAGCCTATCCTGGAGGATAACGTCATACCTATCACGCTTCGGTATGTCCCATACCTGGACCTCGTCCCCCTAATCGTCCATGTCAAGGAGATTCAACTCAACTATAACGACTATCAACTGACAATGCTACCAGTAACTTGCTCACACATACCGTCGGACTCGGCATCGACACGGCTGATCCTGATCTAATGAAGTGGTCCGCCGCTGTGGGTCGCACTAAGGACATCTACTCATTCACCTGGGAAGGATTCAATACCCCTCTGAAGTTCGCCCCGGGCGAAGGGTGGTATTACGGATCGGCCACGGACTGGGCCGGCAAGCTCCTCACGAACGTAATAGGGCAACCCCTAAGTCAATACATGGCGGAGAATATCTTCAGTCCCCTAGGCATGCATGACACAACTTTCCGCCCCCTGAATCTCCCAGAGGAGAAGAAGGTCCGCAGAGTGGCATGCGCGTTTCGCGATGCCGAGACAGGCCGGCTGACTATGGGTGCTCAACCGACGCCCGACGATCCCCCGGTTGAGAGCGGCGGAGCTGGGCTCCACATGAGCGCGGCAGACCACGCAAGGGTTCTGCAGGCTCTACTGCAGGCACTGTCTGGCGAGGGAGGTGCACCGTTGGTCGGGAAGGAGACTATCCGGGAGATGCTCCGGCCTCAGCTATCTGAGCCGCAGCAACAGATGCTGAAGATGCTAACGGACATGCTCCGCGTCGCGATGGTTCCCGAGTTCCCGCCAGGTACGCCGGTGGACCATGGCATCGGGGGCGTCCTCAACATGGCGGATGTACCGGGGAAGAGGCGGAAGGGGAGTATGATGTGGGCTGGTGTGAGTAATGGCCGTTGGGTAAGTTCAAACTCATCACCCCTCTTGTTACCCTCGGTCTTCAGAAGCTCTGACGGTGTCCTGACAGTGGTTGGACCCGGAGACGGGGATCGCGGCCACGCTTATGCTCAATGTGTTCCCTCTGCCGGACGTGGTAGTAAACGCGCTCTACAACGAGCTCGAGCTGGCGGTTTATGGTGAGTTATTACCAAGTTTGAAAGCATAAAGGCAAGTCATACACCTTTAGGAAATGAGAATGGCATAATATTTCGAGGACTTCATATCTTCACCGCTGCGATGCAGTCTTTTCTCGCTGCGCTGCAGCTACTTCTGCAGCGTTCCCTGTGTTCTCGCGGTGACCGCTCAAGTGTGAGGACAGTATTTACCGTTTCCAGCTGGCTAGGTGCATAAAATGAAGGCCATTCATATGTCATTGGCAGACACATACCCCTGGACTAAGGCGTTGGAGGGATGGGTTGCGAGGGGGAGGACAATCTGTTCGGAGCAGACGGGAATGAAAAACACCTAAGGCCGCGCAGTCCCGTGCTGCAGTAGGGACCTTATCATCCACTCCGCCGCTGAGTTCGGTTTCGTCTGTCTCGGGGACAACTACTCGACTGGAACTTCGCTCATGCCACAGAAGAACCCGGACAGCCTGAAGCTTCTGCGGGGCAAGAGCGGCCGCGTGTTTGGGCAGATGGGTGGGTCTATGGTGATTCCGAGTAGCTACAGTAAGGACCTACAGGAGAGCGTGGTGCTGATGCTGGACCATATTGAGACGGTCGCGGACAGCATCTAGGTCGCCGAGGGTGCCATCGCGACGCTGGAGACCTGACCCGAGAGGATGAAAGCGGCTCTCGACTCCTTCATGCTCGCTACGGACGTTGCCGACTACCTGGTCAAGAACGGGTTACCTTTCGGGAAAACGCTCCAAATCTCCGGATGATGCGTGCCGCGTTTGGAGTAGACCGGTACTCCTATGAACAAATTGACCCTGCGAGCAACTGAAGGGGGGTGGATCCCCATTCCGAGGAAGACATCGCGGCCGCCTTCGATTACGAGCGGTGCGGATATGCGGTCTGCGGTAGGTGGGGCTAGTAAATCGTGTGTTATAGTAGATCATGGTCCTGGAGGGTATGCTGGGTTGAGAAAATGCGTCCGGCGTTCTCTCAGATAGAATCTACTCGCTTTTGCGAGCTAGGGCCTGCATCGCTGGAGTCGCGGCCCGTCTGTTGTGACGGGTTATGGGCGGTGCTAGCATGACATCGACATTCGGACTTATTTTCGGGTCGGAATGGATTGGATCGAAATGGATTTGATATTATTTTCATAGGCTGCCGGAATAATATTGGCAATGCTTGAGCCTCTTTGTCGAGGTTAGGTGCTGATTCACCCCCTGCCGCCTCTTTAAGGGGTTGCTTTTTACTGGGTCACATGCATAGTCACGTTACCTGCGTTGACAACATTTAACCTTCGACGCGCTTCCGGCGCCGTACTTCGATGCGATGCATCAGCTCCCCCCTACGGTTCGCCAAACACAGTCAAGTTGGATCCGGGCATTTTCCTGGATCTGATGCAATGAATACACCCCTCGATACCCAGAAGCTCAACCACATCTTTGGCGACCGCCCTGACATTCTCGCCGGTATCTCAAAGTTTGCAGGTACGCGACCACCAGTAGCTGCGCTGAAGTTTAGCTCAAACCTCGCTGCCACTCGATGTCTGCGGTTTAGGGACGATATGCTGACCGTCGTGCACTCTAGATTCCCCGAGCAAAATACAACTCTTCAACGACATCTCACACTTCCTCTACGACCGACTACCAGGTGCCCCATCGAACGATGAGCCCGCCTCCAAGCGCCGAAAGGTGGTCGGCATCTCCAGTCTCACATATCCCGATAAGGACGAGCCACAGCCTGGTTCGTCAAATGGGGCGCAGATTGCGGGCAAGGAGACAATCCAACTCGCAATACACGATATTCCCGTCCTGCTACCATTACGCAAGAAACTATGGTGTTACTTCACTGCGAACCATATCTATGTAAAAAACACCACCGACGAGGCGCCCTCACCTGACATGGTCTACCCATGGACGGATTTTGGTATGAGAGAGCGACCCATCCTTTGACGAGTAGGGGGTAGCTAACATTTCCTTTGCAGAATACGCACTCTATGTCCCGGTTCCAGATAAGGCCCAGGAACAATACAACTATTTCCTCTTTCCACGCGGTTCCTACCTCCCCGCGAAACCGGGAACTCCCCCACCCGACAAGGCGCCGCTCGTCTTCACCCTTGCCGCCGGCCCCGTCCGGGCAGGAGGCGTGAGCGGAACGCTCCTCCAGGAGTCGAAGGCCTGCTCCGACAGCTACCTTACGCTATTCAACTGGGCGCTGGAGAAGTTCCTGCGGGCGGCAGGTAACCACAATTGCCAGATAGTGGGGCCAGACCCCTCGATATTCAAGAGCTCGAGCTTCCAGGCGCGCACCCTAAATCATACGTCGACACACGTGTACGCCTTCCGTGGCAGCAAAGATGGGTTCCTCTTCTTGATGCCTAACGGCCTGTTATGGGGCTTCAAGAAGCCGGTTACATTTATACCGCTTGACAGGATTGTTTCCGTGAGCTACACCAACGTCCTGAGGGTGACGTTCAATATGGTCGTGGAATTCGAGATCGACAACGAAGGAACCACGTTCGAGGTTGAGTTCGGCATGATCTCCCACCAGGACTACGACGGGATTGACGGCCAGTACGTGAGGCGGTTTGGACTGCAGAATCGTAGCATGGCGGAGCAGAGGAAGGCGAAACGCCAGCTGGCCGAGAATGCAAAGGACGGGAAGAAGAAGGACGGCGGCGCTGAGAACGGGGATGACGACGGCCTGACGGAACTGGAGAGGGCGAACTTGGAGGTCGAGGGCCAGCTGCAGGACGATGAGGATGAGGATGAAGAGGACTATGATCCGGGCAGTGAAGGCGAGAGTGAGGGTTCGGGGACGAGCGACGACGAGGACGAGGATGATGGAGGCGATGCTGGAGAGGACGACGGAGAGGACTCTGACTTGGCTGAAGAGTCCTTTGATGTTGATGGCTGAACTGATTAGATGGCGCGATGGATGTACGACCAAAGTGTCTTTCCTGGGTCTGTGGCAGGCCTGCAGTGCATTGAGACTTCTCAAAATGATAGCTAGAATGCACTGGGTGTTGACATGAGCACCTATTATTAACGACTACCGAACGCCGACGGATTTCCAGCGCCGTCTCCTCCCGTCATCTGCATAAGTGAACGTGATGCTACAGGCTAGGCATGATCGATACCCCTAGCTTGGTCAATTGCTAAGTCTGCGAAAGTTCGTGGTGTTCTTGAAAGGCAGATCACTGATTTGGAATAGACAACGAACATATACATCAGCAAGATCAGATGCACCTAGCTACCTAGGGACCTCAGTTTAACTTAGACGAAGACTAAGGGCGAGTAAATACCGCCTGATGTCCCCCAACTCCAAAAATAACAGACTGACGCCAACAGGAGTACAGCATATCGACAGTTGGCCATCAGCTTTTGCTGGCTCATGAAACCGGTTTAGTCTTCCCCTCTTCCTCCTTCTGGTCACCTTTATCCTTCTCTTCCTCTCTCCGTTCTTCCTGAAGCTCGCGCGAGTCTTCGTCCTCATCAATATCCAGGCCGTTTCCTCGCTTTCTCTCCTGCTTGTCGAGTACCTCTTTGACTTCCTCACCGACATCTTTCGTGTCGTCCCAGTCCACATCATACTCGACCGCGACCTTCTTGATCTCATTCCTCATCGAATTTGCCTCCTGCACCAGCCCCTCCCACTTGTGGAGGTCAAACCCACGCGCCTCATACAAGGCGTGCTGCCGCCTCGATACCGTCACGTTCATGGCGCCCTTGTAGCTCAAGTCGCGACTGATATACAAGAACCAGAGGTAGCCGCCCATGATCGTCATTAGGCCGGCCAGGTACGTCACCGGCTCGACGAGGTCCCAGCCGAACTCGGTATGGAAAGTGACGTAATACACGGTCCCCCACCACGCCGATAAAAGTGCAAAGCCGCCCTTGGCAAGGCGGTATACGCCTCGGTGGGCGAGCAGGTCGCACTCCTGCTTGATGCGGGTCAAGCCGTCAATGCGCCGGCCCATGGTACGCAGGCGCAGGCGCATGTAGTGGGTACGGTCGTTGAACGAAGGGACGCCGACCCGCATCTCCACGCCGTAGCCCTCGACCTCGATGGCGAACTCTCGCCCTCGTGCCGCGTCCCGGATGAAGTCCCCGACCTCGGTGCTGCTGCTCCACCGCACCCAGTTGCTCTCCGCGCGGTCGCGCTCGGGTCCCTCCCGGCCTAGACCGGAGTAGGGCGCAACGTGAGCGGGGCGGTCTTTCCCTCCGGAGCTTGTGGAGGCTGAGGCCTTGCGGTCCTTGTCCCCGCTCTCGCCTCGAGCGGTCGGGGTATCTTCAGCGCGGAAGTATATATTGGGAGGCTTCTCTTGGCCGTCATTAATTATCGGTGGTACTTCGGCCTGTATTAACCGCTCGAGGTAGGACAGCGGCTGCTGTGGGTGCACGAGAAGAGCGAGAGGTTGAATAGACTCGCTACTAGAGACGCCCTTGGCGCGATCCAGTGGCTTACCCGACTTGTCTTTGTCCACCCCGAAAGGCATTGGTATGACAAGTTTCAGGAGGCGCGTTGGTGTCGTCAGCAGCTTTCCTACAGGTGGAATTGGGTTAGCGAAGAACGAAGGGGAAACTCTGCGAATAACAATTACCCTTGGTCATAGCCCGAGGCTCTCGTTCGCCTTTATCAACTGGTGGCTTGTCGACATTCTCACGATGCCAAGGTACCTTAATCTGACGTTGCCGTACCTTGACCTCCTGCTCGTGCTCGTCGAGCCCCTTCTGGTTGACCTTTTTTGCCTCCTTGTCATACTTGTCTCTCCTGAGCTGCGGCGATGTGATGAGAGTTCGGCCGAGTCTTGGGAGTCTGGGATCGAGGTTGGAGGTCAAGCAGCGCCCAGACGTCGGCCAGCAAAGCTTGAGTCTCGCAGCGATCAATGGAGGCTGGCGGCGGAATACATAGCTCATGGCGACGTCGTGTTCTGGAGACAGTCGCCCGAACCATTACCTCCAGCAGCCACGCCCGCTACAATGTTTACCCCGAATCGCAGGTTTGGAGTTTGGGGGATGGACGGGACGTGACGTCACTGGTGGGGGTTGGTGATATCTTGGCAGGTCACATGAAAAGTCACTTGTCACCCAAAAGCATGAACTGAAAAAGGGTATTGATCGACGCCTCAGCAGACATCATCTCTTCTCAACAGTCCTTCATGCTCTGGGAGCCACAGTGAACTCGCTCGGGATTCCTCTCTCTCCAGACCAATCCCGTTGGTTGCCATCAGACCACCTGGACCTATCTGCCTAGGTAGAAGGATGAGACAGGGTTGAAGCCCGTTCTCCGTGCGGGACCTCAAAGCGTAGGCCTCCTAGGCATTCGCTGAGCAGGCACAGGTGAACTTCAGCTCAATTTGACGCCATGTGTATTCTCCAAGATGGATGAAAAGGTGGATGGGAGAGGCTGCAGTGGGGCCCTATGGAGGATACAGTGCCTGCCGGGGCCTTGTTTACGTGCCCATTGGAGCAAAACCTGGGTGGCAGGAGTGCCAAGAAGCTCATTGCCTGTCCCGCTCTTATTTCAGCGATAGCATCCTGTGGTCTAGACTTTGGCCTTAGGACGACAGCTAGGTTCAGCCGCACTGGTACCCCGCATATGAGTAAAGATATCGATATGCTTGCAGCGGTGCAGTCACCCTTCTAACTTCAAGATATTCGTCGCTACACAAAGTCCGGCGAGTAGAATGGCATCGTTCAATTACGAGAACCTTCCACTGCCCACCTTGAGTGGGCACATCCGCCTGGTTGAACTATATCCGTTTAAGGACCCAGACATCGGTCTTGAAACCCCACCAGCCCGGTCTGACGCTCCCTTGGAATGCCGTCTCTTCACAACGTCACTGGACGGCCCTTGTCCATTTCTAGCTCTGTCATATTGCTGGGGTCCTAATACGATGACGCATTCGCTCCATATCACCGTTTCCGATCGTGATGTCGGATCAGATCCTGACATGGTGGCGTTGGGTATCACGGCCTCACTAGACGAGGCGCTTCGCCATCTACGACGCCCTACGGAAAGCGTTATCCTCTGGATTGACCAGATATGCATCCAGCAATCATCTAGCGCTGAGAAGAACGCCCAAGTTGCGCGGATGGACCGCATCTATAGTCTCGCAACTGGCGTGCTGGTGTGGCTAGGTCCGTCCGCAGACGATTCGGATCTGTTGATGGACGTGTGGCAGGAAGTCGGGGCTTGGGCGCGTGACTGGGGGATGGAAAATTACTTCGTTGATGAGAAAACCATTGCGGTATACTCACGCATCATCTCGAACGACGACCCGACCGACCCGGCGACTGCCCAGTTCAACGATATCTGTAAGCGGGCACAGATCTCCTTCTTCGGGAATCCGCCTGGGAGTATGCGACTACTCAACGCGATGGTGGCATGGTACAAGCGTGCCTGGTTCTCTCGCGTATGGGTAGTACAAGAGTTCTCACTTAGTAGTAACGCGGTATTCGTCTGCGGCCAGAAGCAACTAGACGTCGACCTTGTGAAATACGGCGTGCAAGTCTTCGATTTTGCGGTCGGTAGGTCGGCCAACGAGGGGATGACCGTTGAACAAAGGACCATGGTTTCCCGGTACCTTTATCTGGAGCCTACTGGGGCTTTCTTCTCGTGCCGAAGCAGGCGCCGCAAGCTGGACATGGGAATTGGAAAGGGGGACACACTGTCCCAAATCCTCGGGAAGCTTTATAACACCAACCGGGCACCAATGTCTGCCACTGACCCTCGCGACCGTATCTACGGCCTGCTTGGGTTGGCCAATGACTCGGCAGAGCTAGACATCGTAGCTGACTATTCTCCCGAGGTCACTACCGACCTCGTCTTTGCAAAAGCGACCCGGGCCCTCATTAAGCACCAATCTAATCTGGATGTCCTCGGACTTTCACAGTTCCCTAAGAACCTCCCAAATCACAAGGAACTTGTTGATCTACTGCCGTCGTGGGTTCCCGACTGGTATCAACCTCAGCGTTCGTTTTATTGGACGGCAGATGCACAGCGGCGCCCTCCGATGTTCCATGCCTCGGGCTCGCCTGGAATAGTTAGATTGATCGAGACTAATGACGAAAGAGTCCTTGGCGTGGGAGGGATTCTTGTAGACGAGATTGAAGAAACTGGCAGGCCATGGCTTGGCGACGACGACCCATCCCGTGTACCAGGGGACTATCCTTATCAACTTCACCTCGCTTATTTTCGCGACATGCGGAAGTTCGCCTTGAAATCCGCTGCCAAGATTCCGCAAGGTCAACCTAAGAGCAAGGGAGGCCAGCCTCTCGATCCAATTTATAGTACGCCGGAACGCCGCGAGGAGGCCGTCTGGCGAACACTCATCGGAGACCTCGTGGTAGGGGCGGACTGTTCAACAAGTCGCGCCACGTCCGCAAATGCACAAGATTTCCGGCAATTGCAGTACCGCTGTGAGTTTTTCGAGGTATCGGAAACGGGCACTCCAAGCGATAAACGGGCGTTCTTGGCACGCGCCGATAAAGACATCGCGGGAACCCCCTATTCCAAGGCCGAGTCACAGTTTTCGTTGCGTCTGCAAGAAATGCGGCACAAACGGCCCTTCGTGACCCAGAAGGGGTATTTGGGCATGGCCCCTATTGCTGCTAAGCCTAAAGACGTTGTTGCTGTTCTTTACGGAGGAGTTGCCCCGTTCATTCTACGGCCACAAGGCGGTGGTCATCGGTATAAGCTACTGGGGGAGGCCTACTGTGATATGGTCATGGACGGGCAGGTGGTTGAAGAGAACGACTGTCCCGAGGAATTCTTCTTGGTATGACGTTTATGTAGTGTGTCTCTGAATCGCCAAGAGTAACCTAGAGGCTTGTGTTTGGCATTGGCATAAGAATTACCAAGACTAGAAGTTTCGCCGAGCCCTCTTCTTTCTGCGGGATTGGCCCCTCAGCGGCGGGCTGGTGCCCACTTGGCTTGGGGTCAGACCCCTCCCGTTTAACGGCGCGTGGCGGACAATTACAGCCTAATTAACAGGTAGGAATGCTACGCGACAGCGTCCAACTCGCCTCAGGTCTTTCCTGAGCTTTGTAATTGTAGCGTATTGGGGCCGATGGTACAACTTTACCTCCGTCCCGAACCGAGACGCCTGTTCCGGACCGATCCTATCTCTCCACCTAAGGGGATTCATTTGGAAACAAGGGCTTGGAAATCCCCCATAATGTCAGATCCGAACATTGGCACTAAAGTTGTTGCGTCATGGCTCGTGGCATGCATTGCGCGGCCACACTAGACCGAGCGTTAGCTCGTAACTCCGACAAAGCTGTGGTGGGCACTGTGGGTTGTAAGGTTACTGGGTAAGTGGCAATGGCGACGCGGGGACAAAAACTATAAGATCGATCGAATGCAACAACTTCTCAGGTCGCTAATATACCCACATCGCAAAGAGAGTAGATCCAATAGTACCTACCTCACAATGTCGTCAGAGAACGCACCAGGTTTTGTAAGTCAACAAGCCGCGCTTCCAAACTGACTTGCTAACCAATATCTACAAGCTTGCCCACGCCAATGAAAGGGCCGCTGCTCTACACAAGCATCTACTCTCGCTCCCCGCAGAGCAATTACAGGGCAAACCATGGAACATCGTGACTGCAATTGAGGACTTCTCCAACGCCGAGAGGGTCCCGATGCTCTTCGGCCAGGCCAAGATCAACGTCGTCCGCGACGTTCTTAACGGCTTGAAGCCTAAGCCTAAAGTCATCGTCGAATTTGGTACCTTTGTCGGAAATTCCGCTGTCGCTTGGGGGGCTATTCTACGGGAGCTAAACGGGCCTGAAGCCGAGGGACTTCGTGTCTACGGCTTTGAAATGGACCCCAAGCTGGCCCAGATGGCTCGGGACCTTGTGAAGCTCGCCGGACTCGACGATATTGTGTCTGTCCTTGAGGGGCCCGGGTCCGAGTCTCTCAAACAGCTACATTCTGAAGGAAAGGTCCTTGCTGGGAAATTGGACATGGTGTTCATCGACCATTGGGAGAAGTTCTACGTACCAGACTTGAAGTTGTGCGAAGAACTCAAGTTGTTCCACGTAGGTTCAGTTGCTGTAGCGGACAATACAGATTTCCCCGGTGCCCCGGATTACGTGGAATATGTTAAGAAGGGCGGTGATGGCGCCGTCCGTTACGAGAGCGAATCCCTCCCGGCAGCTGGTGCAACACGCGCGGTACGTCGTCTCTTATTCGCAGTACAATAGTCCCTCAGACGCGTCACTAACTAAATTCATGGATAGTCCATTGTCGAGGTTAGCAAGGTTGTTCAGGTGTAGAATTTTGAACGTAGCGGGCTCTGTAGCGAAGCCCCGGCAAGGATTCCGTTTCCGGGTCGAGAGCTCGTCCCCGTGCATGCCATTTAGACAGAGTAAACTAGATACGGCATCGGGTATTTAAGCACGTTGTGTTTCAAATAGCTATCAAGGTCTGCACGATCTTTGCACACCCGCCAAACACTAGCGTTTGACTATTACAGTCTCCTCAAGTGCTCTACCATCCGCCAATACAACTTTCTTCGCCGACACCAAGACAAACAGCACCCTACACGGCACGTCTCCCCTGTTGCACCACTCGTGGTTAACTCCCTGCTGGACGAGCATATCACCTACCCGCAGCGTTTTCTCTTCTCCGCCGTCCAGGAGCAGCACAATCTCGCCAGACAGCACGACCGCGTAGTCGATAGTTACGGTACGGTGCATCGGCGCCGAGTAGTGTGGCGGAAAGTCCGACACCGCAAATAGGGTCCCGCCCGGTGCGCAGCGGGGTATGGCATTAACTGGAACCGAGACGGGGTCCGTGTTCGAGACGGGGACAGATGGCCGCGTGTCGAAGATGGAGAAACCTGTGTTTTCAGGGCCGAACGGGTGGAATGGAGTCACCGTCTCGTCGGAGGCGAAAATGGAAGTGCCATTGGCGTCGTGGGTGGTACGCACGAGGCGTGGATTTGGGAGTACCTGAGCACTGGATGCCGATGGTTGGGTGTTCATGATGGGTTGTGAGGGCGGTCGCCGGCGGTATCTTTGCTGTGATGGCTAGTGCTGCTGCTAGGACTTGACAAGGCAATTGACAAAGGAGTGTCGGGGTGATATCTTCCAAAGCCGATGATACAGTTGTATTTGAGATCCCGATGTCGGTTCGTTCAGTCCTTGAAGAGTTGAAATGTTATAGAATAGGTAGACTGGCTTCCTCCATTTCTCGGTGGTAACCAACCTTACAACAATAGTGAAAGCTGGAAATAGCTGTACTTTATAGTTTTTCAGGTTGTCGTTGAGGTATGCTTCGAAAGGATCTCGGTGCTCGGCCTCAATGTTTGTACGCGAAAGTTGCTTCTCTAGGTTCCCAATGGGGAAGTGCTTACTCCATCGGCCTCGTTTAGCTCCGGAAGGATCACGCAGCCACAATTTGGCAGCCACAGTTTCGGCGGAAGGGACATACATCCAATGAGCAGTACAGCGTCGCGATGGAGCTGAGCAATCTTGGTTCCACAGCCCTCTAAGCTGTAGGCGTAATGAGGTTAAATCGAGTTTAACATCAAGTATTCACGTGAAATGAAGATGCTAAGAATACAGGCTCAAACAAAACGCTCACATTCTGCGCCGAACACTGCGGTAGATGGTC
>Ga0164242_10006397_pt1 | contig 12959 bp, 10 predicted proteins | sample OricomgcompostMG_FD_108783 | JGI IMG/M metagenome (GOLD analysis project Ga0164242, IMG submission 108783) | Miracle-Growth compost microbial communities from Emeryville, California, USA - Original compost - Miracle growth compost (MG) ... | reverse complement strand
CGAATTTCCAGCAGCCCAGTGGCATGGCCATCCATAGGTACAAGCCGTTCACGCCGAACGACCTGCCTGACCGCACCTGGGCGACGAAGAGCTTCGCCCACGCGCCGCGCTGGCTGTCGACCGATTTGCGCGACGGCAACCAAGCTCTCATCGATCCGATGAGCCCGGCCCGCAAGCTGTCGATGTTTCAGCTGCTCGTGCGCATGGGCTACAAGGAGATCGAGGTCGGTTTCCCGTCGGCCAGCCAGACCGATTTCGACTTCGTGCGCAGCATCATCGAGCAGGGCGAGGTGCCTGACGATGTCACGATCTCAGTTCTGACCCAGGCCCGCGAAGACCTCATCGAACGCACGGCCCAGAGCTTGATCGGCGCGAAGCGCGCGACCGTGCACCTCTACAACGCCGCGGCGCCGCTGTTCAGGCGGGTCGTTTTTCGTAACAGCAAAGAAGAAACGGTCGCGTTGGCGACCGATGGCACGCGACACGTGATGCGGTTCGCGGAGCAATATCTCGGCGGTGTCGAGGTTTTCGGCTACGAGTACTCGCCGGAGATCTTCATCGACACCGAGCTCGATTTCGCGGTCGAGATCTGTGAGGCCGTGATGGACGTCTGGCAGCCCGGCCCCGATCGCGAGATCATCCTCAACCTGCCGGCCACCATCGAGCGCTCGACGCCGAACGTCTACGCCGACCAGATCGAATGGATGGGCCGCCACCTGTCGCGCCGCGAATTCATCTGCCTGTCGCTGCACCCCCACAACGACCGCGGCTGCGCAGTGGCAGCCGCCGAACTCGCGGTCATGGCCGGCGCCGACCGCATCGAGGGTTGCCTGTTCGGCCACGGCGAGCGCACCGGCAACGTCGATCTGGTCACGCTCGCGATGAACCTGTTCAGCCAGGGCATCGACCCGCAGGTCGATTTCTCCGAGATCGACGAGGTGCGCCGCACGGTCGAGTACTGCACGCAACTGCCTGTCCACCCGCGGCACCCCTACGCCGGCGACCTGGTTTACACGGCGTTCTCGGGCTCGCACCAAGACGCCATCAAGAAGGGTTTCGAGGCCCTGCAGGCGGACGCCGACGCGGCGGGCAAATCCGTCAACGAGATCGACTGGGCCGTGCCCTACCTGCCGATCGACCCGATGGACGTCGGCCGCAGCTACGAGGCCGTGATCCGGGTGAACAGCCAGTCGGGCAAGGGCGGCGTGGCCTATGTGATGAAGGCGGAGCACCAGCTTGAGCTGCCACGCCGGCTCCAGATCGAGTTTTCCCATGTCGTGCAGGCGCGCACCGACGCCGACGGCGGCGAGATTTCGCCGTCCGACATGTGGAAGATTTTCGAGGCCGAGTACCTGGCGCCGACAGCGCCGCTGGCCCTGCTGGCCCACCACACCTCGGCGGCGGTCGACGAGTTGGACGCGCTGTCGGTCGAGGTGCGTTACGAGGGCGAGACCCGCATGCTCGAGGGCTCGGGCAACGGTCCGATCGCGGCGTTCGTCGACGCGCTCGCGGCCGTCGGAGTCGACGTGCGCGTGCTCGACTACGCCGAGCACGCGCTGTCGGCGGGCGGCGACGCGCGTGCGGCGGCTTACCTCGAGTGCGTCGTCGACGGCGAGGTGCGGTGGGGTGTCGGCCTCGACCCGAACATCGTGACCGCGTCGTTGAAGGCGGTTGTCAGCGCGGTCAACCGGGGAGCGGCGGCACACGGCTGAGCAGCCGGGCAACCTGACGCCGGCGTCGCGGGTTTACCTCAGGAGGCCCGCGAGGACGAGGCCCGCGAAAGGCGGGCCGACGGGCGCGACGAGGGCGGCGGCATGGAGTTCGAGCAGTTCGTCGCGGCGCGCGCGTCCGCGCTGCTGCGCACGGCTCACCTTCTCGCCGGCAGCCATCACGAGGCCGAGGACATCGTGCAGACGGTCCTCACCAGGATGTTCGTGCGTTGGCGAAAACTCGGCGACGAGTTCCCCGAGGCGTACGCCAGGCGCGCGATCGTCAACGCCGCGGTCAACATGCGTCAGCGGCTGCGCCGCAGGGAGATCAGCACAGCAGACCTGCCCGAGGTCACCGGCGGCGACGTGGCGGAGGCGCACGCGGCGCGCGACACGATGTGGCGCGCGCTGCGGCGCCTCCCGCCCAAACAGCGCGCCGTGCTCGTGCTGCGGTACTACGACGACAGCACCGAGACGGAGATCGCCGACCTGCTCGGCTGCTCGACGGGCACGGTGAAAAGCCAAGCGGCGAAGGCGTTGGCAAAGCTGCGATCCGATCCCTCGCTCGCCGGCCGCGTCGATCGGCTCGAGTCGTTGGACGCCGCTGATCGGAGGCCCGTCTCATGAGCCACGAGCGCTCCGACATCGCGCTTCTGCGCGACACGCTCGCCGAGCATGCGGCGACGGTCGTCGTGCCTGCCGAATTGGCCGGCGTGGTGCGCGAGCGCGCGCGCCACCACCTGGCGTGCCGGCGCGCGCTCTCGGCGGCCGCCGCCGTGGTCGCCGTCGTGTGCTGTGCGGTCGGGGTCAGCCTCATCGGGCCGAGCCACCGCGAAGGGCGCGTGACGACGAATGTCGCCCTTCCCGATTGGCCTCCGCGCGGCACCGCCGTCGACGACAAGGCGTTCGTCGACGCTGCCATGAAGGCATGGGACGACGCGTCCGGCCAGACCCATCGCCTGCGGGAGGTCATCTTCGCGGGCCAGGAGCCGGTCGGGCCAGCCGCGTTGCTGCTTGCCACCGACGCGTCGGGGCAGTTGCGTTTGGGCGGCTTGGTCGGCGATCCGGCGAAGCACGCGGCGCCGACCTCGTTGATCGAGGACAAGCCGGTCATGGCGCCCCTGGTGGCGGCGTCGCTCGTGCATCAAAAGGCCGACTACCAGCCGGTTCTCGTGCTCGTGACCGATCCGTCGGTGACGAGCGCCACGTGGTTCGCCAGCGACGGCGCCAGCGGCGACTGCACGTTCGTCGACGGTGTCGACATTCTGGCTTTCGACGACATCGCCGACGTGCCGACCAGCGCGACGCTCATCGAGGCCGACGGGCACGGCGTACAGGTGCCGATCGGTTGATCGCCGCTCGATTGATCGGGTGGCCCAGGCAACCTGCGGCCCGGGCGTGGGGTTCTTTCAGTGTCGCGTTCGCAGCTGCCGCGGCGCTGTGAAGCCTGTCGAGCAAGGAGAGCCTGGCGTGCGTGCACATAGTCGTCGGTCCGCCCATCGGTCCGTCGCCAGATCCGCTTCGGTCGCGGGGCTGGGCCTCGCGATGCTGGCGGCCTGCACCACATCGTCCGGCTCGGCGCCTTCGCGGCCCACGCAGGCGACAACGTCGTCGAGCTCGCCGCGCCCGTCGCAGAGCTCCACGCGGAGCTCGTCGTCGGCGCGGGTGGCGAGCTTCACCAGCGCGCTGGTGCCGCTGCCGGTGTCGGCGGTGGCGGATCCGGCGTCGACGTTCACCCTCGGCCCGGACGCCCAGATCGACGTGCACGACGGCTCGGCCGGCGCGCAACAGGTGGCGCTCGATCTCGCCCAGACGTTACGGCCGCCGACCGGTTTCGCCCTGCCCGTGGTGACGGGGGCAGGGCGGCCCGGCGGCATCGCGCTCTCGCTCGACGCGGACGACCACAGTCTCGGCGACGAGGGATACACGCTCGTGGTGGCAGACGACGGCGTGACGATCAAGGCGAACGCGGCGGCCGGGTTGTTTTACGGGGCACAGACGCTGCGCGAATTGCTCGGGCCGGCGATCGAGGCGCAGGGCGCCCAACCCGGCCCGTGGCTGGTTCCCGGAGGGAAGATCACCGACTATCCGCGCTACAGCTACCGGGGCGCGATGCTCGACGTGGCAAGGCATTTCTTCCCGGTGTCGACGGTCGAGCGCTACATCGACGAGCTGTCGATGTACAAGATCAACATGTTGCACCTGCACCTGTCCGACGACCAGGGATGGCGGATCGCCATCGACGGCTGGCCGAAGCTCACGACGGTCGGCTCGTCCACGGCCGTCGGTGGCGGCACCGGTGGTTTTTACACCAAGGCCGACTACACCGAGATCGTCACCTACGCGCAAGCACACTTCATCACGGTGGTTCCCGAGATCGACATGCCTGGGCATGTCGGCGCGGCGCTGTCGTCGTACGCGTCGTTGAATTGCGACGGCGTCGCGCCGCCGATCAACGTCACCATCGATGTCGGTCAAAGCTCGTTGTGCGTCGGCAAAGCCGACACGAACACGTTCGTGCGCGCGGTGATAGGCGAGCTTGCCCAGCTCACGCCCGGGCCGTACATCCATATCGGCGGCGACGAGGCGCAGAGCACGTCGGCGTCCGACTATGGCTCTTTGATCGCCATGGCAGCGCAGACCGTCGAGAACGATGGCAAGACGCCGATGGGATGGGCCGACATCGAGCAGGCCCAGCTGCCGCCAGGGACCGTCGCGCAGTACTGGAGTTACCAAAACGGCGTCGGCTACGCCGATGACGCGGCGAAGCGCGGCGGGAAGTTGGTGATGTCACCCGCCGAGCACGTGTACCTCGATCAGAAATACACGCTCGACACGACCCTCGGATTGCAGTGGGCCGGAATCCATGAGCTGCCCGACGCCTACGACTGGGATCCTTCGGTGCTGGTGTCGGGCGCCTCGGCGGCGGTGATCGGCGTCGAAGGCCCGCTGTGGAGCGAGACGCTGTCGTCGCTGGCCGACATCGAGTACATGGCGTGGCCGCGCATGGCCGAGGTGGCCGAAGTCGCGTGGACGCCGCAGGCGAGCCGGGCGTGGGCGTCGTTCGCGCCGCGGCTGGCCGCGCAAGGGCCGGCGTGGAAGGTGCTCGGCGTCAACTTTTACGCGTCGCCGAAGGTGGCGTGGCCGGCCGCGGGCTAGTCGATCAGCGACAATGACCGGGTGAACCTGTATCGGGACGACGCCGTGGTGCTGCGTACGCAGAAACTCGGCGAGGCCGACCGGATCATCACGCTGCTGACTCGCCGGGGCGGCCGGGTTCGTGCGGTGGCGAAAGGCGTTCGGCGCACGAGGTCGAAGTTCGGCGGCCGGCTCGAGCCGTTCTCGCACGTCGACGTCCAGCTGTACGCGGGGCGTTCGCTCGACATCGTCACGCAGGTCGAGACGCACACGGCGTTCGGCGACCGGCTCGCGAGCGACTACCCGCGCTACACGTCTGGCACCGCGATCCTCGAGACGGCCGAGAAGCTCACCGCCGAAGAACGTGAGCCGGCGTTGCGGCTTTATCTCTTGCTGGTCGGTGGTTTACGCGCGCTCACCGAAGAGACGCATGACGCGCGGCTGGTTCTCGACGCGTTCGTTCTCCGGGCGCTCGCGGTCTCCGGCTACGCGCCGGCGCTGGGCGAGTGCGCCCGGTGTGGGGTGGCCGGGCCGCATCGCTGGTTTTCGGTGCAGGGCGGCGGCAGCATGTGCGCGCAGTGCCGGCCGCCTGGATCGGCGACTCCGAGCGTCGAGACGGTGGCGTTGTTGCAGGCGTTGCTCGAAGGCGACTGGGCTGGCGCCGACGTGAGCGAGCCGCGCCATCAGCGTGAGGCGAGCGGGCTGGCCGCCGCATATCTGCAATGGCATCTCGAGCATGGCATCCGCTCGCTTCGTCTGGTCGAGCACGCTTGATGCCTCGACGTCGAGATATCCGCCCGCCGTCGGCGCACCCATCGGGCGCGCGGCCGCCGGCTATTCCGCGCGAGTTTGTGCCGAAGCATGTGGCGATCGTGATGGACGGCAACGGCCGTTGGGCGAAAGCGCGTGGCCTTCCTCGAACCGCCGGGCACGAACGAGGCGAGGCGTCGCTGCTCGACGTCGTCGAGGGGGCTATCGAAATCGGCGTGCGCTGGGTGTCGGCCTACGCGTTCTCGACGGAGAATTGGAAGCGGTCGCCCGAAGAAGTGCGCTTTCTCATGGGTTTCAACCGTGACGTGATTCGCCGCCGCCGCGACCGCATGAACGAGATGGGCGTGCGGGTGCGATGGGCCGGACGCCGACCGCGGCTGTGGGGGAGTGTGATCAAAGAGCTTGAGGCGGCCGAGGAGCTGACCGCGGGCAATGACGCGCTGACCTTGACGATGTGCGTGAACTATGGCGGCCGGGCGGAGATCGCCGACGCCGCGCGGGCGTTGGCGACCGACGTCGCGGCCGGGCTCGTCGACCCGAGGCGTGTCGACGAGCGTATGTTCGCCCGTTACCTCGACGAGCCGACCATGCCTGACGTCGATCTCTTCGTGCGCTCGTCGGGCGAGCAACGCACGTCGAATTTCCTGCTCTGGCAGTCGGCCTATGCGGAGATGGTCTTTCTCGACACGTTGTGGCCCGACTTCGACCGGCGTGACCTGTGGCGGGCTATCGAGATCTACGCGAGTCGCGATCGACGCTACGGCGGCGCCTTGCCGAACACGTCGTCCGCGGGAGGCGCTTCGCTGGCGCCGTGAGGGCAACGGCACGCCGTCACATTCCAGCTCGTGGAGGTGGTCGGCGCCCGTTCGGCGGGTCGGCGTGGGTGACGATAGGCTAGGGCGCCTCACCGACCGCCAGCCGGATGGAGAACTCCGTGGCCGCGAAGAACAAGACCGACGACCGCCTCGACGCCATCGTCAACCTGAGCAAGCGTCGCGGGTTGGTCTTTCCGAGTAGCGAGATCTACGGTGGCCTGCGCGCCGCGTGGGACTACGGCCCGCTCGGCGTCGAGCTGAAAAACAACGTGAAGCGCCAATGGTGGAAGTCGATGGTGCACGGCCGCGACGACATCGTCGGGGTCGACTCGTGCGTCATCTTGAACCCCGTGGTCTGGCAGACGTCGGGCCACATCACGGCGTTCGTCGATCCGCTCACCGAGTGCATGTCCTGCCACAAGCGGTTTCGCGCCGATCACCTCGAAGAGGCGTACGCCGAAAAGCATGGGCGCGCGCCGTCTGGCCTCGCCGACGTGAACTGCCCGAACTGCGGCACCAAGGGCGCCTTCACCGAGCCACGCATGTTCAACGGCTTGCTGAAGACCTACCTCGGGCCGGTCGAAGACGAATCGGGCCTCGCATACCTGCGTCCTGAGACCGCGCAGGGCATCTTCATCAACTATCTCAACGTGCAGCAGTCGTCACGCAAGAAGCCGCCGTTCGGGATCGCCCAGCAAGGCAAGAGCTTTCGCAACGAAATCACGCCTGGCAACTTCATCTTTCGCACGCGCGAGTTCGAGCAGATGGAGATGGAGTTCTTCGTCAAGCCCGGCTCCGACGAGGAGTTTCATCAATACTGGATCGACACCCGGCTCGCCTGGTACATCGACCTCGGCCTTCGTGAAGAGATGCTCCGGCTCTACGAGCACCCGAAAGAGAAGCTCTCGCATTACTCCAAGCGCACGGTCGACATCGAGTATCGCTTCGGCTTCCAAGGGTCTGAGTGGGGCGAGCTCGAAGGCATCGCGAACCGCACCGACTTTGACCTGCGTTCGCATGGCGCGGCGTCAGGCGTCGATCTCTCGTACTTCGACCAGGAGTCGGGCGAGCGCTGGATCCCCTATGTGATCGAGCCCGCCGCCGGCGTCGACCGTTGCGTGCTCACCTTCTTGATCGACGCCTATACCGAAGACGAGGCGCCGAACGCGAAGGGCGAGATGGAGAAGCGCACAGTCTTGCGGCTCGACCACCGGCTCGCGCCGGTGAAGGCAGCGGTGCTGCCGCTGTCGCGCAACGCGGATCTCTCCCCGAAGGCGCGTGACCTCGCGACTGAGCTGCGGCGGCGGTGGAACGTCGACTTCGACGACGCGTCAGCTATCGGCCGCCGTTACCGTCGCCAAGACGAGATCGGCACGCCATACTGCATCACGGTCGACTTCGACACTCTCGAAGACCAGGCTGTGACGATCCGCGAGCGCGACTCGATGAAACAAGAGCGGGTCAGCTTGGACGCCGTCGTCGGCTACCTCTCCGAGCGTTTGACCGATCTCTAGCTCGGACGCCGTGCGGCGTCCGGCGAGCCGCCGTGTTCACCTGAACGTGGTCGTTCCGAGTCATCGTTGCGACCCTGATGGCTCGCGGCGGCCGTACGTGTGCTCATCTGGGCTTGCCACCTTCGGCGTTGCCGGGCGGCGTACGTGGCTCGGTCACAGAGAGGTCGAAGACTGGCCGCCCCTCTGCTTCCCACCTTTGTCTGTAGCTTTCGAACGAGTCGCCGGGTGCGGTGCCTGGATTGTCATCATTGCCAAACTCGAAGCCGCATTGGGGGCAGACCTCATACGATGGCCGGCCCAGCAAGTTCTCGTAGGGTGGAGACAGGTCGGAGCCTAGTGGCGGCGGCCAGGTCGCATAAGGTCTCACCGTCAATCCTGGATATTGGCAAACCGGGCATTCAAACATGGTGTGTCACTGCCTCGTGAGTAGGGTCACTAGATCGAAAGAGTCGTCGAGACCGCGGGCCACCCTGATCCCCAATCGGAATGATCCGCTCCCGTCTGCCTTCGCGAAAGTGCCGATGATGTCTTCGACCCCGCCACTCCGCGTGGCTGTGGGAGCCCGGCCGGCGAGTTCCTGAATGTAAGTCTTCCAGATGTCTGCGTTGCCGGCTGGGTCGATGACGGACAGCGAATTCGGACCCTCGCCGAACAGGTGCTTCTCAAGATGCTGTTTCGTTAGGCCCCACCTTGCGTCAGCGTTCCTCGGTCTGTAGTTGATCTTTCTTGTGCGGGCTCCTTTCCCAGCAATCTCCGGATACGCCGAAGCCGGCCTTTCGAGTATTCGGGTGGCTGCCGTCGCCGTGGCGTCCGGACTCTTGCTGGCGGGGGAGAGCACACGCGTGACGGTCTTGCCGACCTTGGTCTCGCGAAGGAACGGCGTCGCCTTGCGGAGGACGACAGAGCCTCCGACCGGGACAAGACCCAGGCCGTCGATGGCAAGGACGCTCCACGAGCTCTTCTCGGTGGCGGCGAGGGCGATGTCGGCGATTGCGCCGATGGCGCCGCTGGCCGCAGAGACAGACTCCAGGATGGCGGCGGCAGCTTCGAGGGGTGGGAAGAAGATGCCGGCTACAGCAAGCGCGAGCGCGGCGAGCCCCGCGAGCGCCGAGATCGTGGTAGCGGCCTTGGAGATCAAGCGAAGCGAACTGGTCCATGCGGTCTCGGTCCAGTGCGCGACGTCGCTGACCAGGCGGTGCCACCATTTCTTGTTCTGGATGCCTTCGCGCGACGCGTGTAGCAACTCGTCAGCGGCCCGTTTCGCGGCGCGGTCTAGGTCGTCGTGGGCGGCAGCGTTGTCGGCGGTCGCCCGGCTGAGCTTGTGGGCGGCTTCGTCAATGTCGGCCTGGCAGCGCGGAGCGGTGGGCGCTGGTGCGGGCTGGCCGGCCGCCGCCGCCGCGCGTGCCTGCTCAACGTCGCGGGCAGCGGCGACGCACTGCGTGGCGCGGGCGGCTTGTAGCTCTTCGGCAGCACGGGTGGCGACACGGACGGCGCTGGCCGACTGCCGCTGCGCTGCCGCTAATACTGCCGCGTAGCAGCGCAGGGCCGCCCCTGCGGCAGCATACGAGGCTCTTACCTTGTCGAGCTTGGGTGGCAAGATCGCGGCGCGGGCACTCGCGCTCGTGGCGGCCTTTCCGGCCCACGACGCTTCGCCGGACCCGAGCGCGCGAAGCTTCGTGGCGGCGGCGGCCACCTCTGCGGCAATCGATTCGAAGGTGCGTGCGGCATCGGCGATTGCCCAGGGGTCGCCTGCAACCGGCGTCAAGGCTGTGGCTGGCACCCGAAAACGATATTGAGGTTGGCCTCCTGGTCGCTCGAATGATGGTCGCTGCCTGTGGACAACGGTGGCGCGCGGGTGTCGCGTGACCACGTCGGGTCTGCCGCGACGTATGCTTGCCGCCAGGCAACTATCTCTTGGTAGAGGGGCTTCGATGGACGCCGAAGACGTGACTCGGTTGCGCGTGGCGATCGGGCGGCTCGAACGACGCCTTAATATGGCGGCTCGGGAGACAGGCCTGACGCCGACGCAAATTTTGGTTCTGACGGCCCTCGTGCGACACGGGTCGATCGGCATCGGTGAGTTGGCCGCAGTGGAGTCGCTCAACCCCACCATGCTTTCGAGAGTCATCGGAAAACTTGACGAGATGGAGCTGATCCGCCGGGTGCCTGATCCCGCTGATCGACGAGCCGCGCTCATCGAGCCAACTGCCGCGGGTCGGCGGATGAAAAGTCGCATCCAACAGCAACGAACCGCGGCGCTTGCCAGCCGCCTCGAATTGCTGTCGAGCAGCCAGGAAAAGGCGATCATGACCGCGCTGCCCGCGCTCGAGGCGCTCGTGCCAGATCCGCGATAGTCGTAACGGCGATGCGGGCATGGGCCTCGAGAAGTGCTGACATCGCGCGGAGCGGACGGCGTCACGTCTTCAGCTCCCTGCGCATTCGTAACTACCGCGTCTATTTCGTCGGGCAGGTCATCTCACGCATGGGGACCTGGATGCAACGGTTCGCGCAGTCGTGGCTGGTGTATGAGCTCTCGAACAACGCCACGGTCGTCGGTGTGGCGGTCGCGCTCCAGTCGGTTCCGTCGCTGTTTGCTGGTCCGTACAGCGGTCTAGTCGCCGACCGGTTCGACAAGCGCCGCCTCATGATCGGCCTCCAGTCGATGATGGCCGTGCTGGCGATCGTCCTCGGCGTGCTGACGGTCACTCACGTCGTCCAGCTTTGGGAAATATTCCTCTTAGCGTTCTTGCTCGGCGTCAACGAGGCTTTCGAGGTTCCTGCTCGTCAAGTGTTCGTGTTCGAACTTGTCGGCCCCGAACATCTGCAAAATGCGGTAGGCCTCAACAGCGTGCTCAATAGCATCGCGCGCGCTGCGGGCCCGGCGATGGGCGCGGTGCTGGTCGCGACGATCGGCCTCGGCACCTGCTTTCTCGTCAATGGCCTCAGCTTTGTCGCGGTGATCGCGTCATTGATTGTGATCGACACGGCCGCGCTGCATCCCGCACATCTTTCGAAACGCGCGCGCGGGCAGGTGCGCGAAGGGCTGTTGTACGTGCGTCGCAGCCCGGAGCTATGGGCGCCACTCACGATGATGGCCTTGATTGGGATGCTGGCATGGGAATTTCAGACCGTCATGCCGGCGATGGCGTCACAGGTCTTGCACGGGGGCGCGACCGCCTATGGTCTCATCACCGCGGCGCAAGGTTTCGGGTCGATATTCGGCGGGCTCGCAGCAGCCTCGGCGCGCAAGACGAGCAAGCGGCTGCTGGTTGGCGAGGCTGTCGCGTTCGGCGTCGCGATGGCGCTCGCGGCGTCGGCGCCGACGCTCGACACCGAACTCGTGCTCATCTTTGTGGTTGGGTTCACCGCGACTGCTCTGGCGGCGACGGGGAACACCACAATCCAATTGAATTCCGATCCGCGCATGCGGGGCCGGGTTATGAGCCTATGGTTGGTCGCGTTCCAAGGCTCGACGCCGATCGGCGGCCCGCTCGCTGGCTTCGTCGCGCACGCCGCTGGCGCGCGCGCCGCGCTCGCCATGGGCGCAGCCGCATGTTTCGGCGCCGCAGGGCTGGGAGTCCTGGCCAAGGGCTGGCGCGACCGACCCGTCTCGCCCGTCAGCGCCGACGAGGCGCTGCTGTCAGACATGGACGCCGAGGTGCCAGTCGAGGCGCTTGCCACGCCTGCCGACGAGGACTCGCGCTGACAAGACGGACCATCACGAACACCGTCGTGAGACGGCTCTGCGCAGCCAACGACGTCTCGGCATGAGCGCCTTCGCTAACCTCAAGTCTGGTGCAACGCGTTCGCGCAACACCTGGGCCACTACGCGACGTCACCTCTCGCGATCGTACATGCGGAAGGCGCCATCTCGGTTATCGATCTTGATTGGAGTTGCTTGACGATTCCCTCTTGGAGGAAGCGGGCGGCCCTTGTTGCGTAGGCTTCTTGGGACGATACCCCGAAGTCTGGAGCGTGCCGTTTAGCGTGATCCGCGAGGGTCAGTGGATTACTCCACCACTCTTCTGCCACCGATCTTGATCGGCCGCGGCAGAGTCCTGCTCAGGTCTACGCGTCGTTCGATCGGCGGTCGAGATCTCGGAGTTGTGTGGTCGGATCCCAGCCTTCAGGTGGCGGCTCGATGGCTTTCGTTGTCCCACGGCATGCCTCGAGATTTCCATTCTTCACGCCATTCTGCGTAGCTGTGACCGAGGTCGTCGTCCGTTACGCCAAACTCGAAGCCGCACGACGCGCATATCTCGTATGACCCGCCGCCGGAAGGCGAGCGAGGCGGTTCCGCGAGCCCGGGATATCCGCACACCGGACACATAAACATCATCCGCTCCAGGGAGTTTTGCCGGGTTGCCGGTGCCAGTAGGTCAGGCTCTTCGGCCTGAAGAGGGTAGGCGTAGGGAGTTGGTCCAGGTGGTGTTGGCCCAGTGCCGATGTCGCTGAGCGCGTGTTGCCACCATGTTTTGTTGTGGATGCCTTGGCGGGAGGCGTGTCGGAGTTCGTCGGCGGTTGTTTTCGCGGCGTGGGCTTGGTCGTCGTGCGCGGCGGCGTTGCCGGTTTGCGCGCGTGCGAGGCGGTGGGTGGCGTCGTCGATGTCGGGTTGGTGGCGGGGGGCGGTTGGCGTGGGAGGGGGTTGGCCGGCGGCTGCCGCGGCGCGAGCCTGTTCGGTGTCGTGGGCGGCTGGTGCGTTGTGTGCGGCGCGCGCGTTTTGGAGGTCGGTTGTGGCGGTGGTGGCGGCACGGATGGCGGCGGCGGATCGTTGTTGCGTGTCGGCCAGGGCGGTGGCGTAGCGGCGCAGGGTTGCTCCGGCGACGGAGTAGGAGCTGTGAACCTTGTCGAGTTTGGGGGGCAGGGTTGCTGTTCGGGTCGTTGCGCTGGTGGCTGCCTTCCCGCTCCATGAGGTGTTGGGGGTGGAAAGGTCGCGAAGCCTAGCGGCTGTGGCGGCGACGTCAGTGGCGATCGAGGTGAGGGTGCGCGCGGTGGCGGCGATGATGGCTGGG